>Ga0114931_10007350_pt1 | contig 13450 bp, 8 predicted proteins | sample 2SBtaG_FD_89579 | JGI IMG/M metagenome (GOLD analysis project Ga0114931, IMG submission 89579) | Deep subsurface microbial communities from Kolumbo volcano to uncover new lineages of life (NeLLi) - 2SBTROV14_V59a metaG | ecosystem: Environmental > Aquatic > Marine > Volcanic | place: Kolumbo... | reverse complement strand
GTACCAAGCGACATGGAGGACTTAGTGAGTCTGGCGGGAGTTGGGCGGAAGACAGCCAACGTGGTCCTGGGCACCGCGTTCGATATTGCCTCGGGGGTGGTGGTCGATACGCATGTCGCCCGAATTAGCCAAAGATTGGGCCTTACGGAAAAGAAAAACGCCGAGAAAATCGAGGGCGACCTGATTGGGCTTTTGCCCCGGCGTGAATGGGTCGTGTTCAGCCACCGCATGATTCAACACGGTCGAAACGTGTGCAATGCTCGAAATCCTCGCTGCGACGCATGTTCGATGAGCAAGTTTTGTCCTAAAGTGGGCGTTGAATTCACGGGGAAATGAATGTGGCGGGGCGGGGAGACCAAGCGCGCCAAGACAGAGGATCGAAATTTGATAACTCACCACGCTAGATTCCACTGGACCGGGTCGCCCAAACCAAGTGACTTGCACTGCGTACGAAAGCTTCGATTGGCTCAAATCAAGGGATTGAATCCATGATCCTCTCCGGGCAAGAGATTCTACGAAGGATGGGCAACGAGATCGTCATCGACCCCTTCGACGAATCGCGTATCAATCCAAATAGCTACAACCTCTCTTTGCACCACGAATTGATGGTCTACGAAGAGGTTGTGCTCGATATGAAGCGTGCCAATCGCGTGCGACGAATCGAGATTCCGCCGGAGGGGTTGGTGCTTAGCCAGAACCAACTCTACCTGGGGCGAACCGTCGAGCGAACCGAGACTCACGGTCTTGTTCCCATGATCGAGGGGCGTTCGTCCGTCGGAAGATTGGGGCTGTTCGTCCATGTCACCGCTGGCTTTGGTGACGTGGGGTTCCGTGGGTTCTGGACGTTGGAGATGTTCGCCGTTCAGCCCGTGAGAATCTATGCCGGCGTCCCCATTTGCCAGATTTTCTACCATGAGATCGCGGGTGACTACAGCGAGTATGCCAGCAAATATCAACACAACCGTGACATTCAGCCGAGCCTTCTTTTCCAGGAACTCAATCCGACTGAAGAGAACGATCAACTAACGCTCGATTTCGGATACGAGCGTTCCCATCAGTAATGCACGAGTTTACGCGCGAGACTTTACATCACCGCGAAGTAGTTTGCGACCGCGAAGTCGAAGTTCCCCGGCGTTAGATCCGAGGGCAGTTCGGAATAGAGACAGTGGTTGTGTATCTGCAACAACAGGTCGCGGGGATGGCAACAACGCAAAGAGCGTTGAGCGGCGCGGTAATGTGTTTCAAGCAAATAGTCGATCGGTCCGTCGGCGTATTGAAAGCCCATTTTGGGGCACATTATCTTGAACAGCTCACGGAACTCCTCCTCGGTTGGATCGCCGACCTCGATCTTATAAGGAATTCGGCGTAGGAACGCGTCATCGACCAGGTCTTTCGGCTGAAGGTTCGTGGAGAACACGATCAACTGATCGAAGGGGACCTGCACCTTCTTGCCGTTGGCAAGATTTAGAAAATCATAGCGTTTTTCCAGCGGGACGATCCACCGGTTGAGTAACTCGTCGGTGGTCATTCGCTGTCGACCGAAGTCGTCAATCACCAGCGTTCCACAGTTGCTCTTCAACTGCAACGGCGCCTCGCTGATTCCGGTTGCCGGGCTGTTGGAAACTTCCAGGCTGTCCATTGTTAGTTCACCACCGACCACGATCGTCGGACGACGGATACGAATCCAACGTTTGTCGACACGGAGCTTATCGATCAACCCGGCGGAGGTGTCCAGCGGTATTTCTTCATGATTGATCGGGTCGTACACGCGGATAATCTCGCCATCGACCCCCAGAGCGCGTGGAACCCAAATCGTTTGACCAAACGCCAAGGTGATTCGTTCCGCGATGCTCGTCTTTCCGTTGCCGGGAGCCCCGTAGAGAAACAAGCCGCGTCCGGAGTTGATGGCTGGTCCCAATCGGGCGAACATTTGCTTGTTGAGTAGCAGATCATTGAATGCCCGATGTAGATCGTCCTCGGAGGGGTGTTGTTCAGCCAGCGACTGAGCCTTGACGCTGTCAACATAATCTTCAATCGCGACCGGAGCGGCGCCAAAGTAGGTGCAATGGCCACACATCCGGCGTGCTCGTTCTCGCCCTAAATCGGTCAATTCGTATTCGTAATCGTTCATCGGAGCCGTGCCCCGATAGAAGACATATTGGTGATCCTTCATGTCTCGAAGCAGGATCTCGATCAGCTTGAAGGGGAGCTGGACCTGTTCGGCGAGCGTGCGTCCGGTCAAGGCTCCGCGAGCCATCAAACACTTCAGTAACAGCGACTCAACCTCGCTTTCGGTGAGTTTCGCTTCGCCAAAAGAATTTGGCTCCCTCGGGAACCATTCGCCGGAGAGGCATTCTTCGTTGTCCTCGTTTTCCGCCCGATTCTCGGGGGACGCTTCAGGATGGCACGTCACGCCGTGATCGCCGGTGGCGTTGGAGATGCGGTCGAGCAACCGCGCCAACTCGGGGGTGTCCGGTGTCGCCAGCGACGTGATGTCCGGATTCCGGTCATCGTGGTCGATCGCTGGCGACGTGTTGACTACGCTGTTTTCTTCGTGAACCTCTGGTTCTTCGACCGTGGACGTCGCGGAAGCCCCATTCGGATCGTGTTCTGGCTCGGTCGTTGAAATGTCGCTCCAGGCTTCTTCCGATGTTTTGGTCGAATGGAACAATCGTGCCAATAGGCTGTCGCGTGACGAGTCAGACATGGAGATGGTTTACCTATTCAGAGGGGTCAAGCACTGTCGCAATTGTCTTCAGGCTTCTCGGCGAATCGTCAACGTGCGAGCCAAGTTTCCGAGACGTCACTTGGCAGCAGTGATTTGCTCGATTGTCGTAGTCACGAAGTCCGTTGACAGTGAATCAAGCCTTCATGCCGCACCGAAACACTACGTTTTTTGTCCGGCATGCGGCAAAAAATCGCGGCAACGCTTGTTGTCCTTGCCGATGAATTCCAGACTAAGCCACGCCTACCGGATTGAAAGAACCAGACAAGGGCCGTCCAATTCGCTAGAATCCGACTAACCCGGGGGATCCATGGCAGTTGGTCAACGGAGCCCCATGGAGAGCAGCCTTTACGGGAACAACAAGAATTCGGGGAAAATGGTCACGACCGTGGGAAACGTCCTCCGTGGCGTTCAGGACGAACGGTTGCATACGGAACGCCACGGGGGGAGTTTTCCACGCCACGTTGGCTTGAAGTAGGACCATCCAGCTTTTTCGCAACAACGGAAATAGGAACCCAGCAATGAACTCTCAGGGACGTACACAGGATCCATTCAACGCGCGGGGAACACTGGACACTGATTCGGGACCGGTCGGTATCTACCGCCTGGCGAGTCTCGAAGAGAGCGGTCTTTGTCGCGTCGAAGAGTTACCCTATTGCATCCGCTTGCTACTGGAAGCGGCGCTGCGAAGTTGTGATGGATACGAGGTGACCGAGGAGGATGTTCGCAACGTAGCAGGCTGGTCGCCATCGGGTTTGGGGAATGTCGAGATTCCCTTCAAGCCGGCAAGGGTCGTGTTACAGGACTTCACCGGAGTTCCCTGTGTTGTCGATTTGGCCGCCATGCGAAGTGCCATGAAGCGTCTTGGCGGAGACCCCAAGAAGATCAACCCATTGATTCCGGTTGATCTGGTCATCGATCATTCGGTTCAAGTCGATCGCTTCGGCTCCCGCGATGCCCTGCAACTGAATGTGGAGCTTGAGTTTTCTCGGAACCGCGAACGGTATGAGTTCTTGCGGTGGGGCCAAGAGGCGTTTGACAACTTCCGTGTCGTTCCCCCAGCGGTCGGAATCGTGCATCAGGTCAATCTGGAGTTTCTGGCCAAAGGGGTCTTCCTCCGCGAGGACCATATCGGGCCGGTGGCCGTTCCAGACACCTTGGTCGGCACCGATAGTCACACCACGATGATCAACGGACTTGGCGTGCTGGGTTGGGGAGTCGGTGGCATTGAAGCCGAAGCCGTGATGCTCGGTCAGCCAATCTATATGTTGTTGCCGGAGGTCGTCGGGTTCGAACTCACCGGCGCGTTGCCCGCGGGAACGACCGCGACGGACTTGGTGCTTACGATGACCGAGGCTTTGCGTGCCCAGGGCGTCGTGGGAAAATTTGTCGAGTTCCATGGTTCCGGAGTATCGCGTCTGCGATTGGCCGATCGGGCCACGATTAGCAACATGGCGCCGGAATATGGTGCCACGATGGGGTTCTTTCCGGTCGATGACGAGACGCTCGCATATCTCCACTTGACAGGACGCACGAAGGCTGAAATTGATCTGGTCCAGCGGTATACGAAAGAACAGAAAATGTTCCGCGTCAAGGACTCCGCGACCCCCAAATACAGCCAAACGCTGACATTGGACATGGGAACGGTACAGAGCAGTTTGGCGGGTCCCAAGCGGCCCCAAGACCGTATTCCGCTTTCGGACATGAAGCAGCAGTTCGCGAAATCGTTGACCGCGCCACTCAAACAGCGTGGTTTCGCGCTGCAAGGCGACGCAGTGAACAAAACGGCCACCGTTGACCAAAACGGTGAATCTTGTTCAATCGGGCATGGGGCCGTCGTCATCGCCGCGATCACCAGTTGCACGAACACCAGCAACCCGTCGGTATTGATTGCCGCCGGCTTGCTGGCCAAAAAAGCTGTTGAACACGGCCTAACGGTTCCGCCCTATGTCAAAACAAGTTTGGCGCCCGGTTCTCGGGTGGTCACCGACTATTTGGCCCGCGCTGGGCTTGATGAATCGCTGGACAAGTTAGGATTCGAGACGGTCGGGTATGGTTGCACGACTTGCATTGGCAACAGCGGACCGCTTCCAGAACCGGTTGCCAAGGCGATCACCTCTGGCGATTTGGTGGCGTCCGCGGTGCTCAGTGGGAATCGCAACTTTGAAGGCCGGATTAATCCATTTGTCAAAGCAAACTACTTGGCCAGCCCACCGCTGGTGGTTGCCTACGCGCTGGCTGGCACAACCACCCGTGACTTGAAGACCGAACCAATCGGCAAGGGCACCGGCGGCGAGGATGTTTACCTGAAGGACATCTGGCCCAGCCAGGAAGAAGTGGACCAGACCATGGCGCAGTCGGTCTTGCCGGAGATGTTTGCGTCACGCTACTCGAATGTTTTTGCTTCCAACGAGAAGTGGAACGCGATCGACACCGCCAGCAGCGATTTGTTCCCCTGGGATGAACAAAGCACCTACATCCAGGAACCACCGTTTCTCCTCGATATTGGTCCTGAACCGGGTAATATCCAACCGATTCACGATGCACGGGTGTTGATCGCGTTGGGCGATTCGGTGACGACCGATCACATTTCCCCCGCGGGCGCGATTGCCAAGGATGGACCCGCCGGACATTTTCTCTTGGAGCATGGCGTTGAACAAAAGGAATTCAACAGCTTTGGCTCGCGTCGCGGCAACGATCGCGTAATGACGCGGGGAACCTTCGCCAATATTCGCATCCGCAATCAGTTGGCCCCAGGCACCGAAGGCGGCGTGACGCGACATCTTCCCGATGGCGCGCCCATGTCGGTTTATGACGCCGCGGAGAAGTACAAGCAGGAGGATGTTCCGCTGATCGTTTTGGCGGGTGCCGAATATGGAACCGGCAGCAGTCGCGACTGGGCCGCCAAGGGTACTTTCTTGTTGGGCGTTCGCGCCGTGATTGCATCGAGCTACGAACGCATTCACCGCAGCAATCTGGTTGGCATGGGTGTGCTGCCGCTGGAATTGCCAACCGGCCAATCATGGCAATCCCTAGGGCTAACCGGAGAAGAAATCTTCAGCATCCACGGCCTTGACAACTCGCTTGAGCCGCGAAGTGCCTTGACCGTTGAGGTCAAGACCAAGGAGGGAACCTCGAAGCAGTTCGAGGTCACCGTCCGCATCGATACGCTTGTCGAACTTGACTACTATCGCAATGGTGGAATTCTACAGGCCGTCTTGCGGAAAATTCTCAAGGAAGGCTAGTTCATTGCCACGGTTTACGGGCCACGGTTTACGGGCGGTGCGCTAGCTCTTGACCGAGCATGACAAAATGGTCTTTGAAGTGGATGACGGCTTCGGTCGGGTTGAGATCGAAGACCGTGCGGCCATAGGTGTTCCATCGTCCGTGTGCCAAATGAAATACGGCGGTCGCCGAGCGAAGGTCTGTCGTGGAGCCGCCGCCCATCAAACCGCCATTATTCATCATGTCCGCGCCCGTGTCGTAAGCCATCGTCACCGCGACAAAGGCACACAGCTTCCGCGAATGGCGGTCGCGAGCGTAGGTGACGTCGTCGGCGAATTCACACTCTTCCCAGCGCAGCCGAGACGCTCGCCCCGATGCGGTAGCCAGATGCAAGAAACGCGCTTCGAGATATTCTCGCTGCCGATGAAACTGGCGCCGCGCATGAGAGAACCGGGACTCACGAAAGGAGACGAGAGTCGGTCGCCAAACAACCGCCACAATCCCCGTGGCAACTGCGGCAAAAAGTGCTATGACCCACCCTATACTGCTCATTCAGAACTCGCTTTGAATCTCACCTCGTCGAGGGTACTCCAACGACCGTGTTTGATTTTAGCAAGCCGTCGTCCATCGAGGCAAGCAGATTAGATACCCACGCCGCGGTTCAGAACGAAATCCTAGACCAGAAGTCCGGCAAATGCTCCTCTTGGCAACCCCACGTTTGAGCGGATAGGCTATCACAATGCCGTGTCTTGGTGCGCACATGTCGATCGCGGGAGGGTACTATAGGGCCGTTGAAATTGCGCGGGATTGCGGCTGCGACTGTGTGCAACTTTTCACAAAGAACAACAACCAATGGCGTGCCAAGCCAATTACGCCAGACGACGTCGATCGGTTCAAAACGGCGTTGCGAACCCTTGGCATCACGCACCCGATCGCGCACGACTCCTATTTGATCAATCTGGCTTCGCCCGATCGCGACCTGTGGCACCGCAGCATCGACGCGCTAGTGGTCGAACTCCAACGTGCCGAACTCTTGGGAATTCCCTACGTCGTGGCACATCCAGGCGCCTTCACGACAAGTAGCGAAGCGCGGGGACTTCGCCGTATCGCCAAAGGGCTCGACGAAGTACATCGCCAATGCCGGGGGCTTGCAGCCCAATGTCTACTTGAAACCACCGCGGGCCAAGGAAGCAATTTGGGTTGGCGATTTGAACATCTGGCCAAGATTCTAGACTTGGTGAGGGAGCCCGATCGGGTCGGCGTCTGCGTCGACACGTGCCACGTCTTCGCCGCGGGCTATCCCATGAAGACCCGGGCGGAATACTTGGCGACAATACGGGGAATGAAGCAAACCTTCGGGCTGGAAAAGATAAAGGCCTTCCATCTCAACGACAGCAAGCGAGAACTTGGTTCCCGCGTCGATCGGCACGAACGTATTGGACGTGGCTATTTGGGTTTGGAGCCTTTTCGGCACTTACTCAATGATCGCCTCTTTAAGAAAGTGCCCATGTACCTGGAGACGCCCAAAGGCGAAGAGAACGGAGAACCCTTGGACGTGATCAACTTGAGAACACTCCGCGATCTAGTGGCGAAATCTCCGAAAAAGCGGCCTCGCAAGAAGCGGTGATCGCGTGGTTGAAACCCCTGGTCGGAAAGACCGACCGGATCATGCGGAGGATGCGGTTGGCGGCGGAACAACGCCGATATGCGTGCTGTGTCGAATATGTCGACGACCGCCAAAATGGGGTCGTCGACAGTATTTCCCTGCCGATGTATCCATTTGCGTCACCATGCCACGGCCATCGATTTGACCGTCCGGCAGACGGTGCGATAAATTCAGGGGGCTGGTGTGATCCGAATGTTGCGGGGCGGGCGCCGTCCTGGGGCGATTCCGACTGCTTCGCAAAGAGGCTTATCCGCGATGGGTCTGAGATACTTCAAACGCTTTCGAATGGAGATCGATTTGGTTGCTGGCGAGATTACGCGCCAACCGATGCCGGCGGAGTATTGTCTCGTTCCCTGGGACTCCTCTCTGATCCGTGTGCATGCGGAGACCAAGTACGAGAGTTTTCGTGGCGAGATCGACGCCAACGTCTTTCCCTGTTTGGGTGATCTCGAAGGCTGTCAGCGACTCATGCGGGAGATCGCCAACAAAGACGGCTTCCTTCCGGAGGCAACTTGGCTCGTTGCTCACTGTCAGGAGCCCGGCGAAACCGTGGAGTATTGTGGCACGGTTCAAGGCATTTGCGATCGATCAGGAGTCGGTGCCATTCAGAATCTAGGCATCACGCCCCCCCATCGCGGTCGCGGAATTGGAAGATCGCTGTTATCAGCCGCACTGGCGGGCTTTCGCGCGGTCGGGCTTCCGAGAGCGTTTCTCGAAGTCACTGCTCAAAACGTGGGGGCCATTCGCTTGTATCAACGCATGGGCTTCGGCTCGGTGCGAACTGTTTACAAAGCGGCCGATATCTCGTCGGTGAATACGCTAGCCCAAGGTTCGGTCTATTGATTCGCGCCACGCGCGAAGCACCGCGCGATGGGACCGTGTCCCATGCTATCCCGTTCTTGCTGTCTTCATTCCAGCATCCCACACGACACATCGCGCGACGACGCGCCGTACCCGAGAGACTGTGATCCATGTCAATAATCGCTCAAACACGATTCGTTCTCACGACAGCGTGCATGGTGTTCATGTCTCTCATCGTGCAAGCTAGGACGCGCGGCGACGATTTGCCACCAGAGACGGTGGACTATCAAGCGACGCAGTGCGACGGCTTCTACCCTGGTCACCTACAAGGAATCGCGGTCGACGGCGCTGGAGCGATCTTCTGGTCCTTTACCACCAAATTGGTGCGCACCGACACGCATGGGAAAGTTGCAAGGAGCATCGATGTGGTGAGCCATCACGGTGATCTCACCTACGCCGATGGCAAGCTGTATGTCGCGGTGAACTTGGGCCAGTTCAACAATCCCCAAGGCAAGGCTGATTCCTGGGTCTACGTCTATCGTGCGAGTGATTTGAAGTTTCTCGCGAAACACGAAGTTCAGGAAGTGGTCTTCGGGGCAGGCGGTATCGCGAAGCAACACGGGCGATTCATCGTCATTGGTGGATTGCCCAAAGACCGCGACGAGAATTACGCCTACGAATATGACCGTGAATTCCATTTCAAGAAACGGCATGTCATCGCCAGTGGCTACACGCTGCTAGGGATCCAAACGGCCGAATATGCGGACGGCCGCTGGTGGTTCGGCTGTTATGGTACTCCACGGCAGTTGGTTATTACCGACGAATCGTTCACCTTCATCGGGCGATACGACTTCGACTGTGGCTACGGAGTAGCCGCCGTGTCCGATGGGCGATTTCTCGTTGCCAGCGGGGCCAGCGTTCCGGGAAAGGGGCATACCGGCGCGGTTCAGGTCGCCGTTGTGGATGACCAGCGAGGGCTGAAAAGGCTTGCCGCTGAGTAGTGCTCTGTCAAATCGCGTGCTCTGCGCTGGCGTGGAACGCCCCCTGGCTAAACGGCATTCCTAATGCGCTGATGCTAGCCATGCGAGGCTTCTTATTGCGGCGGCTCCGGAAGTACTAGCGTTGACGGAGTCTCGGCGGGTTGCGACTCCTTATACTTCTGTAGGAGACGACGGGTCTCGATAAACTCTGCTTGCTGGCTGAGTGTTGTAAACCGCGGATCGACGAAGACCTTGTCATATCGCTCCATCGCGGCGGTAAGCTGATCGGAGGGTGCCTCCCCGATTGGTTCAAACACAGCCGGCGGAAGCGCGAGATAGGCCCTCCATTTCTCGTTCAACAATGCGGTCAATCGGGAAGATGCGACGGCAAGTTGTTGTTTCAGCGGGAGTTCCCGTGACGGGATATTCCGTGGCGAGGATGCCGTGAGATTCGGCTCCATCGCCGGTTGTGTTGTGTACTGGACAAGTTGGTTGATTAGTCTCACGGATGATGCGGGAACTTCTGGCACGGCTCCATTCACTTCGCTGACGGTGGGGGCCCCGTAATACGCCGCCGCGGCTGCCTGATCGATTTGCAAGGCGGACCCGCCCAACGAAACTCCGGCGAAAAGTCCTCGACTTCGCGAGTACGAATAAATCTCGGCTTGAAGTTTGGCATCGGTTGCCGCGGCCGCTTCTCGACCAACCGGTCCGGCGGCGACCGAAGCGTCTGCCCCGATCGTGAATTTTCCATTCATAATTCCGTCGACGCTCTTACGAGACTTGAATACAAGAACGACGTCGGTTGCCTGAACACCAGCCTGCCAGCCGACACTTCCGCCGGTCAGTTTAATGAACCGCGGAGCGTTCCAGGCACCCTCTTCTTCGCGAACCACGAGAACGCCCGTGCCGTGACGAATGCCGACGATGAAGCCGCCTTTGACGACGTTGGGAATAATGGCCACGGCTTCAGCATCGGCCAACAATGCTTTGGGGATCCGCCTTGCCGGCACGGACATCACTTCTTGCAGCACGGCCGTGGCCGTGTCGACAATTCGGTCCTCTTTTGTTTGACCCGCCACGCAAGCAGGCGCCAAGGCAATCAGCAAGCTGGCAAAGACAATGACCAAATTCGACTTCATGATGACCGATCTCCTCAAGAGCCCCACGAACAAACTGGCGGTTTTCTCCGCTTCTTCATGTTCCAAGCAGAAAAAACGGCGGCGGGATTGTAGTAAGAGATGGCGACGCCCGCAATATCGTCCGTGCGAAGTGGAGAGTGCCCCAAAACAAGAGAGGGCAACTGGAGATTTGAGACCGGACGACGCCAAGTTATGCCTTTAACAATGCTCGATTAATGCATATAATAGAGCCGTGCTACGGCAGCACCCCCCTTCTCCGGCATGTTGAACAACTCGGAGTAAGGACGAGTTCCCACCGCCGATTGCGAGCATCTCCCACCGACTCGCCGCACCGAAACGTTGCCACGGTTTGAATCGAAATGTTCGTTTGGCCTAGGACTTCGGGTTCATGTGCAAGATCCGTACTCTGTGTGAGTGGATGAGCCGCGCCGCGATTTGGCTCTCCGCGGCGACGTGGTTCGTTGTTCCCGCGATGGCGGAAGACAAGTTGAGTTACAGTCGCGACGTGCGGCCCATTCTGGCGAAGCGCTGCTTTGTCTGCCATGGTCCCGACGAAGCGGCGAGAGAAGCCGATCTGCGGTTGGATTCCTCGGAAGGAGCAACGGCGGATTTAGGCGGCTATCGCGCGATTGTGCCTGGCGATCCCGACCAAAGCGAGGTAATCACGCGGATCATCTCCGGCGACGATGATCGCATGCCCCCGCCGGACACGAAAATGACGCTGTCCGACCAAGAGAAGACGACGATTCGTCGCTGGATCACCGAAGGAGCCAACTATGCACGACATTGGGCGTTCATCGCGCCGCAAATGGTTGAGATTCCCACGGTCGAAAACAAGGGCTTCGTAAGAAACGCGATTGACAACTTTATTCTCGCTCGAATCGAACAAGCCGGCTTGCACCCATCACCGGAAGCCGATCGCGCGACGTTGGTCCGGCGGCTGTATTTGGACCTTATCGGTTTACCGCCCACGGTGGCAGAGGCCGATGCTTTTATTAACGATACGCGTCCCGACGCATACGATCGCCTAGTCGACACGCTGCTCAAGTCGCCCCACTATGGAGAGCGCTGGGCACGGCTGTGGCTCGATCTGGCACGTTATGCGGACACCAATGGCTACGAAAAAGACCGCCCACGTTCGATCTGGGCGTATCGCGATTGGGTGATCGACGCGTTGAATAACGATATGCCGTTTGATCAGTTCAGCATCGAGCAGATTGCCGGCGACTTGTTGCCGGAGGCGACTCTCGCTCAAAAGATCGCCACCGGTTTTCATCGCAACACCATGCTCAACGAAGAGGGTGGCATCGAGGTTGAACAGTTCCGTTTCGAGTCGATCGTGGATCGCGTGAACACCACGGGAACCGTGTGGCTGGGAATGACCGTCGGATGCGCCCAATGTCATTCGCATAAATACGACCCAATCTCACAACAGGAATACTATCGACTGTTCGCGTTTCTCAATAACTCGGACGAGCCCACGCTCGCTCTGCCCGATCCGAACATCCAACAACAACGGGCCAAGGCTCGCCAACGGATCGCGGCATTGGAATCCGAACTCGAATCGCAGTGGCCAAGCGGATCGGATCAGCCGCCTTTGAAAGATGCGTTCCAAGACTGGGTTGCCAAGCAAAGTGCGTTGGCTAGTCACTGGGAAGCGTTGCCCCCGGTTCTTGCGACTTCGAGCAAGGGGACGACCTTCACGGTTCTCGCTGACAGCTCGCTTTTGGCTGGTGGAAATCGTCCGAACAACGACATCTACACGATTGAAGTTGAAACCGATCTTCCACGAATCACCGCCCTGAAGTTGGAGGTCTTGCCCGACGAAAGCTTGCCCGCCGGGGGGCCCGGCCGCGCGCCGATCTCCGTTGGAGAGATCATCACCAAGGGCGACTTCTTGCTCAGCGAAATCAAGGTTCAAGCCTTCCCCCGCCAACGCGATGCAAAGCCGGTTTCGGTTGCGCTGGCCGGCGCGACGGAGGATTATGCGAAGGAAAAAAGTCCTGCCTCCGCCGCATTGGACGGCAATCTCGATACCGGCTGGCGGATTGGGGACGAGACCGGAAAGCCGCATCACGCCGTGTTTCCTTTCGCCGAACCGATCGAATTCGAGGGCGGAACGCGATTGGTCGTCAATCTCCATCAGTTCTATATCCACAACATGACGATAGGGCGGTTTCGCCTCTCGGTCACCTCAGACCCCTTGCCCGTCGAGGCGGCGGGGGTCCCTGCGAATGTCGAGGCGACATTACTCGACGACGAGGGACAGCGCACAGAGGAACAGCGTCAGGAAATCAAGCGTCGGTTCTTGCTCGACGCGCCTCAACTTGCCGAGCAGCGTAAACACATCGATAAGCTTCGCCGGGAGTTGCCACAATTCGAAACCACGTTGGTGATGCGAGAGCGATCTCCGGAGAACGGACGTCACACGCATCTACGTGAACGAGGCGCGTATCTCAGCCCGCGAGAAGAGGTCACCCCCGGGGTGCCCAAGATGTTGCACTCGCTTCCCGAGGGTGCCCCCTTGAACCGACTCACACTGGCACGGTGGTTGGTCGATGAGCGGAATCCGCTTGTCGCCCGAGTGGTGATGAATCGCCATTGGCAGGCATTTTTTGGTGTCGGGATCGTTCGCACCACGGAGGATTTTGGAACGCAATCCTCTCCGCCCACGCATCCCCAATTGCTCGATTGGTTGGCACGCGAGTTCATGCAGCACGGATGGTCGCTCAAAACCATGCATCGCCTGATCGTCTCCAGCGCGACCTATCGGCAACGATCGGATATCACCCCCGAGTTGCTGAAACACGACCCAGAAAATCTTCTCCACGCGCGCGGCCCGCGGTTTCGAGTCGACGCCGAAATGGTTCGCGATATCGCGTTGGTGGCCGCCGGGTTGCTCAATCCCAAG
>Ga0114931_10007349_pt1 | contig 13453 bp, 15 predicted proteins | sample 2SBtaG_FD_89579 | JGI IMG/M metagenome (GOLD analysis project Ga0114931, IMG submission 89579) | Deep subsurface microbial communities from Kolumbo volcano to uncover new lineages of life (NeLLi) - 2SBTROV14_V59a metaG | ecosystem: Environmental > Aquatic > Marine > Volcanic | place: Kolumbo... | reverse complement strand
TAGTTTTTATTGTAAATTTGCCCTCTCTTAATTCGCCAGAAAAAGAAATATTTCCTTCCGTTTCAATAACTCCCTCATAAAATGCATCAAAAGTCCTACAACCTTTAATTTCAAGATGACTATAACCAGATTCGTTGTTAAAAGATTTTCTCATTATTTCACCAGAAAAATAAGCATTTGAGTCATCTGAATTAAGATAAAAAGCATCAACAGGTTCATAATCCAATACAAAAAAGAAAGCAATAACTAAACCAAACATAATTGTTAACAAGGAAATTACTTCAAGAGTTTCATCATTCATATAAACTCTAAATTAAGAGTCTTTAATTTATTTAACGAAGAATTTATCGGAAAAACACCATCTTTACACCACAAAGTATTAAAATAACCTATTAATTCAAAATCCTAGGAGAAATATGACTAAGAAAAAAAATACAAAGAAGGAAATCTCAAAAAAAGAACCTACACTTAATTTTAAATCTACAGCAGAACTCAAAGTAAAAAAAAATATTATAGACCAAGTTATAGGTCAAGAAGATGCTGTTAAAGTAATTCAAAAAGCAAGTCTTCAAAGAAGACACGTTCTATTAATTGGAGAACCAGGAACAGGAAAAAGTATGCTTGGTTTAGCACTAGCAGAATTATTACCAAAAGAAAAATTAGTAGATGTTTTATCCTTTCCTAACGCAAATGATGAAAATGCTCCTTTAATAAGAACTGTTCCAGCCGGAAAAGGAAGAGAACTAGTAACTAGTGCAAAAGAACAAGGTGGAAAGCTTTTCAAAAATCAAAATGCCTTCCTTCTGATTTTGGCATTCGCCGCAATGATTATACCTTGGTTCGCACTAAAATATTATGCAGCCCAATTAGGAAATACTGCTGGAGCAATAATGTTTGCAGCCTTCTTTGTTGGAGGAATCGCATTTTTAGCAATTTTTGTTATGTTTATGAACTTTGGAAGAAAAATGAGCAACAAAGGTCAGACCCCAAAAGTTATTGTTGACAATTATAAGAAAAATCAAGCACCTTTTTTTGATGCAACGGGAAGTCATGCAGGCGCCTTATTAGGAGATGTATTGCACGACCCATTTCAATCAGGAGGTTTAGGAACTCCTGCTCATGAAAGAGTTGTTGCAGGAATGATTCATAAAGCGCACATGGGTGTTTTGTTTGTTGATGAAATTGCTACCCTTGCACCAAACACTCAACAAGAACTATTAACCGCAATTCAAGAAGGAAAATTTTCAATTACTGGTCAATCAGAAAGAAGTGCAGGAGCCATGGTTAGAACTGATCCTGTTCCATGTAAATTTGTTTTAATTGCAGCAGGAAATCTTGAAACAATTAAACACATGCATCCGGCTCTTCGTTCAAGAATCAGAGGATACGGCTACGAAGTATACATGAAAGATACTATGCCAAACACTAAAGAGAATCAAGAGAAAATCGCATTATTTGTCGCTCAAGAAGTAACTAAAGATGGAAAAATTCCTCATTTTAATAAAGAAGCAACTCTTCAAATCATAGAAGAAGCAAAAAGAAGAGCAAATAGAAAAGGCCATCTAACCTTAAGATTAAGAGATTTAGGAGGACTAATTAGAGCTGCAGGAGACGTAGCTTTAGAACAAAAAGCAAAAATTGTTACAGTAAAACACATTCTTGAAGCAAAAACTATTGCAAGATCATTAGAAAAACAACTAGCAGACAATTACATTGAGCGTAAAAAAGAATACGAATTAATTGTTACAAAAGGTAAGCAAGTTGGTAGAGTAAATGGACTCGCAGTCATAGGTAGCGGAGAGAGTTATTCTGGAATAATATTACCAATAGAATCAGAAGTAGCGCCTGGTAAAGAAAAGGAAATTATTGCTACTGGAAAACTTGGAGAAATTGCTAAAGAAGCAATAAAAAACGTTTCAGCAATCATCAAAAAATTATTTGGTGAAGATATCAGAGAAAAATATGATATTTACGTTCAATTCATTCAAATATATGAAGGCGTTGAAGGAGATAGTGCAAGTATCGCTGTAGCCGTAACAGTTATTTCTGCTCTAAAAAACATCCCAATTAAGCAAAACTACGCAATGACAGGAAGCTTATCTGTTAGAGGCGATGTGCTGCCTGTAGGTGGTGTTTCAAGTAAAGTTGAAGCAGCAATTGCTGCAGGAATAGAAAAAGTTATTATTCCTAAATCAAACATACATGATATTGTTATTGATAAAGAAAAATTATCAAAAATTGAAATTATTCCTGTAACACATCTTTTTGAGGTTTTAGAGAAAGTGTTTGAATGGAAAGGAAAAGCTAATTTAAAGAAAAAAATACTAAAAAGATAACCGAAAAATATATAAATGTCAAACCATATTTACTTCTTTGTAGTAACGATGGAAAAAAAACGTGGTTTGAAAAATAATTCTAAAAACACACAAGTCCCTTTTTTTAATTCATTATCAACAAAAAATAAAATTATCTATTTGTATAAACAAATTCATCCAGAAATTAACATGCGAAATTTTCACATCAATAATTATTCCTTCATAGATCCCGATGTTTTAATCGCATATATTTCAGAAGAAATGAGAGTTAATGGAGAAGAAAATGTATCTAATTGGGATAAACAAAAACCACCAGATAAAAAAATCATTAATGCCCTTAAATATTCTGACTTAGAACTATCAAGCTCCTCATTAAGATATAATCTATTACCAAGAGCAGTTTTGGGCCATGCAAGAGAAGGACATTCTCTTTTTAGAAAAAGAAAAAAATCAAACAAATATCCAAATGTTTCATTAAACGACATAATAAAAAAAGAAGTTTTACAAGAACTAAAAAATGATTCTGAAAAATCTATTTATAAAACCACAAACCAATATTTAACTGAATCTCAAAACTTTATTAATTCTGTTGTTGATTTTTTAACTATTGCTATTAACAGTTACAAAAACATTAGTTTAGCAGATTCCAAAGGACAACCAATATTAGGTCTTGATCCTTCATTAGAATTAGAACTAAATCCTATAGCAGTTTTGAAAGGCTATTATTTTGGGGCACATTTTGATAATTATCAAGATATTAGAAAACCTGCTGAAGAAAGATATGGATTGCCCTACGGAGGAGGAACATCTCAATTAATAAACCTTGATAAATTAAAAAAAACAGGTATATCATTAGAAGAACTTGCCAAAGGAAATTTTTCTGATGAAGTACTTAATGCTCAACCCTCAGAAAAAATATCTAATGCCTTAAAGAAATTAAGAATTATTAAGAAAAGAAAAAGAGTTGATTACACAAAAGCAAAATCTTGGAGAAATTTACTTAATAAGTACGGAACAAATATAACTCCTAATCATAATAAAAAATATTTACAACAATACATAAGAACAGCTAAAGGAAGAGGAGGAGCAGATGATGTGCTGATAAGATTAGCAGCATTTATTGATTTTGATTACAGATATAAAACAAGAGATAGTGCTTGGTATAACGGCCTTCAAATAGGTGCACAACTCGCAGATTTTGTTGACACACTTGAAAAAGCAGCTTCTTATTATCTTCCAGATGGCCAAGACGAGTCAAGTGCTAAATATACTGAACAAAAATGGCTTAGAAAAGCTAGAAATGATCCTGAATACAGAAAAATCTTTAAAATAAAAAAAGAAGACTTAAAAGAAAATAAATTTGTTTTAGTTGATAAAGAACAAATTATTAGATTAACTGCTCTTGGTATAAATCCTAAAAAAGGCCAAATTCATAGTTCTGCAAGATATTTTCTTAGAGAACAAGAAGTAGCAAATGAAGATTTAGACAACTCTTTAACTGGAAAAAGCGCAGATAAATATACAACTAACACAATAACTCAAGAAATGCTATATATGCAAGATAAACTCTCTAAAATGGGTGTTAATATGGCGGATAAGAAAGGTAATTTTCCTATCAAGGGTAAGTTATGTGAAAATTCTGATATTTTAATTGGATTTCATAAAATTCCATTAAAAATGTTCATTTCTTATATGGATGAAAATGTTATACCTTATGCTAAGACTGTTTCTTTTAAACAAGACGAATTAAAGGATAGCTTCCTCAGAGAGCTTTATAAATAAAGTTATAAGTAACATTTATAAACAAGTATATTTTCCAAAAAGCTATGGAAGGAACAATAGTTAACTTTAGAAGATCAATGCACACTACTTCAGGCAATCAGATGGTTATTAAAGTAGACAGTATTGAATCACTTGAAGATGCAAAAAAATTAGTAGGCAAAAAGGCAGTTTTTAACACTGGCAAAAAAGACATAACAGGAGATATTACTTCTACACATGGTAATTCTGGCGCGCTTAGAGTTAGATTTGAAACAGGTATGCCTGGTCAATCAATCGGACAAAAAGTTAAAATTAATTAATTTCTTTATCTAGATAGTCAGTTATTTCTTTTAGGTCTCTTTCTAGTTCGTTTTCATCAATTTCTAATTTTTTTAGAACAATTTCGAAATTTTCTTCTTTATTAGTACTTTTGGCTAATTGTAATAATTCTAATGCTACTTTTTTAAGTTTAAACATTTCAATTTTTACTTTACTCATTAATACTTCATCTTCTTTAACACTAGAAATAATTTTTTTTTCAGCAACCTTATATATTGCTAGAAGTTCTTCAATTTTAATTAAATTATCTGAATCTCCATTCGTCGGATGAACTCCTGCATTAATAGACTTTTGAATAGCATCAATATAAGGTCCTAATTTTTTTTCTAATAATATTTCTATTCTTTTTAGTAAATCATCAAGTTCTGTTATTATTTTTTTGTCTTCAGTCATTTTTATTCACTCATTTTTTCCAATTAAATCTGCTGTTCCTGCACCTATTACTGCTAAAATACTTATTGATGCAATTGAATTAAATATTTCTTTAAAAGGTGTGGCAAAAGATATTTTTCCATATAAAAATAATACTAATATAACAGTTAATATTGATACACAATAAAGTATTACTGCTCTTAAAGGCATTATTTTTATTACAAAATCATCTGTTATTTTTCTAAATCCTGAGAAATACAAAAACATAATAATTATTACAAATGATGTGACAAATAATAGAATTGAACGAGTATAACTGAAATGCTTCGAAATTTCACTCCCTTCTGAAAAAGCGAAATGTCCAACGATACCAAAAAATGCTCCAATAACTCCTTTTGTTATGTCCCTATAAGTTATTCTTTTTAGAGGATGCGTTTCAACTGATTCTTCAATTTCTTTTTCAAGTTCATCTATTTTTCTTAGTTCATCAAGTTCTTTGTCTTCAGATACTTGTAAAACTCTTTCTGCAGTAAGTTCGCTTGCTCCAATATCTAAAACATCTTCCTCTTCTTTTTCAATTATTGCATCTTTTTCAAGAATTGATTTTTGTAGTTATAAAATTTTTTCTTGATTTTTTTCTAGTGTTAATAGCTGTTGGTCAATACTTTTTTTCTTAGAATATTTTTTTTTAACCTTTTTTTTAGTTACTTTCTTCTTTTTTGTACTCTTCTTTGCAACCATTTTCTGTATAATTATAAAACCCCTATTTAAACGTTTTTATTTCTTGCCTTAATCTAAAAAACAGAAAAGTTTATATATTAACAACGAGAGGAGGGTATTCATGGCAGAACAACAATTATTGATTGGAGCGTCTATTCTGATGGCTTTAATCCTTAGCGTAGTTGAAATAGGTTTTGTTCATACTGATGAATTAGGAATGCATTGGTTAACACACTCATTACACACAATTCCTTTTATGTTTATATTCACATTCATAAGTATGAATGTGGGCTGGGCACTGGGACTGATTGGTTATGCAGAGAACTTTTGGATAGATATAGCTGTTCGTGTTGTCATCGGTATACTAGCTATGGTTAAGATTGGAGCTGCAGCATCAATTACAGGAAAAGGTGGAGTTGGAGAGAAAAAAATTCATATTCTAGTACTAGGTTTATTAGTTATGGCAGCTCCATACGCTTGGATATATGTGCTTGATGGATTAATAGGAAAATACATTCCATTTTAGGTGATTAAATGAATAAGAAAATGCTTGGAGTTTCATTAACTACAGTTACAATGTTTTTAGTTATGCTTCCAAGTGTTTTTGCTTTACTAGAAAACAACATCGTTGTTAATTACATAAGACAAATATTCACTGATGGCGCAGTAAGTCCTTGGATTATGAAATTCGCCATTTTTTGGCTAGTATTCTCAATCTTTTACGCAGTAACAAGAAAAGCAGAATTCTTACAAGGTGCAAACGGCGGAAAAGGAGTACCAATAACAATAGCAATCGTTCTTGCAGCATTAGCATCCGTTGGAATGCCAAGCAAAGTTGCCAAAGCAATTTTTAACTTATACGGAGGAATATTCTCAGCAATATTACTATTACTACCCTTCGGATTAATGATTTATATTTTCATTAAAACAGAGAAAAAAACACCTATGACACACTTAATGCTAGCCATTTCATTCTTCTTCTTAGGAGCAATACTAACAACACAATGGTTCCAAGCATTCATACCAGCTTTAATCTACAAAGCACTAAACGACCCCTTAGAAATAGGAGGAATCATACTAATCATTCTTGGAATAATGGAATTTTTCATGATATTCAGATCATACAATGCAAACAAAGAAAAGTACGATTCAGGAACAGGAGATTATGGTGGAGGATCAGGAAAAAGTTGGTGGCCATTTAGAAGTAAAACACCACAACAATTACAAGAAAAAGAAGCAAGAAGAGAAGCAAATAAAGCTATTGAAGAGAAGAAAAAAAGAGAAAAAGAAGCAGAACTTGAAAAAGAAAGAGCGCAGGCAGAAGAGCTAGGACAATTCATAGGTTCAGTTGCTGCTGATGCTGGAAAAAGACTTGAAACACTAAAGGATGGTTCTGAAAAATTACATAAAGTTACAGAAACGCCAGATGTAAGACTTGAACAAACACTTCCTGAAGTAGATCACAATTTAGTTGAACCATTAATTAATGAAGTAAAAACAATGCATGATAATTTCGTTAAAGCAAAAACAGCAAACATGAGACATAAAGTGATTGTCCAACAAATGGATAAAGCTGCAAAGAACATTAATCTTGAAGAAGGTAAAAAAATAAAAATTTCTAACGACGAAATTGAAGATTATAAAAAAAGTAAGCAAGAAATAACTGATTTAGTTAAGACAATAAAAAAATTATCTGCGGGCACACCTGAAAATGAAACAGAAAAAAAGAATGTCAAAAAACAGTTAAGAATTAAAAAAAATCAATTAAAACAAATTGTCGGAGTTACAAGATACGATGATTGGTCTAATGGTGTTAAGAAAAAATTAAAGGATTTACAAAATAAATTTGAGGAACAAACAGCTCAAAAGAAAAAATATGAAGCTACTATTGAAGAAGCAAAACAAATTCAAAATCTTGCCAAAGATAAAGCAATACCCGATGATAAAAAAGCACAAGATTTAATTGATAATCAAATATTGCCTAGGTTAGATATTGATAATCAAACCAGCTTAGCAAAGATTCTATATAAAATAAAAGAGAAAATTAATGCAACTGTGTTAGAAAAACACAATCCAAGAGCGATGGGTGTATTCAAGGGAGAAGTAAAGCAACATATTGCACAATACGATGCAGTCGTTCGTGACTTAGAAGCAAACATTAATTCTCTTAAAATGGATGCAGATAACATGTTAAATAATCTTGCTGATTTAGAGAGATATTTAAGAGAAATCAAGCTTTTAGATAAATACGAAACGAAAGGCGAAAAGTACACTAGACCTGCTGGTACATCTGTAAAAAAAGCTAGTGGATCAACATTTACCTCTAAACCTATGTATCGTGAAATTAGAAAGAAAAATATGAAACTGCCAAAATAAGTATAATAAAAAAGCCCTACAGCTACTGAAGTTTATGGAAAATTAGGTGAAGATGCTCATAAATAAATTGATTAAATTTCTCTTATTTTCTACAAAAAACTAATGTCTAAAACTTTTAAGCAATTCTTATAAATTTTACTATTGAATTAGAACTAAAACTTTTAAGCAAAACCTAAAAGTTTTATTTATTTATTTTCTATATGGAACATAAATATTTATAAAATTAAACATTTTAGCAAAGTTTGTGAAAAAAACATCATACATCAAAAATGATAAAAACAACAAAAGAAAAATTTCTAAATCATTTAACAAACAAACATACAATATTCTAATAATTTTACGGAAGAACTAAAACACAAATATCTTTTCAATCAAAATTCAATATACCTAATTTCTTATTCCAAAGATAACAAACCAAATATGAAAATAGTTGAAAATCTCAAATACAGATAAATCTACTTCAGCGAGGTTGACCTTTTTGGGGCAAACAGGCCCTTCCAGGGCTTTTCTCGACGAGGAACATAGTGTTCTCGAAAGTATTATATATAAGAAGTTCGCATAATGTATATTGTGGATAGTTTTGAGGCGATATTTACATGATGCACACACATTTAGATCTAAAAGAAGACTTTGCATGGCTCGGAGCTGGCGCGTTGCTTACTGCTTACGCACTTTTGAGCTTAAACATAATTCAAGAATCATATTTGTTCCATGCGCTAAACGCAGTTGGTGCTTTGGGTCTTGGTTTAATCACATATCTTAAGAAAGTCTATCAACCCGCAATTGTTAACGCAATTTGGTTTGTCATTGCAATTGTTGGAATAATTACACTTTAATAGCCAATATACATATTAGCAATTTTGAGTATAGAAATGTTAACAATTTCCTCACTAAACAAGAATTCATCAAATGTCTTCATATTTGGTCATTGCAGCGCCAACATCAATTTTGACAACAACACCTTGCTTTGATTCAAAGAACAAGTTCAGATTTTTGGACTCTCTTTTGAATTTCAGCGTAAAAGGAAATGAAAAAAATAATAAAAAATGAACGAATTAATAACCGAACTTAAACTAAGAGGTCTAAGCCCTCACACAATAGACAATTATGTTAGATATAACACTGAGTTTCTCAAATTCTCAAATAAGAATCCTTCTGAAGTAGAATTAGCTGATTTAAAAGCATATTTAGCATACTTAGTTGCAGACAGAAAATCGGCTCCTAGAACTGTGAATTTAGCTAGATCTGCCTTAATATTCTATTATAACGAGGTTCTTGGTAGAAACTTCACCAACATTAAAACGCCAAAAGTTCACGCAGCTTTACCTTCAGTTTTAACAAAAGAAGAAGTCAAAAAAGTAATTGAATGTGCAGGAACGCAGAAATCAAGATTAATTATAATGATGCTTTACGCATCTGGTTTAAGGGTTTCTGAATTAGTTAATATGAAATGGGCTGATTTAGAACTTGATGAAAAAATTGCATGGGTTAGAAAGGGAAAAGGTAGTAAAGATAGGATGATTATCCTCTCAGAATCATTAGTTAAAAGTTTTAAGCAATTACAACAAGTTTCAGAATATCTTTTTCCTGGACGAAAGGGTGCATTAACAACGAAGAACATACAAAAATTAGTTAAGTTAGCTGCGTCACATGCTAAAATCAATAAAAAAGTAACCCCTCATACTTTAAGACATTCATTTGCCACACATTTGCTTGAAAACGGCACAGATATTAGAATTATTCAAGAATTATTAGGCCATTCTAATCTTCAAACAACACAAATTTATACGCACATCAGTTCAAAACAGAAAAAATTAATTATAAGCCCCTTAGATGAATTGTGATTAACATGGCTTAACAAATATAAGCATAACCCACAAATCTCTGTGCCAACAAAATAATATTTTCCATGTTTTTAGACGATAAAACACCGAAAAGCATTCTTTAATTTTTGCTTAAAACTTTTAGTTTTTTGAAGCTCATTTATTGGTTCTACTATTTATTGGATATCCTATTTATTGTAAATACTATCTATTGGTTAAACAATATATTGGAAGTGCAATATTTTAAAAATGAAAATTTTAATTTTTGCCTAAAATTTTTAAAAAAATTACTTCTCAAATTTTTAATTAATGCTTAAAACTTTTAGAAAGATAAAATTTGTAAAAGTTTAAATAAATATTTGAATTCCCAAATCCTAAAATGGATAAATTAGAACAAAAAACAGAAGCATTTCTAACAGAAATAATAACAAAAAACTGGGACTCAATTCAAAAAACCTATCAAAAAATCATTCAAGAAAATCCTTTAGAAGATCAAAAAACAACTCTTGAAAATACTAAATATTTTATAAAAGAAGGATTAAATTTAGCACAAAAAGTGCTTATAAATCCTCATATTGAACCCAGATTTCTAACAGGACCACACTACGATTTTGCAGTAGATCAAAATTGGATAACAAAAAAAGACGAAGTCTATAAACGAACAAATGTTACATTACGACAAGGATATCCTTTATTAGAACAATGGTATTTTGTTAAAGGCGAAGAATTACCTGTTGTTGTTGAGTTATACACACAAAAATAATAAAAATATGAAAATATTTTTAGTATGCCAGAATTCTCCTAATTCTAAGCATAATTATTTTCTTTTAATAAACTTTTTTAACCCATAAAAATATGTTGAGAATAAAAGATATAACTTTTCAAGTTCCTTTTCACCAATATCTGTTAAAGAATAAACTTTTTTTCTACCAAAACGCTTGTATTTTATGAGTTTTTTTAAGCGCAATTTCTTTAAAGCGGGATAAATTGTTCCCGGAGTCAAAACCTTTCCTTTACGACGACCAATTTTCTTTGCAAGGTCCTCACCAGTCATAGATTTAATCCTAACTTCATGCAAAATTAGAAAGGATAAAAAACCTTTAAACTCAAAATAGTCAGAAGTTATTTGCTTAGGCTTTTTCACAACTTTTTTTGGCATTTTTTATTTATTGGATATCAAATATATAAACTTATTGAATTAAATTTTTTCTAAAATAAAATCAACAGTTTCATAAATAGATTTTTGTTCAGTGTTAATTGATATGTCTTCTTCATCAGCATATCCATGTTTGTTATACATTTCTTCAACAATTTCTGGTCTGACATGTCTGTTTTGTCTTTCTAAATCTCTTTTTTTTGCAGTCTCTAAAGAACAGTGTAAATAAAATGATTTTATTTCATTATCTTCACCCAAATACTTTTTTACCGAGGGTGCTCTTGTTTCTTGTAAAATTAAATTATAACCTTTTGCTATCAATTCTTTTGCAATCATATAAGTTGCATCTCTGCTTAATTTTCTTGCAAAATCAGCATCATCTTTTTTAACTTTTTTTAGCATTGTATCTTTAATATATGCTTTATCTACTAAAACATAATCAGGTAGTTTCTTTATTAGTTCAGAAGTAATTGTGCTTTTTCCTCCACCCATAATTCCGTGAATAACAATTATTTTTACCATAAATTCCTATATGAATGAAATTATTTAAATCTATTCATTCTAAATGCTTTACACAATTTAGTAAAATAATTTTGTGATTTCCATCTTCTTTGAAAGCAAATTCCGATACAGCAGTATCGTGAATTTTTTTTTGAATAAGTAATAGTTTTTTCATTGTTTATTACAGCATAAAAGGCTCTTTTTGTTCCACCATGACTTACAACAACAACTGTTTCATTTTTGTGTTTTGGATAAATATCATCTATGAATTCTTTTACACACCCACATAGTTTTTCATGAGATTCAACTTCTTGTGGAAGAGGAATTCCCTTTGATTTAGATTCTTCAATCAATACTTATTCTGAAATAAAAGATAAAAATCCTGATTTAACTATTTGGTTTTGCAGGTGGTTTTTCTGGAGATAATGTGGCTACAAGAGTTGAAGAATTAATTGACAAAACTGAAGATACTAATTTTTGTATTGATGTAGAAGGCGCATTAAGTAATCTATACTGAATAATTATTTACTCCAGAATAAAAACATATTTATAGTCTTTGCAATTATCAGATATATTTCAGAGGGGAGGTATAAATGAATAAATCAATTTTCAATAAAATAAGTGAAGACGCAATAAAAATAAGTTTCACAAAAAATAAGTCATTTGATAATCTTAATAAAGAAATCAAGACGTTTCAGGACAAATATAAATCTGAACCAATCTCAATACTATCTGAAGAAAAACAAATTGAAATAGTAAACATAATTAATTCAGGATTCGATTTTCTTGAAAACAATAACAGACCTAGTTCATATACTATAGGAAGTGGTGATGTATCAGTAACAATAAAAGAACCTCCAATGAATTATAGTAACGCATTAGAAATTGTTTACTTAATCGGCAACACAATAAATAACAATCCTGATTTCTACATAGGACACGAATATAAAGGAGATATTGTCATTTTTCAAGATTGGTTTGCAAACAGATTTGTTTATAACAATAAAAAAGAAGCATTTTCCATAATTGCTCAATTAAAAACTGAAAAGAGAGATAAACATCTTTTGTGCAAAACTTTTGGAACTGATTCAATATATGATAAAGCATTTATTAAGGATTATTCTGAAAAAAATAATCTTCCTTTGATTGCTAAGACAGGCAAATATTTTAACAATCAACAAATTCATAAAAACGGAAAAATACTGCTACAACAAATAGGAGTAGATACTAAATCATCTAGAGCAAATTTAGAGACTCTTGAAGATGCATTTCTTCTTCAAGACATATATAATTCGTTAAATTGACTCATTCACACGCAAACCGCGCTCATTAAGAATAATTAAAATGAAAGAAGCTGAAATGGTTAAAGAACAAGGTAGACCAACTTATGAATATGATTTACCCAAATTAGAATAAAATGATTATCGAGGGATAAAAAATGGATTTAACACAAGTATTTTTGAGATGTAAAAAAAACGGATTGGAAAAATTAATTACCATTCCTTATGGAAGCGAAATTGGAGGATATAAAAATATTAATTTTATACCACCAAAAGGAACAACAATAATTCTTAACTATTTTGAAGACGAAAAATTAAACGGAAAGTACAAAATTGTAAAAGTTAAAGGAGAGTTAAATATTGGTCCAAGCAAACACAAAGATCAAGTACATCAACTCTATGCACCTGTTTACACAATAGATATAAAAAAGGTAAAAAGATGATATTAGTACCAACAAATTCAGAAGTAAAGCAATGAATAATTTCAACACTTCAACATTCCTGCCATATAGAATACTTCTTAGAAAAATTAGATTTAGGAAATCATGATACCAAAGACGTAATTGAAATAGCTAAAAGTAATCCTCCTCATAAAACACCTTGGATGTTAGAAGTCATTCCTAAGATGAGCGCATTGGAGCAACCAAAATTAGAATTGATAACAACTTTGAAAGATTTTCCTAATATCAGATTAACAGATAAAACTTACAATGCAATTGTCAATAGAACAAATGAAGTGATCGCTGAGTTAAAAAATAAACCTTATTACTTATAAAGCCTTATCATCTAAAAGTTGCTTTGATATACTTT
>Ga0114931_10007348_pt1 | contig 13455 bp, 8 predicted proteins | sample 2SBtaG_FD_89579 | JGI IMG/M metagenome (GOLD analysis project Ga0114931, IMG submission 89579) | Deep subsurface microbial communities from Kolumbo volcano to uncover new lineages of life (NeLLi) - 2SBTROV14_V59a metaG | ecosystem: Environmental > Aquatic > Marine > Volcanic | place: Kolumbo... | reverse complement strand
GCGCTCGGGTGTGGTCGCCCGGCGCTCTCCGATGGCCAGGATCACGTCACCCACCTTCAGACCCAACGGCGAGTCCTTCTCGATGTCGGCCACGAGCACGCCGTGGTCGGTCCCGAAGTACTCGCCGCCCTGCGCATTGAGCCGCACCAGACGCATCCCGGCTGCACAGTCGGAGCCGAACACGGAGAAGCCGCGGTCCCCACCACCCGGACAGGCGGTGCCGAACCGGAGCGAGAAGGCTCGTGGAGCGGACGCCCCGGAGATGACGATCTCACCGCTGTCCCTCGGCGCCACCCGCAGGCGGAATTCCTTCTCCGGCGTGCGATGCCGTCGCTCCCTCCGACGGGGCAGCGTCTCGCGGATCCGGTCCCTCATCTCATCGAGCCGTTCACGGAGATCCCCGAGCCGCGCGCCGGACAGCGCCCATGCATCGAGATCTTCGGCCACGACCGTGGCCCGGTGCTCCTTGCCGTCGCGCACGTACGTCACCTCGACCGTATCACCGGGCTCGAGGTCATGCGCGAGGGCCATCAACCGCTGCACGGGTATCGACCCGGCGGGGTCCAGCGACTCCTCCGTGTCGGGATCGAGCGGCGCGGTGAGCGCGTGGCCGTCGATCCGCGTGATCACGTCGCCTTCCCGGATCCCTGCCCGCTCCGCCGGCCCGCCCTCGAGCACGCCACGGACCCTGGCGCCCACGGCGTCGTCCTCGGAGTCCTGCTGCCGCTCGAGCGAGATCCCCAATCGTGGCTGCGCGTCCAGACGGGCCAGCACGCCCCACGGGACAGCGTCGGGCGAGAGCGTGCGAAAGCACGTGCAGTTCTTGATTTCCTTGCCCTGAGAATCGACGCAACGGCACGCTTCTTCCCTCTCCGTCCGTTCCTTCTGCTGCGCGTGCACGTAGCCCGGCGCGCCCCCCAGAGCCACCCCGACCAGCACCACCCACTTCATGGCGGAGCCCGCCCGCCGTGTCGTCTCCTTCATCTCCTCGCCTCCGCTGAACGTCGTGGCGCGGCCCGCCGGGCCGGTGCCGGATCCCTTTCACCCGAATTCGACGCGGTCGCGGACGGGCGGGGTTGCCCGGGGAGGTGGGAGCGCTTCCACGACCCGTGCGAAGGTGCGGGCGGCGCCCCACTGCATGACTCGGGCGGGCTCTCGCCGCGGGCTGCCGGGGATGGGTCCGGCGGAGTCGCGCTACAGCGGGATATTACCGTGTTTCTTGACGGGATTCTCGTCGCGCTTGTTGCGCAGCATATCGAGCGCGCTGATGAGGCGGGGACGTGTTTCCCGGGGATCGATGACGTCGTCCACGTATCCCCGCGAGGCGGGGATGTAGGGATGCGCGAACATCTCGCGGTACTCTTCGATCCGTGCCTCCGTGGCGGCTTCGGGGTCGTCCGAGGCGGCGATCTCCTTCCTGAAGAGAACCTCGACCGCGCCCTTCGGGCCCATGACCGCGATCTCCGCCTGGGGCCACGCCAGATTCACGTCTCCGCGGATGTGCTTGGAGTTCATGACGTCGTACGCCCCACCGTACGCCTTGCGCGTGATGACCGTGACCTTCGGCACCGTGGCTTCGCTGAACGCGTACAGGAGCTTGGCGCCGTGCCGGATGATCCCGCCGTGTTCCTGCGACACGCCGGGCAGGAAACCCGGAACGTCCTCGAACACCACGAGCGGAATGTTGAAGGCGTCGCAGAAGCGCACGAAGCGCGCGCCCTTGTCCGACGAGTCGATGTCGAGCACACCCGCCAGAATGGCAGGTTGGTTGGCGACGACACCCACGGCATGGCCTCCGAGATGCCCGAACCCTACGAGGATGTTCCCCGCGAAGCGGGCGTGCACCTCGTAGAAGTCCCCGTCGTCGAGCACACGCGTGAGGACATCATGCATGTCATAGGGACGATTGGGGTTATCCGGTACGATCTCAAGCAAGACTTCGTCCTGTCGGTCATGGGGATCGTCGGTAGGACGGAATGACGGGGACTCGGTGTTGTTCCCCGGCAGGAAGACCATGAGCTCCCGCACGGCGGCCAGGCACTCGGGCTCGGAGTCGTGGACGAAGTGACACACTCCCGACTTCGATGCGTGCACGTCGGCGCCGCCCAGGCCTTCCATGTCGACATCTTCGTGCGTGACGGTCCGCACCACGTTGGGGCCCGTGACGAACATGTAGCTCGTGCCGCGGACCATGTAGATGAAGTCGGTGATCGCCGGGGAGTACACCGCCCCGCCGGCGCACGGGCCCAGCACGACGCTGATCTGGGGAATCACCCCCGAGGCGAGCGTGTTACGAAGGAAGATGTCCGCGTAGCCGCCCAGGCTGACGACACCCTCCTGGATCCGAGCTCCCCCGGAGTCGTTGAGTCCGATCAACGGCGCGCCGTTCTTGAGCGCCATGTCCTGGAGCTTGACGATCTTCTCCGCGTGCGCCTCCGAGAGCGAGCCGCCGAACACCGTAAAGTCCTGGCTGAAGACGTAGACCAGCCGGCCGTGGATGGTGCCGTAGCCCGTGACCACACCATCACCCAGGACCTTCCGGTCCGCCAGCCCGAACTCGGTCGAGCGGTGGGTCACGAAGCGGTCCATCTCCACGAACGAACCCTCGTCGAGCAGCAGATCCAGGCGTTCGCGGGCCGACAGCTTACCCCTCCGGTTCTGTGCCTCCACGCGTTCCGGCCCGCCGCCCTCCTCCGCCGCCGCGCGGAGCTCTTCCAGACGCTTGAGCTTGTCATGGATCGTCATGGCCGGGTCCTCCCGGGAATCACCCGATGGGGATGAGCGTGCGATGGTCGATGCGTACGACACGGTGGCGCCGCACGAGCCGGCCGTCCAGGACCGAAAAGATGCCCGTCGCCCCCTCGACGTCGCGGATCCGCGCCAGGCCGGCGCGCACGCTGCCCGGGGTGCGAGCCCCGCGACGCACGGGCTCGAGCAGGATGAGGGCGGCGTCATAGCCGAGCGCGGCGAGCGAGGAGCGTAGCGAGCGTTGAAAATGCTCCTCGTACGCGGCCTTGAAGCGCTCGTATCCCGGTGCCCCCGGTCCCGCTCCCTCGGGCGCGGTGGCTACGACACCGTTGGTGTGCCGGGAATCGACGCTCGCCAGTACGTCCGGATCCGTCCAGCTCCCCGTGCCGAGCACCTGGATGCCGAGGGTGTCGAGGCCGAAGAACGTGACCTGGGGCGCGAGGGTTTCCAGATCCTCGGGGGGGACGGGAAGAAAGATGCCGACCGGCTGGAGCTCCTCGACATGGAGCGTGTCATCGGGCCCGAGGCCGAGCGCGCGGATCTCCGCGCCCCTCAGCGCCTCCGTGGCGGCGGCGAGCTGGTCACCGAAGAAGGTGGCGCCGGCCGGATACGAGTACTCACCCGCCAGTTCGCCGCCGAGGGAAGCGTAGGCATCCTCGAACGCCCTGGCCTCCTGTTCCGATTCGGGCACCTCGGAGTGCACCACGGCCACGCGCACGAGCCCCGCACGCACCGCGTACCGGGCCATCGAGGTGGCCGCCGCCGGGTCGGGCCCGCTCAGCGAGAGGATGGCCGGTGCGCCGGCCGGAATGTCCACGGCGGTGGGGGATATCAGGGGGATCCCACGGGCCCGGGCGCGGGCCGCGGCCTGGAGGTTCGACGACTCGAGCGGGCCGACGATGCCCACCACACCGGCCGTCTCCAACTCGCTCGTACGCTCCGCGGCGAGGGAAGGATCGCCCCGGTCGTCCGCCGCCTTCACCTCGACCTTCAGCTCGCGGTCGCGCATGGCCGCCGCCACCTCGATCCCTTCTTCGATGGCGGTGGCCACGTCGGCGAGCGCAGGCGGCCCCGACATGGGAAGCACGGAACCGATTCGAACCGTGGGCGGAGTCCGCGGCTCGCCGGGAAGCTTTCCGCTCAGGATCCCCTCGGCCAGCACGCTGTCCGGGGTGGCCGCGCCCGCCGCGAGTGCCCGGCGAGCCTCTTCGGCCGCGCCCGCGCGATCGCCGGCCACGAACAGCGCGCGGGCGTACCACGCGTGCAACAGCGCCGTGAGCGCCGCATGCCCGGGAGCTCCGGCGAGGACCGCCCGCAGCGGGCCGGGCCCGGCCCGCCTCGCCGCTTCTCTCGCCAGCACACGCGCGCGCTCCAGCAACGTCGGGCCGGAGGCCGACGCGTCGATCCGGATCAGAACGTCGAGCGCGCCGCGCGGGTCGTCGAGCCCCAGGCGCGCCTCTCCCTGCACGAGCCGCAGCTCGGTCGCTCGCGGGTCGCCGGGTCGCAGAAGGGCCAGGTACCGCGCGGCCGCCGCGTCGGCCGCCTCGTAGCGCTCCGCACGCAGCGACGCGGTGGCCAGCAACCGCAACGCCCGCCCGGACACGGGGGCAGCCGCGAAGTCCGAGACGATGGCAGCGGCGAGCCTGCGGGCCTCCTCGTATTCTCCCTGGCCGAAGGCGTCCTGCGCCCGCGCGAGCAGTTCCGCGGCCCGGGCTTCTCGCGCCGGCGAGATGGGCCCCGGCATCAACACCGGCTCCGCCCGCGGTTCGGGCGCCGCGGCTCCGATGGGAAGGGAAGACTGACACGCGGCGGCCGAGAGCAGCAGGGTCGCCAGGGCCGTCAGCGCGAGAAGCGCCGAAAACGGCGAACGCCCGGACGCGGCAGGCATCCGGGCGTTCACTGCACGCGGATTCACGACGACATCGCGGCCGGGATCAGCCGTCCTGATCCTTCGACTCGCTCTCTCCATCCTCGCCTTCCGTCCCACCCCCGGCCGAATCCGCCTCGGCGGCCGCCTGCTCGGGAGTCTCGCTCCCGGCAGCGACTTCGGCATCCTCCGGAGCGTCGGACCCGGCGGGGGCCGCAGCCTCTTCGGCAACGGCCTCTCCGGCCTCCTCGGTTCCCTCGGCGGGCTCGGCTTCGCCACCGCCCCCGGCCTCCGGCTCGGCCTCCGCTTCCGGCGCCGCTTCGGCATCGGCGTCGACCTCGGACGCCTCAGCCGCACCTTCCTCTCCGGCCTCCGCCGCGGCAGGTTCCGCCCCCTCAGCGGCGGGAGCCTCCTTCTCGACCTCGGCCTCCGGAGGCGCGGCCTTCTCCGCCCCGGCCTCCCCGGATTCCGTGTCCGTCCTGGCCCGGGCCGCCTTGATCTCCTCGGGCGACTTGCGCTCGGGCTTCGAGGTGACCTCGAGCACGATCCGCCGGTTCGCAGCATCGGACTCCATCACCCTCAGGCTGACCGGGTCGCCGGCCGCGTAGTACTCATCCATGCGCGAGGCGTCTTCAACGCCCGTGTGCGAAGCGGGCACGAAGCCCTCGATCTCGTCGCCGAGGTCCACGACCATCCCCTTGTCCTGGAGGCGCGCCACCTTGCCGTCGCACTCGACCCCCGGGGCGTAGCGCTCCGAGATCCCGGGCCAGGGATCGTCCTGGAGCTGCTTGATGCCCAGCGAGATCCGCTTGTTCTCCGCGTCGACGTCGAGCACCATCACCTCGACCTCCTGCCCCTTCTGCACGATCTCGGAGGGATGTTCCACGCGCTTCGTCCAGCTCATGTCCGACACGTGGACCAGCCCGTCGATGCCGGGTTCGATCTTGACGAAGGCGCCGAAGGAGGTCAGGTTGCGCACGGTCCCGGACAGCCGGGTGCCCGTCGGGTACTTGACCGGCAGCGCGAGCCAGGGATCCTCCTCGATCTGCTTCATGCCCAGCGAGATCTTCTCGTCGTTGGGATCCACCTTGAGGACCACGGCTTCGATTTCGTCGCCGATCGAGACGATCTTCGAAGGGTGCCGGACGTTGCGGGTCCAGGACATCTCCGAGATGTGGACCAGGCCTTCGACGCCCTTCTGCAGCTCCACGAATGCGCCGTAGTTCGTGATCGAAACCACCTTGCCGCGAACACGCGAGCCGACCGGGTACTTCTTGTCGATGTCGGTCCACGGATAGGGCAGGAGTTGCTTCAGCCCGAGAGAGATCCGCTCGCGGTTCCAGTCGATGTCGAGCACCTTCACGTCGAGCTTCTGCCCGATCTCGACGACCTCCGAGGGATGTCCGACGCGGCCCCACGACATGTCCGTGATGTGGAGCAGCCCGTCGAGCCCGCCCAGATCGATGAACGCCCCGAAGTCGGTGATGTTCTTGACCACGCCTTCGCGGATCTGCCCGACGAGCAGCTCCTTGACCAGGGTGTCGCGCTTCTTGGCGCGGTCGGCCTCCAGGATAACCCGGCGCGACACCACGATGTTGCGCCGGCGCTTGTTGAGCTTGATGATCTTGAACTTGTAGGTCTCGCCGAGGAGGTCCTCGATATTCGGGACCCTCCGCAGCGCGATCTGCGAGCCCGGCAGGAAGGCATCGACGCCCATGAGATCAACCGTCACGCCACCCTTGATCTTCCTGACCAGCGTGCCCTTGACGGGCCGGTCGGCCTCGTGCGCCTCGCGGATCTTCTCCCAGACGCGCAGGAAGTCCGCCTTCTTCTTCGAGAGCACCACGACGCCGTCGTCGTCCTCGAGGCTCTCGAGCAGGACCTCCACCTCGTCCCCGGCTTCCGGCGGCTCCTTGAACTCGTCGAGCGCGACCGAGCCCTCGCTCTTGAAGCCGAACTCGAGGATCACCGAGGACTCCGTGACGCGCAGCACCTTGGCCTTGACGATCTCGCCTTCGCGGATGTCCTGGAAGTCGGACTGGAACTCCGAAAGGAGCGCCTCGAACTCCTCGCGCGACGTGTCCAGCGGCTCCTCGCCGTAGGGGTCGTCGAGAAGCTCGGGCGAGATCGTGCGGCCCTTCTTCTCTTCCGCGACCTCCTGCGGCTCGACGACCTGAGCGTTCACCTCGTCCGGCGCGTCTTCCTTCGCGTCGCGGGGTTGCGCGACCGGGTCGGGTTCCGGCGGGCTCTGTGCCGCCTCGGGGGGAAGCGCTTCGGAGGCTTCGGGGGTGGGGGTCGGGTTCTCGATCATCATCTCGTCGCCCGCGCCGAGCGCGGGTCCTCGTGCCGGCCGGGGTCCACGAGGGCCGTGGCCGGGATCAGGGTGAAAAGAAAGAAAGGCCGGAGGCCGCGTCCGGCGTCCTCGGGGCCTTCCGGCTCGTATGTCGGTTCCATGGCTTCGCCCCGGGGCGAACACCATGTACAGCCCTGAAAACGTAGGTCCGGCTTACGAGGGCGTCAACCTCCGCGCACGCTCCACGATGGCTTCCACCTGCTCGTCGAACGACATCCGTGTGGTATCCAGCTCGAACGCGCCCTCGGGCACCCGCAGCGGCGAGTGCGCCCTCCGGGAGTCCGTGTCGTCCCTGCGCCCGAGCTCCCGCGCCTCACGTTCCAGGTCTTCCGGCGCCGGGTCGTCGATCCCCCGCTCATGGAGACGCCGCCGCGCCCGCTCCCCGAGATCCGCCACCAGGAAGACCTTGAGCTCCGCGTCCGGAAAGACCACCGTACCCATGTCGCGCCCATCCGCCACGAGCCCGCCACGGCTTCTCGCCCGCCGCTGCAGCCCGAGCAGGCAGCGGCGAGCGGCGGGCAGCCGAGCCAACTCCGACACGTGGGCGGTGACCTCTTCGGAGCGGAGCTCGTTCCCGAGGAGCCTCGACCCCAGTCGCACCTCGATCCCGGCTCCGCTCGGCTCCACACGCACATCCAGGGACTCGAAATCCTCCTCGCCGAGCGCCGCCCACCGCTCGGGCGCGATGCCCGCCTCGAGCAGCGCGAACGTCAGCGCGCGGTACAGCGCCCCGGAGTCCAGATGACGGAAGCCGAGCCGCCGCGCGACCTCGCGCGCGGTGGTCGACTTTCCGGAACCCGCCGGCCCGTCGATCGTGATCACGGACCCCTCGCGTTCGGGCGAGGCCCCCGCGCCCGGCGTCCCCGCTCCGATCGGCGCCCCCGCTCCCTTCCTCGGCAAGGAGCCCCGCCGGTCTCGGCCCCTCCCGGCCACCTCTTCGAGCAGCGCCCAGAAGCCCGGGAAGCTCACGTCGGCCGCGCCGGGATCGTCCACCTCGATGCGCCCGCCCGAAACCCGCGAGAGCACGCCGAACGCCATGGCGATGCGGTGGTCGCCGTGGGTGCGCACGCGTCCCTCGAGCGGCGCGGCCGTTCCCTCGATCTCCAGACCGTCGGACAGCTCCTCCGCCTGGACGCCGACGGCGCGGAGGTTCTCCACGAGCGATCGGATACGATCGGATTCCTTGTGCCGCAGCTCCACGGCGCCCGTGATCCTCGACACGCCTTCCGCCCGCGACGCCGCGGCGGCCAGCACGGGAATCTCATCGATCAGCCCGGGGATCTCCGTGCCGCCGACCTCGAACGCCGAGAGCGCGCCCGCCTCCGCCGTGAGCGTCCCGACCGGCTCGCCCGTGCGATCCTCCTCGACCGACGCCGTCACTCTGGCCCCGGAGCGGGTCAGGACGTCGAGGAAGCCGATCCGGGTGGGGTTGAGCCCCACACCGGGGATCTCCACCCCCTCTCCGGCACCCCCGAGCACCGCCAGCACGACGAGGAACGCCGCCGAGGAGATGTCTCCGGGCACGCGCAAGTCCAGTGCGGACAGCGCGGAAGGGGGGTCGCGGAGCTCCACGTGCCAGCGCCCCTCCCGCGGGTGCGAGAGGATCGGACAACCGAGCGCACTCAGCATCCGTTCGGTATGATCTCGCGATCGACCCGGCTCGGAAAGGAGCACGAACACCGCCCCGGTCAGTCCGGCCAACAGAAGTGAGCTCTTGACCTGGGCGCTCGCCACCGGGCTCTCCCACTCGAGCGGGCGCAACGGGTGGGTGCCGTGGACGGTCAGCGGCAACCGGTCCGGGCGGCCCGAAGCCACGAACCGGGCGCCCATCGCGCGCAACGGCTCCGTGACCCGGCGCATAGGTCGGCGCCGCAGCGAAGCGTCTCCGGTGAGCGTCGCGGTCAGCTCCATTCCCGCCAGCACCCCCAGAAGGAGCCGGGCACCGGTCCCGCTGTTGGCCAGATCGAGGGGCCGGTCGGGCGAGGCGAATCCGCTCAGACCCACTCCGGACACCCGGATCTCACCGGATCCTGCGGGCCCATCCGGGATGGCGGCTCCCAGCGTGCGAAGGGCTCCGGCCGTCGACGCCGCGTCACCGCCGGACAGGAGTCCCCCGAGCCGACTCTCGCCGTGGGCGAGCGAGGCAAGGATAAGCGCCCGCTGCGAGATGGACTTGTCGCCGGGAACGCGGACGATCATCCTCCGCCCCTCCATGTCCGCGTGCGGAGCATCAAGGTCTCCAGCGCGTCGAGATCCCCGGATTCCATCCCATCGGCGATGTCGCCGATCGTACGCGACAGCGCGCGGAGGACATCCTGGAGCCGGTCCGGCGCATGAGCCAGGATGTCTCTCCAGACCAACGGCGAGCTGGCCGCCAGCCGCGTCATTCCCCGGCCGCCCGGCCCCAGCTCATCGACGTCCACACCGTGCTCCGCGAGAACCTGAGCCAGCGCGGTCGCGGTAAGCTGCGGCAGATGGCTGACCAGCGTCATCCGCTCATCATGCGCTTCCGCAGCCACACGCGCCGGCCTTGCGCCGACTGCACGCCAGAAGCGCTCGACGTCCGCCATGCGCGCCTCCGCCTGCGGCTCCGACGACATCCACACGTGCACGCCGTCATAGAGATCGGCGCGCGAGGCGCCGAAGCCCGAGCGCTCGCTCCCGCACATGGGGTGCGACCCGATCCACCGCCCGGCCAGACCCACGGCACGGGCGATGTCGAGGACAGGGGCCATCAGGCTGCCGACGTCCGTGGCGAGCGCGTCGGCGGCGAGGAGCGGCGCGTGCACCGGGATGAGCCGGATACATGCATCAAGTGGCGTGGCGTAGACCACCAGACGGGCATCGAGCACCTCTTCGATGCTCCCGGGCACGCGCTCGACGACCCCTGCTTGCAGCGCCGACTCCATCTCCCCGGCGGCCGGAGACCAGGCGAGCACCGCGGGTGGACGGGCGAGCCGCCGGAGGGCTCGCGCGAGCGATCCTCCCATCACGCCCAGACCGATGATACCCACGGAGTCGAAGGGGCTGTCGGGCCGCTCGCCATGCTCCGCCGCGACGGCGTCGCAGGCCGTTCCGGGGCCGTCGGCCGTCAGGAAATCGTTCGCCTTTCCCGCTCCCTCAGTCCTCACGGGGCCCGAGGATGAAGAGGATCGGGACGCGCGAGAGGACGGGATCGCGCCAGGCCGATGAGAGAAAGCGAGCCTCCCCGCTCCGGTGGGTTTCGAGGCTGCGGAAGGGCACGTCGAGCGTGATCATGCCGGCCGGGAATCCGCCTGGCCGGACCCCGGCCATCGCGGCGACGACCCCGGGCCCGAAGACCTCCTCGGCGAGCTCGCGGGCGCGCCACTGGGCCGCGCGCACCTCCCAGCGGTGCCGCGCCACGGCCGTTGCCCTCGACCGATCGAGAACGCCCGGGTGGCTTGGCTCGGGCAGCAGCCCCCGGGCCGGACGTGGGACGATGCTCATCCGCCTGCCTCCTTACCCGCGCCGCCACCCGCCGGCTCTTCGTCGTCATCCGGATAGGGAAGCTCGAGCGTCATCCCGTCGTACGCGACCCTCGCGCCGGGAAACACGCTGCGGGCTTCCTCCTCGAGCGGCGCCGGATCGTCGGAGTACCGGGCTGAGAGGTGCGTGAGCACAAGCCGGCGGGCGCCCCACTCCCGGGCCGCTCGCGCCGCGCCCCTCGCGGTGCTGTGGAAGGTCTCGCGGGCGCGCTCGTCCTCGTCCGCGCCGAAGGTCGCCTCGTGGATCAGCAGGTCCACCACGCCCTTCCTCCGCCCGTCCGCCCTCCGGTCCGGACGGGTGTCGCCCGTGTAGGCCACGATACGTCCCCGGCGCGGGGGACCCACGACCTCCTCGGGGTGAATCGGCCTCCCCTCCACCTCCACGGTCTCGCCGCGGTGCAGGCGCCCGAACAGCGGCCCCTCAGGCACGCCGAGGGCTCGCGCGCGCGCCACGTCGAAGCGTCCCTTGCGGACATCCTCGACCAGGGCATACCCCACCGCGGACGTGCCGTGATGCACGCGGAACGCCTCGACCGCGTAGCCTTCGCGCCGCACACGGGCGCCCGGGGCCAGCTCGTCGATCTCCACCCCGAAGTGTACGCGGTCCACGCCGAGGTGGACCAGCTCGTGCAGCACGTCGCTCGACCCGGGCGGACCAAAGAGCTGGATCGGCTCGGTACGCCCCTGGAGCGCCAGCGTGCGCAGCAGCCCGGTGATCCCGAGGAAATGGTCCGCGTGGAGGTGGGTGACGAAGATGGCCTCAACCGCGAAGCCCGTGGCGTAGCGAATCATCTGCCGCTGCGTACCCTCGCCGCAATCGAAGAGCATCATGTCGCCTTCCCGCTGGATGGCGATTGCACTCACGTTGCGTCCGACTGTGGGACGCGAGGCCGACGTGCCCAGAAAAGTGACACGGATCACGGCGCGGCTACTACCAGACCCGGAGCTGCAGCATGACCGTGCGCCCCGGCTGAGGAAGACCGCACTGGTCCCAGACCACGGCGTCGGCGACGTTCGTCACATTGAGCGAGGCATCGACCCTCTGAAACCGCCGCGCGCGTCCCCCGGAAAAGATTCTGCGGATCCCGAGATCGAAGACGTGGCTCGAGCGAAGGGGCGCGAGTCCTCCGATCTCCGGGTTCTCGCAGCGCTGCGCGCCCGTGAACCTGAAGTCGCCTCTTCCTTTGAAGCCCGCGCCGACCGGCAGGCGAAGCCCCACATGGCCGATGACGGCCGGCTCATACTCGAGTTGCACTTCACTCCCGTCCGGTTCGATTCCCCGCACCTTCTGCACGGTCACGTCGCCGGTCCACGTGGAGATACCGAACGAAGCCACGCCGAGAACCTCGAGGCCGGTGCTCCGGACCCTGTCCTGATTGATCCGTTGGAACTTCTTCCCCTCCTCGGTGACCACCGACTTTCTGATGATGCCGTCCGTGAGCTGCTGATGAAAGGCCACGGCCTGGAACTGCCCGCGAACTCCCGAGACCGTGAGCCCCGCCTCACCTCCGACGAGCACCTCGGGCCGCAACGCCGGATTGGGCAGAAAGCGTCCCAGGGCGCCGGAGTAGAGCTCGCGCAGCGAGGGAAACCGTGCGCGACGGCTCACGCTGCCGTGAAGCAGTACGGCTCCGCCACCCACGAGCGAGCTGGCGCCCAGCCGGACACCCCAGTTCCGCAGGGCGCCCAGCGGCGGTTTCCCGCCCGACTCGGGCGTGTTCGCGCCGTCGACGGCCACACCGCCTACGACCCGGGTGTGCGACTCCGCACCCAGCGTCCACTCCGTCTCCGCGCCCCAGCTCCACAGGCGCTGCCGGTAGCGTGCAGCATCGGCGGCGGCGAGCAGCTCGTCATACGTGATGTCCGCGTAGGTGAACGACGAGCGGAAAGATCCGGCGACCCCCACCGAGTGCTCTCCCAGGATCCGGAAGGTCAGGGTTCGGTCGCTGCCGTCCTCACGGCCGACCACCGTGCGGTACCGCTCGCTCCCGAACTTGTCGATGCGCGTATCCCCCAGATCCATCCCGAAGCTGGCCTCGAGGTCGCCCGTGCCCCACCCGGTTCGGGCCTGAGGCGTACCCACCGAAAGCGCGGTGAAGAAGCGCCGCTCGTAGGGGTAACGCCAGAGACGCGGCTCGTCCACATGAGCCTCCGGAGGCACTCCGCGCTCCACCGCGTACCCGGTCGCGGCGATCGAAGCCCATCCCCCACCGTCGGAGCGGAAGAGCGCGGATACGAAGCCGTCGATTCGGCGTGCATCGCTGTTGAGGCGCAGGTCGTCGCCCGCCTCGCCGACATACCGGCTGCGGATCCCGGGCTCCCGCGCTACACCCGACGCGAGCTCCAGGCCGCGGCGGTGGCTGAAGCCGAGCCCGGTACGCAGCGCCCACTCGCCCGAGGCGCCCTCGACGACCCGGCCTCCGGTGGCGGACAGGTTGGTGTTGCCCGCCTGGTCCACGCCGAGGCCCACGGTCACCGGATCGGACCGCAGAACCCGCCCGCGCTGTCTGGCGACATCGATCTTGACCACACCGCCCAGCACGTTCGGTCCGTACAGCACCGACGAGAGCCCGCGCAGGAGCGTGACGTCGCGCGCGGCGGTCAGGGGGATGATCGAGAGGTCGGTGCGGTGGTCCCAGCCCAGGGTGAGCGGCACGCCGTCCACGAGGACGGCGATCTGTCGGTCCTCCGACCCCCGGATGGCCGGCTGTGCCTCACCCCTCGAGTTGGCGCGGATCTGGATGAGGGGCATGGACCGCAGCACCTGTTCCATGGTGGGAGCCGGCAGGTGGGCCACCGAGTCCAGCTCGACGGTGACCGCGCTCGACCCCCCCGTCGTCAGCCCCGGGCGGGCGACCCGCACCGTCACACCGCGGAGGTCATACGTGCGTACGGCTCCGCCGGCAGTGTCGACCTTCAGGGAGTCCGGGCCCGCCTGGGCGAAGCCGGGAAAGGGTGCGAGAAGCGCGAGGGTGAGCGCG
>Ga0114931_10007347_pt1 | contig 13456 bp, 12 predicted proteins | sample 2SBtaG_FD_89579 | JGI IMG/M metagenome (GOLD analysis project Ga0114931, IMG submission 89579) | Deep subsurface microbial communities from Kolumbo volcano to uncover new lineages of life (NeLLi) - 2SBTROV14_V59a metaG | ecosystem: Environmental > Aquatic > Marine > Volcanic | place: Kolumbo... | reverse complement strand
GGATGGACACATTGGACGGGTAGGCGGTATTCCCTATAAAGTGGAGGCCGCCTATGCCGAACACATGAATCGGATTCTCATTCCCGAAGAACACGATGTTGGGGATGGTGATTGGCAGAATCCCTTCATGATGCAAATCTCTCCGGTTAGTACGATAGACAAAGCGTACTATGCCCTAACGGGCCATTCGTTTCAGTAAGGGCCCCCTTCCACATACGCACGCAACTCGTGTCGTATCTTCGCACGTTCCGAACAAACTAAAACAACCCTGCAATATTCCCTGCCGAATCCACACCGACAGCTTCAGCTGCCGGCACCCGTGGGAGCCCGGGCATGGTCATAATATCACCGGTTAGCACCACGATAAACTCGGCTCCAAGTGACAGCCGGATTTCGCGCACAGGAATTCTGAACCCGCTGGGCGCACCTTTTTTCGTTGGGTCTGTAGAAAAACTATACTGGGTTTTTGCCAAACAAATGGGATAATGGCCATATCCCGCCTGTTCCAATTCCGCAAATCGGTTGCAAACGGCAGACGGAATGTCTATACCATCCGCGCCATAGATTTCATGTGCAATTGTCCGAACTTTCTCAGACAGAGGCAAATCATCGGGGTAGAGCACGTGGAACTTGGCTTCCTGTTGTTCGACGGTGTCCACGACACATTCAGCCAAATCTCTCGCCCCTTCTCCACCCTTGGCCCAATGGTTAGCAAGAGCCACGTTGACCCCGCGCGCGGCACAGGCCTGATGCACCAAATCGAGTTCGGCTTGGGTGTCGGATGTGTATTGATTGATCGCCACGATACCAGGCACCCCAAATTTTTTTAGATTGTCGAGATGTCGTAATAGATTAGGTAGTCCACTTTTTAACGCTTCAAGATTTTCCCGTCTTAGCTCTTTTGGATTCCCACCACCATGAAGCTTCAAGGCTTTCACCGTCGCGACGATCACCGCACAGGCTGGGAATAACCCCGCGCGACGACATTTAATATTAAAAAACTTCTCTGCTCCCAGGTCCGCGCCAAACCCGGCTTCGGTGACAACATAGTCGGCTAACTTCAATGCAGCTTTCGTCGCCACGACAGAATTGCATCCATGCGCGATATTCCCAAAGGGTCCACCATGTACAAAAGCCGGATTATGCTCCAACGTCTGTACCACATTAGGATTCAAGGCATCTTTCAGCAATGCCGTCATGGCCCCTTCCGCCTTGACATCTCGGGCAAACACAAATTCCTTTTCCACCGTCCGACCAATTTTTATATTGCCAAGCCGTCTTCCCAGATCATGAATATCTGAAGCCAGACACAAAATAGCCATCACCTCCGAGGCAGCAGTAATATCAAATCGTCCTTCTCTCACAAACCCATTCGTGACCGAGCCGATTCCGGTGACAATGTTCCGAAGGGATCGGTCATTCATATCTATCGTCCGTCGCCAGGTAATGCGACGCGCATCCAATTGAGGCGAATGGCCCCAATACAGATGATTGTCCACCATGGCTGCCAACAGATTATGTGCAGATGTGATGGCATGGAAGTCGCCGGTAAAGTGCAAATTGATGTCGCTCATCGGAACGACCTGCGCGTATCCACCACCACAGGCCCCACCTTTCATCCCAAAGCAGGGACCAAGACTCGGCTCTCGAAGGGCGGCCATGGCTTTTTTTCCTAATTTCGCCAAACCATCCACTAAGCCGATTGAGGTTGTTGTCTTGCCTTCCCCTGCAGCCGTCGGCGTAATAGCCGTAACCAAAATCAACTTGCCATCCGGTTTGTCCTTCAACGATTCCAGATATGCCAGCGGCACCTTCGCCTTGTACTTTCCGTATGACTCCAAATGACCAGGACCAATACCCAGCTTTTTTTGGGCAACCTCACTAATCGGCTTGAGAACCGCCTTATTGGCAATGTCAATATTGATGTTGGATTGGCTCATGGTTCACCTCGGACTCTGCCTTCATTAAATGTATCTGTGAGAAAATCTCTGCTAGATAACGTGCGAGGGTGACCTGTTCCTAAGCCGTCACACACACCCGTTGGTGGATTTGCTTCCATTAAGGCCTCTACGATACCAGAACTTCCACTACCTTTCTAATGCCAGGTCTGGTAAGAATGAAATAAACATTTATGAGGTAGGGAATGCTAATTTTTTTTCGAACCTTCTTTTTAACTCTATTCTTTTTTACCTTTTGTTCCGTTGTGGTATGGGCTAAGCCGTTTGAAATCGGGCAACAAGTGACCCTGCATGCGGTCAAAGCCATTGGCGTTCCGATTCATCGAGAAGCCAGGCCCAGCTTTCAGAAACACGTACCCGATCACTCCTTAGCAACGATTCAGCGTATCAGCTCCCACAACCACTGGCTTTTTCTTGCGCTTGAATCTGGAGAAATTGGATTGGTCCATCCCAAATATGTTCGGTTGACTGCTTCCTCATCTCCAAGCGAGCCTCATAGCCACGCTTCCACTTCTGCAAAGCCTGCTACAGACGAAGTGGCGGTTTGGTCATCACCAGAACAGTGCAGTAAGGAGGTCAGCGCTGGAAAACACATGCGTACGCCGTCGACACATGCGCTTCGCGTGGCGACGTGGAATCTTCGTTGGTTTCCTTACGGCCAATCTCCTGACTCCCGGGCTCCCTCGACACAGAAAACGGACCTGGCCTGGTTGGCATGCACGATTGCGTGGATGCAAGTGGATATTATCGCCGTGCAAGAAAGCCTTGGCACTGCAAAAGCCAAGCAGGCATGGGAATCCGTTATCCAATCGTTACGCACCACTACTGGGGAGTCCTGGCGATGGTCACCCCAGCCCTGTGGCAAGCCTGACAGCCACCACGTCGGTTTCTTGTGGAACACGAACCGAGTTTCTCTCTCAGATATCCATAGTCTCTGGTCGTTCAATATTAAAGCCATGTCGGCAAATACCGCCTGTGAAGGGGGCTTGCGCCCGGGCCACTATGCCCGCGTCCAATCCCGCGAACAGGGTGGAGTGGACTTTCACCTTATTGCCCTCCATTTGAAATCGGGTCCAACGGTGTTTGCTCTGGGCGACCGACAGAAAGCCTTGAATCGCATCGATAAAAATGTCGCCACGCTATTAGCTCAAGATCGGGACGTCGTCATCGTTGGGGATTTGAACACAATGGGTGCCGGCGATAACGCGTCGCGACGATCAGAATTGAAATATGTCCGGCGGATGGTTGCGAAGGAGAAGCCCGGCTTTCGGGACATGGCGATCACGCCGCAATGCACGCATTACTTTCGTGGCAAGGGAGGCTGGTTGGATCACATCCTCGTATCGAAAGAAATGAAGGAAGTCACTGCCAAATCGGCACAGGTTTCGGGGTATTGCGCAATCGCAGATTGTCAAAAGATCTCAGGAGAGTATCCCGCTGCCTATCGTCGCCTATCGGACCATTGCCCGGTCATCGTGGACATCCAGAATCAGGACGAGGATGAATAATCCTAGAAACGGCAGTTGGGCACCAAAAAGGCTCGTAAGATATTGGGGTGCCTCGTGATACAGAAAAAGTCGTGGTCACCTTGGTGGTGATGAGACCTTTTTCTTTTTTGCGAGGGGCGCCTAGAGCTTGCGAGAACTTTGGTGATCCAACTGCTGTTTCTAGGATAATAGGGAAGTTGAAAAAGCATGTCCTGAGCGAAGTCGAAGGGGCCGCTAGCGTCGTCGTGTTTTCCTCTTTTTTGAATCCAACGCCTCCCCCCAGTATGTGAGAAAGGCTGTCACAAACTCATGCTCGTGTTTGGGTTCAACTGCCAAGGAGGCCAACGCAAGGGCCACGGCTAAGGCAATGTGATAACCAACCGACCGTGAAGCAACTGCCCGACGATACGCAGGATGGGCTTGGTTGATCCACACGGTCGATTCCATCAAGCGACCAAGCTCGGAATCTCCCGGTTGATGGGTAAATTGAATCCCCAATCCGAAACGGGCAGCACGTTTCGGTCCCCCTCTATCGGGTAAAAGTACGTGACTGTTTTCCTCAGAAATGGGTGGTGGGCTATTATCTTCAGGAAGATGAACAGGGGGAAGCGAAGGTTCAGGTTCCCCGGAGGGAGGAACAAAACTTTTGGGGTCTTCGGTGCTGCCGGAAATAATGCCTGACGTTACAATAGCGCGAACATCATCCTTGTCACCGGGTTCCCCGAGTGGAAGTCGCTTTTGTCCACCTTTGCGATGTTCGACTAACGCACCGAGTAAAGGAAAAACCTCCGATAAATCTTCTAATACGCGCTCGAGATCTCGTTCCAATGGGCGCATTTGTCGTGGCGGAGTTTCCTCTAGAGTCTCTCGTGTATCACCCCAGAGCGACAACTGCCGCAACACGGATTCTTGAATGGCTTTACGATAGGCCAAATAGGTCGCTCCCCGCGCTCCCACACGAATAAAATCCCCTTTATTGAGCGTCAGACTTGAAGAAAGCGCCGGGGCCTCTATCAGCCCGCCGATATATTCGGGTGTCGTTGGAGTCACGCCAAGCCAATCCCATCCGCCCTTGATAACTTTGCCATACGTACTGATGGCTAATCCCTGTTGCTCTTCCGGCAGTAGCGTGGCAGAACGAATCAAGTAACCAACTGCAGAAGGTTTACGCTTTCGTAACATACGAATTTCAATTGGTGCAGATTCTTGCTTCCATTCCATCTGGCATTTCAGCGGAACCCCGTTCAACTCAAAAACTATGCCATGCGGGTAGCACGAACGCAGAATGTCTGTAAAGGTGGGATCAAACAAGGGTCGAAAATGTCGGGCAATAGTTGATTCAAGAAAGCCCACATCGACTAACGGCGACAAGGCATGTTGCAGCTTCAATCGGACTGCCGTTCCTTGGTTCACCAGTAACCCGACCGGCGGCACCCATTTCCATGGCGCTCGATACCGGGAGGATAAATGCCAACTCGTTGAAACATGGGTTTTACCTCGCCTGGTTTCCGTCAACACGTTTTCACAAGCCAGCAACCCCAGTTTGATTCCCACCCCGGCAAATCCAATCCCCTGTCCTCGGGTTTTCTTGCTCGCCGCAATATCATGATATTTACTAAGATCTCGTCGCTGCATACCGGATCCATTGTCAACAATCGTTAATGTCGATTCGGAAGAATCAGCCTGAAGGCAAATTTGATGGGCGCCTGAATCAAGAGAGTTCGCAATAATTTCGGTGAGGATCGTTTCTTCAAGCGCACCGGGATACGCATCCCGGAGATCTTCCAACAAATGAAGCAAATCTACTCGCGTTTCACCCATAGGTCTCCAAATTCTTGATATCGCTCACTGCGAGAACAAAGACTGCAATTTTCGCTGTTTCATCAAATATTCCCTTGGGTGTCATTTCAGACGGCACCCGACATAATCACGATCGGATCAAGCTTTAAGGATGGAACTCAAGATCCTAAAATGTGAAAGGGATACTATCAAACGCGACCTAAGAATGCGACGGATGCAAAGAGGGGAGAAGTAGTCAAAAACGAATCCACCTACACAAATAGTCGTATACTCATTCACTGGGAATTTAGCCTCAGGAACCTACCTGACATATTGCACATCCCCTTCCACCAAGAGGCGGCAGAAGCTCTGGTGTAGCCGCCGGACCTTTCCAAAAAAGGTGTCAAAGAACTATGATACATTCCCAAAGCGTTTCATCCATTACTTGAGGATGGCAGCCTCATGAACACATCCAACACATCTCGCTGCGCATGGGCAACCAATGATTTACTCATCCGATACCACGACGAGGAATGGGGCGTCCCGATTCATGATGACCGGCTTCTCTTTGAATTTTTGATTCTGGAGGGCGCCCAAGCAGGATTAAGTTGGCAGACAGTATTTCAGAAACGCGATATGTATCGTGAAGTCTTCGATAATTTTGACGCGAACAAAGTTGCCTGTTACTCACCACGCAAAATTACGCAACTCCTGAACAATCCCGGAATTATTCGAAACCGGCTCAAAGTGCACGGTGCCGTCACTAATGCAAAAGCCTTTCTGCATATAGAACAAGAATTCGGGAGTGTTGATGAATACCTTTGGCAATTCGTGAACTATCGTTCCCGTCAAAACCTTTGGAAGACTTTGCAGTCCGTCCCATGTCGTACTTTGGAGTCAGATGCCATGAGCAAAGCATTGAAGCATCGAGGCTTCACCTTTGTCGGCACCAAAATCTGCTACGCCTTTATGCAAGCCGTTGGGATGGTGAACGATCACACCACGAATTGTTTTCGGCATCGAACGTTACGGTAACATCACGCCGGTTCGTTGAACCCGCCTATCAAATAGTCTGCCTTTGAATTCATTTCACGAATAATCTCGCATGGTCATCATGTTCTGGGGTTAGAGTCAGGAAACAAACCCAGGTTCAATCGACAATCAATTTTTCTCAAACTACTTGACAAAAATACAAAATACCTCAATATGTTGTGGTCATGTGACAATCTTGCTACAGAATGTGGCAATTTCAACCATCTCATGGATGGGATGGTTGACAGTACTCAATCGCATGGTATCGTTTTTTGAGGGAAAATTTTCCTGCTGAATCTTTATGAACTGCGCGAAAGGAGGCGCGTTATGACAAGTCAGGCGATAGTGGAACAAGAATCAACCATTTTCCGGAAACGTCGGCACAAAGGGATGGAGCGCTGGTTTGTTCGTGTCGCATGTAACTTTTTGAACCGCGGGTCTATGGACCATTTCCGGCGGAACATGAAGCTGAGCGCTTTCGGGAAGGAGCTGAGTTTGAACTCCGAAAACTGTTGGATTGCCAACTCCCCCATCTGTCAGGAGATCTACACCTACCAGGCTTTCAATTAAAATAGCAGAGGGTGTAAACTTCCAACTTGCAGGTTGTGCGTCAATGCCTTGAATGAGGCACAGGGTAGGTTTTCCTCTAAGCACGTTTACCGTAACATCTTTTTTTTCTCACCATCATTTCACTTCACTTTTTGTGTTCTCAACAGACAAAACTGTTGCACCCCTTTGACGAACACCAACGTTGGGAGCCAAATAAAGAGTGCTTCGCTTAGCAACACCAAAAAACCCGTGAGACTAAAAAAAGACCATATGCCGATGGGCGAAACTTTTACCGGTCTCCAGGGGAAAAAATATCTGGTCTCATCAAAGGGCGCAAAGAAGGCTACCCCGACCCCTCCATTCGTCATGGCATCCAACACCCCATGAGAGGCCGTCACCAGAAAAAAGTGATAAAATAGTCCCCCCCAACCTGCTGATGGGAACCGGTGATCCGGAAAACCGTATCGGACAGTCACGATTACGAGCATCAACGCGAACACCAGCGAATGGGTTATGCCTCGATGTCCGAACAGATCACTGTATTCAATACCGGCAAAGAACCCAATCACATCCAGATCGGGGACAATGGCGCACAAAGCAGAAAGAAGCCAAAATCGAGTCGTTCGAAACAGTGAGGGTTGAAACGTTCCGATAGCACAAGCGACAAAAGCATGGGAGAATGCAGAAGCCATATTCTTCTTCGTACCACCAACGAAAACTCCATCGCCGGCAGAGTTTTGCGAAACACTATCGGTTATGTGAAAAGGTCATTCAGCACTTGAGCTGGGACATAACCACGTAACGGCATACAGGCATAACGACTTGAATCTCACCCCATTTTCAAAAAGCAAGGCAGCAGGCGTCGCCACCTGTTTCACTATCTTATACGCACTCAGCATCGTAACTGTCGCCCCCACTGCTTTCGGTAGTACCGATGCCAGTCTTTCTCATCCTGCTCCCTACATACAGGCCAAAGATTCTGACAACATCGCCCTCACGAGAACATCCCGGTACGTCACCATGCGAGACGGAGTTAAAATCGCGGTGGACGTTTACCTACCCGCGAGCTTGGACAAGAAGCGACGACTGCCCACGATTCTCCATCAGACCCGGTACTGGCGGGCATTCGACTATCGTTGGCCATTGAGCGTCATAAAAGATCCACTTCCTCGCGGTCTCACGGGAACCTACGCAAAACGCTTTCTTGCCAACGGCTATGCCTGGGTGGATATGGACGTCCGCGGTTCCGGCGCGTCATTTGGAACCCGTCGTTACTCTCATTCGCCGGAGGAAATTAAAGACGGCGCTCAAGTAGTCGATTGGATCATCCAACAACCATGGTCGGATGGCACGATGGGAGCAATGGGAATCTCTTACAGTGGCGCGTCCGCGGAAATGCTCCTGGTCAATCAACATCCTGCCGTCAAAGCTGTGGCACCCATGTTTTCAGGATTTGACCTCTATTCGGAAATTGCCTTTCCCGGAGGGATTCACCTGACGTGGTTTACTGACACCTGGCATCAGATCACTCATCACTTAGATCACAATAAACTCCCCTTTGGAGGGTGGCTTTCCTCTGCATTCGTCAAAGGAGTCCTTCCTGTTGACCAAGATGTCGATCAAGCCCTTTTGGAAGAAGCACTTCAGGATCATACGGCCAACTGGAACCCTCACCGCGAGGCACATAGCATTCAGTTTCGAGATGATAAACCTGCATCAGGGCAAGTTCCTACGATTGATGCGCTAAGTTCCTTTCCCTTTGTCGTTGCCCTCAATGAATCCCAGGCGGCAGTCTACAGCTACACGGGATGGTTTGACGGCGCGTATCAACATGCGGCCATTCGCAGACATCTGACACTCAACAACCCTTCGAAAAAATTGATCATTGGTCCATGGGATCATGGAGGTCGTCGCAATATCAGTCCGTATGGCATCGGACCATCCGAGTTTGATCATGCTGGCGAGTTGCTCAAATTCTTTGACACCCATGTGAAGAAAATCCCGACCGGAATGGAAGAGGAAGCACCCATTCATTATTTCACGATGGGCGAAGAGCGTTGGAAAGCGACGGTGACCTGGCCGCCTGATTCCACCCCGACGGCCTTTTATTTGAATCAGGACCATCTACTCTCTAACAAATCCCCATCGGGAGAAAACGGACAGGACGTGTATCACGTCGACCCAACAACAGGGACCGGGCCACAAACACGATGGCATACCCTCGTGGGGCGTCCCCTTACCGATCCCTATCCGGATCGCTTCGAACAGGATCATAAATTATTGACGTACACCTCTTCACCCTTGGATGGTAATGTGGAAGTCACTGGACACCCCATCATTCATCTGTTCATCAGCACCAATACCAAAGACGCGACGATATTCGTGTATCTTGAAGACATCGACGAATTCAACAAGGTAAGTTACGTGACCGAAGGAATGTTGCGAGCGATTCATCATCCACTGAGCCAGGACGCGCCACCCTATCAAGACCCTGTACCGTATCGAACCTACACACGAAAAGATTCTAGGGCCCTCCCCCCTGACGAAGTGACTTCGCTGATATTTGACTTACTCCCAACGTCATACCTGTTTAATAAAGGACATCGCATCCGAGTCGCTATTTCCGGGGTTGATCGAGACTATTTTGCCCAGCTACCAGGTCCCCTACCAACACTGAAGGTACTGCGAAACTCCAGACACCCCTCCCATCTGATTTTGCCGATCATGTCAAGGGCAATCACAGGAAACACACAAGAGTAGCGTGGGCGCTCAGATAATCAGACACAGGAAATTATGCCTAACCATCTAATTATACTGCGATTTATCTGGATGCCAGAATCTATCCCCTGAATCTGTGGACAACGCTGTGCATAACAGTTTCAGAAAAAATAAAGCTCATTGGCCGAAGCTGGGATTTAGCAATTTGCCTATTTTTTAGGCATTGTGGTTAAAAAGTGTACACCACAAAATCCATGGTGAGGAAGACCCTTGGGGAAGGTTACGTAGAGGAGGGTTAGGTTAGGTGGAAAAGGAAAATTTCTTCATTACTTGAAGGTGGCGGATTCAACTCATAAGTGCACCACCCCCACAAATGGCCTTTGGGTAGAGTATTCAGCCAAATATTTAAGGAGGTGCACAACAGCTCTACCCTCTGCCCAATTCATCCATGAAGAATGCCACCACTCCTAAACAATGAGAATAAAAAAGGAAAAGGGGTGGTGCACTTATTATGTGAATCCAAGATATCTAAATATCTAACAACATGGAAATATTTGGTGAGAATTGGAAAGAACCCCAGCCGATTAGAAAAGTAAAGACCAAGCCAACACACTGCCAAATCCAATAGCAAAAACTCCCGCGCACATTTTGATTTGGGATTGCCACGCTGTGGCGCGTTGAGCCATAAAAATAAACGGCACACTGATCACCGTGCTCATCACAAACATGCCGGCGATGGTACCGGCTCCAAACACCACAATGTACACAATCCCAAGAATTGTGGTCGGCATCGTGGTCATCACGACCAAGGTTAAGGCTGCGCTTCCTGCCAGTCCGTGAACGACTCCTACCAGAAACGCCTTTCGGCAAGAACTCGACACCTGATGGTGTTCATGGACGACATGATCTTGTACATGAACGTGGGGATGGGTATGTGTGCTGTCATCATGGGAATGCGTATGGGTGTGAAGGGTCAGTGGCTGTGCGGCCCGCCAAATCAAGAGTGCGCCCAATCCGATAATCATACCCGCCACCATCACTTCCATGCCGGTGGCGAGGGCCTCTGAAATATGCCATTTCAAACTAAGAACCAGCCCTCCAATTATTGCGAGCATTACCGTATGGCCCAAACCCCAAAATACCCCAAGAATCGAGGATCGCTTAAGGCTATTTGTTTCTGCGGCCAATGTCCCAACCGCCACCAGATGATCGGCATCCAGCGCATGAGACACCCCGAGCAATAGACCAAGAAATAACGATGTTAAAAGGAGTTCATCCATGATTAGTTGTCTTCAATCTATCATTTGAATAATTGTAGGGTGGGTACCACCCACCTTTCATGTATTAAACTAATTTCGCCGAATCACCAACACTCCATCACGTATGGTGACTAATACGGCGGAGACATTCTTATCCCCTGCAACCGTTCGATTCAACTCTTGGATGGCTGCTGTCGACTCGTCGGGAGGCGGATGAATGATGACATCCCCATTCCATAACACATTGTCGATTAGCATAATTCCCGTTGGCGACAGCAGTTCCAATCCGCGGCGATAATAATTCACGTAGTTGGTCTTGTCCGCGTCGATAAAAATCAGATCAAACAACCCCTGCAACTCATCCATAGTCTCCAGTGCCGGTCCCAGTTTGAGAAGGATTTTGTTTCCATGTTCACTTTGAGCCCAATATCGTTGGGCAAACTTTGTTGATTCAGGATCTATATCACATGTGATTATCTGGCCGTCGGGAGGTAACGATTCAGCAAACCCCAACGCGCTATATCCCGTAAAGGTCCCTATCTCCAGAATACGTTTGGCTCCCACAATTTGAGCCATCATCTTCAAGAAGGCCCCTTCCAAAGGCCCAACCACCATCTGCGGGCAATCCATTGATCGATAGGTTTCTTCGCGAAGACGCCGACCCACGTTGGATTCAGAAGTCGAGTGGGCTTCGGCATAGGCCTCAATTTCCGGCGCAACCAGTTGTTTCATCTTCTTACCCGTATTCCAGGAGGAACTTCTTGATTTGCCGGTTTCACCTTCAAAATTCCAACAACCCCATTGCAATCAGGGTAATCGCTTGCGTACATTCTTGGCGCACTTGATTTTCCATTTGTATATCGAAGACCATCCTTTTCTAAAGCATGAGGGCCCTATCATGGCAGATTCACAGCAGACATTAACAGCCTTACGCACCAAACTGACTCAGATTCACCATTTAAAAGGTGCCGCAGCCTTGCTTTCCTGGGACCAGGAAACGTATATGCCGCACGGGGGTGGGGAAGCGCGCGCCGATCAAATCGCGACGCTCCAGACGATGGCCCATCAGCAGTTTATCTGTCCCGATATCGCTGACGGGTTAGCGGAATTGATTGACCCGACTACGGGTCTTGTGCACGACTACTTGTCTTCATGGGATGAGCCCACGAAAGCCTTCTTACGAGAAACCTGGCGTGATTTCAGCAAAGCCAAAAAACTGCCTTCTGAATTCGTCAATCGGCTTGAGCGCGAATGCTCGCTGGCTCAACAGATATGGGTAGAAGCCCGGGAACGAAATGACTTCTCGCACTTTCTGCCGCATTTACGCACCCTCGTCGCACTGAAACATGAAGAAGTGGACTATCGAGGTTTTACGGATTCCCCCTATAACGCCTTGCTCGACACCTATGAACCCGGTGCAACGGTCGGTCAATTAAAGCCATTATTTGCCACGCTACGAAAGGGATTGACTACACTCCTCCAGCAAATCCAAGAAGCCCCATCCAAACCCGATGACCGGATTTTCCACCAAGCCTATAACCAGGATCGCCAACTTGCTTTCAGCAAACAGGTGTTGAGGAGTATGGGTTATGACTTCAATCGAGGACGACTCGATCTCTCCGCCCATCCGTTTACCACGTCGTTTCATCCGACCGATGTTCGAGTCACCACCCGTGTTTTTGAAAAGGACCTACCCTCTTGCCTGTTTAGCTCGATTCATGAAGGCGGCCATGGACTCTATGATCAGGGTTTGCCTCAAGAGCATTACGGCACATCGCTGGGAGAATCGATTTCGCTCGGCATTCATGAGAGCCAATCACGGTTATGGGAAAATAGTGTGGGACGTTCCATGCCTTTTTGGCAACACTTTTTTCCCTTGCTCCAGGAAAAATTCCCTGGGCAATTGAGCGCAGTGTCGCTCGATAAATTTTATAAAGCAATCAATACCGTCAAACCGTCGTTGATTCGGGTTGAGGCAGATGAGGTGACGTACAATTTGCACATCATGGTTCGGTTTGAGATTGAATTGGACTTAATGGAAGGGCAGGTTCACGTGGAGGAGTTGCCAACACTCTGGAACGACAAGATGCAGTAGTACCTCGGCATCGCCCCTGAATGAGATGCCGACGGTGTCCTCCAAGATGTACATTGGTCCTTCGGCGCGATCGGATACTTTCCCACGTATACGTTAGGCAATCTGTATGCCGCTATGTTGTACCAACAGGCCAACAAGGAAATGCCCGACCTGGAAGCAAAGATTGCCCAAGGGGATCTCATTCCCTTAAAGGAATGGTTGAATCAAAAGGTTCATCGCTGGGGTAGGCAATGGCAGGGACCTGAATTGATTCAACGCATTACAGGACACTCCATTGATGCAGAACCCTTTTTGCAATCGCTCAAGCACAAAATTCAGAGCGTATACGGGATATCCGCATCACCTTGAGCGCGTTTTCATTCCATCATCCTAGAAACGGCAGTTGAATCACCAATCTCTTTCCCAAAATGTTTGACTGTATCCAATTAGATACAATTCAGATCCAACACCGTATCTGATTGGATACGAATTCCACTTTTCATCACCTTGATGGCCCTCGCCTTCATACCTAATGAACTGCACCTAAGTTATTCACAAAAAAAGCCTTTCTTGGATTTTTAGGTTCAATTCTCATTTTGG
>Ga0114931_10007346_pt1 | contig 13457 bp, 12 predicted proteins | sample 2SBtaG_FD_89579 | JGI IMG/M metagenome (GOLD analysis project Ga0114931, IMG submission 89579) | Deep subsurface microbial communities from Kolumbo volcano to uncover new lineages of life (NeLLi) - 2SBTROV14_V59a metaG | ecosystem: Environmental > Aquatic > Marine > Volcanic | place: Kolumbo... | reverse complement strand
GACAACGCCACCATGCCCGCGCGTTTTCGGCGCGGTCAACTGGCGCGGGGTGTGGAGCCTGTATCGGCGCGATGTCACGCGGTTTTTTCGCTATGCGGGCGAGTCCCTGGCGGGCCCGGCGGTCTCCAGCCTGATGTTCCTGGCGGTGTTCGAATTGGCCCTGGGCGACTCGGGCCGGCTGCCCGCCGGGGTGTCCATGGCCCGGTTCGTGGCGCCGGGCATCGTCATGTTCGCTCTGGCCCACAGCGCCTTCCAAGGCGCCGCCATGGCGGTGTTTCACGATAAGCTGGAGGGCATCATCGGCGATATCATCGGCGCGCCGCTGACTCCCCTGGAGATCGTGGCCGGGTACATGCTGGCTGCGGCCAGCAACGCCCTGACCGTGGGCGCGCTGGTGCTCGCGCTGATGGCGGTGTTCGTCGATCTGCCCCTCGGCGCGCCGGCGCTTGCCCTCGGCTTCGCGGTGGCCGCCGCCCTGCTTTTCGCGCTGGTTGGGGTGATCGCCGGGCTCTGGTCCCGGCGCTGGAACAATTACAGCGCGGCGGAGACGTTTCTGATCCTGCCGCTTGGCCTTATGTCCGGCGCCTTTTTCGCGGTCGATCGGCTTTCGCCGGAGGTTCAGTGGATTTTCGCGGCAAATCCCGTGTTTCACGCGGTCGAGGGGTTTCGTTACGGTTTCACCGGCCAGGCGAATATCGCCATCGCCACGGCGGCGGCGGTTCTGGGAAGCCTGATCGCGGTTCTGGGGACCCTGGCCTGGCGCCTGGTCGCCACGGGCTACAGGATAAAGGCCTGACCGGTAACCGATCGGCAATCAAGATCGCGTAGCCATAGGCATGGCAAGGAATCATATGTACGCCCTGCGGAATTTGAGATCGACCGTGCAAGCGCCGTTCGCGCGGCTCCTGCGCGCCGCGCCCACGGCGGCGGCGGGCGCGCTCTTCGTGCTGCTGGCGCTCGCCGCCCGCCCCGGGCTCCACGCCGCCGAGGCGATCCCCAATGGCCAAGGCGTGCTGTGGAAGATCGATGGCGCGAAGGCGGGCGTGGCGCCCAGCTATCTTTTCGGCACCATTCATATCACCGACGAGCGGGTGCTCGATTTGCCCGCGCCCGTGCGCAAGGCGTTCGCGGCGGCGGCGAACGCCACCTTCGAGATCATCATGACCGACGACGTGCGCGCGATGATGGGGCGCGCCATGGTTTTGGACGACGGGCGAACCCTGGACGGGATTCTGTCGCCGGAGCTGTTCGCGGGCACGCTCGAGGCTGGGCGCCGCTACGGCCTGACGGAGAATCAGGTGCGTCGTTTGAAGCCGTGGGCGCTGGCCACGGTGTTCAGCATTCCCCAGGCGGAGCTGGCGCGCGGCGCGGCGGGCACCCTGCCCCTGGATCAATGGCTCCAGGCGGAGGCGCAACGCACCGGCAAGGCCCTGCACGCCCTGGAGACGCCCCAGGAGCAGATCGACCTGTTCAACGGCATGGCGGAGCCGGACCAGATCGACATGCTGGCCGCGGCGGTTAGCGACAACGCCGCGATCGAGGCCATGTTCGACGACCTGACCAACGCCTATCTGGCGCGCGACGTGGCGGCGATCTTCGACAGCATGACAACGCAGACCAGCGCCGCCGGCGCGCGCTTCATGGAACTCTTCCTGCGTCGCTTCAACGACGCACGCAACAAGACCATGGCCCGGCGCATGGAGCCGATCCTGAGCGAGGGCGGAGCGTTCGTCGCCGTTGGCGCGTTGCATCTGCCGGGCGAGGGCGGGTTGGTCAGTCTGCTCAGGGCGCGCGGCTACCGGGTCACTCGGGCGTACTAACCCCTCTCGACCCCGCCATTTGGTTGACACGCGGCCCGGTTGCTACAATAGTCACGACCTTTTTTTGCCGCCCGGCTCGCTTGGCCGGAGGCACATGCGGGAGAGATGGACCGTGAGCGATTTCCTGATGCCCACGTACGCGCGCGCCGATCTCGCTTTCGAGCGGGGCGAGGGCTGCTATCTATACGATACGGACGGGCGCAAATACCTGGATTTCGCCGCCGGGGTGGCGGTCAACTCGCTCGGTCACGCCCACCCGCGCCTGGTCGCCGCGCTCGAGGCGCAGGCGCGCAAGCTGTGGCATGTATCGAATCTCTTTCAGATCCCGGAGGCTCAGCGCCTAGCCGGGCGCCTGGTGGAAAACAGCTTCGCGGAGCGGGTTTTCTTCTGCAATTCCGGGGCCGAGGCGGTCGAGGGCCTCATCAAGCTGGCGCGCAAGCATTACCATCACACCGGCCGGCCTGAGCGCCACCGCATCATTACCTGCGCCGGCGCGTTCCACGGGCGCACGTTGACCACCCTCTCCGCGGCGGGCAATCCCAAGCACCTGAGCGGGTTCGGCCCCCCCTCGGCGGGTTTCGATCAGGTCGCGTTCGGCAACCTGAACGAGGCGCGCGCGGCGGTGACCGGCGAGACCGCGGCGGTTCTGGTCGAGCCGGTGCAGGGCGAGGGCGGCGTGCGCGCGGCGAGCGCGGCCTACTTGCGGGGCCTGCGCGCCATGTGTGACGAGTTCGGCCTGCTTCTGCTGTTCGACGAGGTGCAGACCGGCATGGGCCGGACCGGGCGCCTGTTCGCCTACGAGTGGGCCGGGGCCGCGCCCGATGCCATGGCGCTGGCCAAGGGACTGGGCGGGGGCTTTCCCATCGGTGCCATCCTGGCCAGCGAGGCCGCCGCCGCCGGCATGACCCCGGGCACCCACGGCAGCACCTTTGGCGGCAACCCATTGGCCATGGCGGTTGGCAACGCGGTGCTGGACGTATTGCTGGAAGACGGCTTTTTGGCCCATGTGCGCCGTGTCGCGGAGCTCCTGCACGAGGGGTTGCGGGCCGCCGTGGCACGCCACCCATCGGTTCTGGCCGAAGTGCGGGGCGTGAGGCTTCTCGTCGGCCTGCGGTGCCGGGTGCCCAACGGCGAGTTCGTGGCGCGCTTGCGCACCCACGGCTTGTTGAGCGTGCCCGCCGCGGAGAATGTGGTGCGCCTGCTGCCGCCATTGATCGCCACCGAGGCCCAGATTGGCGAGGCGGTGGCGGCCATCGAGGCCACCTGCGCCGATTGCGCGCAAGCCGCGTAGCATGGCCGACGTAAAGCACTTCCTGGATCTGGACCGGTTCGACACGGCAACCCTGCGGGCCATGCTCGACGCCGGCGCCGCGTTCAAGGCCGGCCGGCCGCCGGCCGGCGAGGCCCAACCCCTGGCCGGCAAGGCGCTTGCCATGGTGTTCGAGAAGCCGTCCACGCGCACCCGCGTCTCGTTCGAGCTCGCGATTCGCCAGCTTGGCGGCGAGGCGATCGTGCTGGAGCGCGGCGGCAGCCAGCTTGGCCGGGGCGAGAGCGTGGCCGATACGGCGCGCGTGCTCTCGCGCTATGTGGACGCCATCATGATCCGCACCACGAGCGCGGCCATTCTCGACGAAATGGCCGCACACGCCACGGTGCCGGTGATCAACGGGCTGACCGACCGGACCCACCCCTGCCAGCTCATGGCGGACGTCATGACCTTCGAGGAGCATCGCGGGCCGATCGCCGGCCGGGTGGTCGTATGGTCCGGGGACGGCAACAACATGGCGGCCTCGTGGATTCACGCGGCCGTGAGATTCGGATTCGAGCTGCGCCTGGCGTGCCCGGAATTGCTCATGCCGCCGGCGGACGTTCTGGCCTGGGCGAGGGAGGCGGGCGGCCGGATCGTGGTCACCCCGGACGTGGAACGGGCGGTCGCCGGGGCCGATTGCGTGGTCACCGATACCTGGGTCTCCATGGGCGACGAGGCCGGGGACAGCCAGCACCGGCACAACATTCTGATGCCCTATCAGGTGGATGAGCGGCTCATGGACCTGGCCGGGCCGGACGCGATCTTTATGCACTGCCTGCCGGCGCATCGCGGCGACGAGGTGACCGCCGCGGTGATCGACGGGCCGCGCTCCGTGGTCTGGGACGAGGCGGAAAATCGCCTGCACGCGCAAAAGGGCATTCTCTATTGGTGCATGACGTAACGTCGGCGCGCACCCCGGAAGGCGCCAGGGCGGAGGCGGATGTGGTTCAGCCGTTCTTGCTGGAATCCTACGGCTTGCGCGGGCATCTGGTGCGGCTCGGACCGGTGGTCGATGAAATCGTCACGCGCCACGCCTACCCCGGGCCCGTGGCCGCCCTGCTCGCCGAGATGCTGGCGCTCGCCGCCACCCTCTCCAGCATGATGAAGTACGACGGCGTCTTTACCTTGCAGACCAAGGGCGACGGGCCGGTCAAGATGCTGGTGGCCGACGCCACCTCCCAGGGCCATGTGCGCGGCTATGCCGGGTTCGACACGGCGCGCATGCCGGGGCAAGCGGAGCCATCGATCTCCGGCCTTCTGGGGCAGGGGTATCTGGCGTTTACCGTGGACCAGGGCGAGCACACGGAACGCTATCAGGGCATTGTCGAGTTGAGCGGCGAGTCCCTGGCCGACTGCGTGCAGCATTATTTTCGCCAGTCGGAGCAGATACGTACGGGCCTCACGGTCGCCGCGGCGCGGGTTGACGGGGCGTGGCGGGCCGCCGGCTTGATCCTGCAGCGCACCCCTGGACCAGACGCGGCGGCGGATGAAGAATCCGAGGCCGCGCGGGAGGATTGGCGGCGCGCCATGATTCTGCAGGCCACCTGCGCATCCGACGAACTGCTCGATCCAAACTTGCGGATCGACGATCTGCTCTATCGCCTGTTTCACGAGGAAGGGGTACGGGTGTTTCGCCGGCGCGGGTTTGTCGCGCGCTGCCGGTGCTCCCGCGCGCGCCTGGAGGAGACCTTGAGGGCGCTGCCGCGCGCGGACGTGGAGGACATGCGCCAAGACGGCGAGGTGGTCATGACCTGCCAGTTCTGTAACGCCGACTATCGTTTCGACGACGCGGCCCTGGCGCGCCTCTATTCGTCTTGATCGGGGTCGGCCACATGGGCCAGGATCGCGTGAAAGTTGTTGGATCGCGGAGCCTATTGACCATGACCGATCTTACGCGCCGCGCGGTCTTGATTGCGCCAATTGCCCTGGCCGCGGCGCTGGCCGGCTGCACGCCGCCGCCGCCCCCACGCCCGCGCTTTCCCGCCATCACCTTCCGGCACCGCCCGCCGATTCGCCTGAACGTGCGCGAGATCAGGGTCGAGCAGGCCTACGTTCCGCCAGCCAAGGCGCCCAACATCGAGCATCTGCTGGCGGTGCCGCCGGAGCAGGCGGCCGCGCGCTGGGCGCGGGACCGGCTGGTGGCGGCCGGCACGAGCGGTCGCCTGGACTACGTAGTGCGCGACGCCTCCATGGTCGAGGTGCCGCTCACCACCAAGGGCGGCCTCACGGGGCTGGTCACCACCGAGCAGGCCGAGCGGTACGACGCCCGGGTCGAGATCGAGATGAAGCTGATCGAGGACGACGGGCGGGTCGCCGGCGCGGCGACCGCCGAGGCCGTACGCAGCCGCACCGTGGCCGAGAACATCACCCTGAACCAGCGCGAAACGGTCTGGTTCCAGATGACCGAGGACCTGATGAAGGATCTGGACCAACAGCTCGAGACGACCATCCGCTCGGCGCTGGCGCCCTTCGTGTTGCCCTAACCGTTCGCGGCCCAGGCGGCGAGTTTGCGCATGAAGGCGATGCATGCGTCCACTTGCTCGATCTCGATGAATTCGTTGGGCTTGTGCGCCTGGTCGATGGAGCCGGGGCCGCACACCACGGTCGAGAGCCCGGCCTCCTGAAAAAGGCCGCCTTCCGTGCCGAAGGAGACGGCGGTGGTCGCGTTCAGCCCGGTGAGGCGCCGCACCAGCGCCTCGGCGGCGCCATGGCGCTCCGGTGTCAGCGGTGGCGCGCCGGCCAGGGTTTCGGTGGCGATGGTGGCCTCGGGGGCGAACTCCCGCAAAGCGGGCAGCACCTCCGCCTCGGCGAATTTGTTGAAGCGATCGAGCGCGCCCGGGGCCGTCGCGCCGGGCAGGGGCCGGACCTGCCATGTGAACTCGCACCGGCGCGGGATGATGTTGTGGGCGGTGCCGCCTTCGATCCGGCCCACGCTGAAGGTGGCGTAGGGCGGCTCGAAGGGGCTCGCCGCCGGCGCCTCGGCGCGCGCTTGCGCCGCCAATCGCGCGATGAAATGAACCAGCGAGCCCGCCGCCAGCACCGCGTTGGCGCCCAGGTGCGGCTGGGCGGAGTGCGCCTCGCGCCCGGTGACAATCGTGCGGTAGACGTAGCAGCCCTTGTGGGCGGTCGCGATGCCCATGGAGGTGGGTTCCCCCACGATCACCATGGCGGGCGCCGGCAAATGGGCGCACACATCGGCGATCAGCGCCGGCACGCCGAGGCAGCCCACCTCCTCGTCGTAGCTGAGCGCCAGGTGGATCGGGCGCTTGGGGGCCGCGGCCAGGATCTCGGGCACCAGCGCCAGGGCAACGGCGATGAAGCTTTTCATGTCGGCGGTGCCGCGGCCGTACAGGCGTCCGTCGCGCGCGGTGACGTGGAACGGGTCGGTATCCCAGGCCTGGCCCTCCACGGGCACCACGTCCGTGTGCCCGGAGAGCACCACGCCGCCGGCCACGGCCGGCCCCAGGGTGGCGAACAGGTTGGCTTTGCCGGCGGCCGTATCGCCGGTGCGCCGGCACGCGATACCGTGGCCGGTGAGGTAATCCTCGACGAAATCGATGAGCGCCTCGTTGGGCTTGGACGATACGGTGTCGAAGCCGACCAGGCGCTCGATCAGCTCCACGGGCGCGTGTCGCGTGACCGGCACCGCGCTAACCGCGCCAGAAGGCCGGCGTGAACAGCACCAGCACCGTGAAAAGCTCCAGCCGGCCCAGCAGCATGCCCGCCGTCAGCAGCCATTTGGCGGCGTCGGGTAGGGGCTTGAAGGTGCCCGTCGGGCCGATGATGTCGCCCAGGCCCGGGCCCACGTTGGAGATCGCGGTCGCCGCGCCCGAGACGGCGGTCACGAAATCGAGCCCGAATAGGCCAAGGCCGGTCGCCAGAACCGCGAACGACGCCACGTACAAGAAGAAGAACCCCAGGACCGACGCGGTGACCGAATCCGGGATCGGCTTGCGGTTATAGTAGGCGAAGAAAACCCCGTTGGGCTGCAGCAGGCGCTTGAACTGCACCATCGCGGTCGCGTGCAGTACTTGAAATCGGAAGATCTTCATGCCGCAGGTGGTCGAGCCGGCGCAGCCGCCGAAGAACATGAGACTAAACAGAACCGCCGAGGCAAAGCCGCCCCAGGCGCCGAAATTATCCGAGGTGTAGCCGGTCCCGGTCATCACCGAGATCACGTTGAAGATGCTGTGGCGCAGCGCCTCGCCCAAGGGCATGAGACCGTTGAACCAGAGCCAGGCCGCCATGGACGCGATGGCAAGGCCGAGCAAGCCGAACATCCAGTGCACCTGGCTATCGCGTAGCGGCGCCATGGGATCGCCGCGCACCGCGCGCAGATGAAGCACGAAGGGCATGCTGCCCAGGAGCATCACCAGGGAGATGGTCATGTCGATGGCCGGGTTGTTGAAATGGGCGAGCGACTGGTCCGAGGTGGAATAGCCACCGGTCGCGATGGCGGTCATGGCATGGGCCACCGCCTCGAAGCCGGTCATGCCGAGGGCCCAGAGCGCGAGCGCGGCGATCAGCGTCAGCGAGATGTAAATCAGGCAAATGCCCGCCGCGATCTGGGCCGCGCGCGGTAAGATCTTATCCGCCTCGAACGCCTCGACGCGGAACATCTGCATGCCGCCGACCCGCAGGAACGGCAGCACCGAGATCGCCATCACGATGATGCCGATACCGCCCAGCCATTGCAGGATCGCGCGCCACAGGAGGATGCCCGGCGGCGCGCTGTCCAGGCCCACGATCACGGTCGATCCGGTCGTGGTGACCCCCGACATGGATTCGAAAAAAGCGTCGGTCACGCTCAGGCCCAGCTCGGAATAAGCGAACGGCAGCGACCCGAACGAAGCGATCACCACCCACGCCAGGGTGGTCAGGACGAAGGCCTGGCGGACCGAGAATTCGGACCATCCGGAGCGCGAGGTTAGGATCATGGAAACCCCGACAAAGAGCGTGGTTCCCGACGCGGCGCTGAAGACTTGCCAATCCGGGTGGCCGACCATGGCGTCGACCATGGCCGGTATGACCATGGCGACGGCCAGAATCGACAGCAGGATGCCAAGAATGAAGACGACCGGGCGCAGTTCGATCATGGACCCTAGGCGCTAGAGCGCGTGCGCGCCGTCGCGGATCAGCGACAGCACCTCGCGCCGGGAGCGGGAGTCGTTGCGGAAACGCCCGAGCATGCGGCTGGTGATCATGGTCGAGCCCGGCTTGTGCACGCCGCGGGCGGTCATGCATTGGTGCGCGGCCTCGATCACCACGGCGACCCCCTGGGGTTGCAGCACATCCGCGATGGTGTTGGCGATCTGCGCCGTCATCTTCTCCTGGATCTGCAGGCGCCGGGCGTAGGCATCGACTACCCGCGCCAGCTTGCTGATGCCGACCACCCGCCTGTCCGGCAGGTAGGCGACGTGGGCCCGGCCGATGATCGGCATGATGTGATGCTCGCAGTGGGATTCGAAGCGGATATCGCGCAACAGCACGATCTCGTCGTAGCCGTCTACCTCCTCGAAGGTCCGCTCCAGGAGCGTCACGGGATCGACGGTGTAGCCGCCGAACATTTGCTCGTAGGCGCGCACGACCCGGTCCGGCGTGCCGCGCAGGCCCTCGCGCGCCGAGTCGTCCCCGGCCCAGCGGATCAGGGTTCGCACCGCCGACTCGGCTTCCGCGCGGCTCGGGCGGGTCGTGGGGCTCGATTGATCGTTCACGCGCCGGTGTCCTGGATGGTTTCCGATCGGGTTTTCGGGGTGTCCCGCCTCGCCGGATCGCGCGCGGCCGGTTCGGTGCGTCAGTTGAGTTGCACGGGTTGGTGCGGGCTGTCCAGGGAGAACGCGGGAATCGCCACGTCGAACCGCCGCCCATCTCTGGCCACCATCTCGTAGCTGCCCACCATGATCCCGGAGGGCGTCTGCAGGGGTGTGCCGCTGGTGTATTCGAAGGTTTCCCCCGGTTGCAGCGTGGGCTGCTCGCCGACCACGCCGGCGCCGCGCACCTCCTGGCCGCGCCCCATGGAATCGGTGATGCGCCAATGGCGATTGAGGAGCCGCACCGTCTCCTCGCCCATGTTCTCGATTTGCACCCGATAGGCCCACACATAATGATCCTCGGCGGGCGAGGACTGGTCTTCCAGGTAGATGGGCTTGACTGTCACGCGGATCGATTCGGTCGTTTCGTGATACATGATATCCAGCTCCCACCCCAGAATGCCTTATGTCGGCGACAGTTTACGCCGCGGTCCCTGGCTTGTCCAAGCGCCGGGGCGGCGTACATGGAGCCAGTCCTTCGGTCCCGATCTCGAAGGTTGGCCCGCTCGCCGCCGCCGCGTCCGCCGGGTCGTGGGTGACCAGGAGGGTCGGCAAGGCGTTGCGGCGGGCGTGCTCGAACACGAAGCCGCGAAAACGGTCGCGCAGGCCCGCGTCCAGCTTGGAGAAGGGCTCGTCCAGGAGCAACGCGAGCGGTTCGGCCAGGAGTGTGCGCAGAAGCGCCACGCGCGCCCGTTGCCCGCCGGAGAGGGTGGCCGGATCGCGGTCGGCGAAATCGTCGAGATCGGCCTCGGCCAGGGCCGCGTGCACGCGCCGGCGCCGCTCCGCCCGGTCGCGCACCGCCCGGGGCAGGCCGAACGCCAGGTTGTCCGCCACCGAGAGGTGCGGAAACAGAAGATCGTCCTGGAACAGGATACCGACCCGGCGCCGCTCCAGGGGCAACGCGGTGATATCCCGGCCGCCGAGCAGGACCTGCCCGCGCGCCGCGAAGGCCGGAGTCAGGGTGCCGCAAACGAACGCGAGCAGGCTGGACTTGCCGCATCCGCTGGGGCCCATGAGGGTCACCACCCGGCCGGCGCGGACAGCCAGATCCAGGGTGCCGATCAACGGCCGGCCATGGAGCGTGAGCGCCGCCTGGCGCAACTCCAGCCCATTTTCAGCGCCGCTCATGGCGTGGGCTCCGGGCTTCGCCGGGCGCGGCGCGCACGGGCCGGCACCGCGAGCGCCACGGCGAAGGCGGCCAGGGGCAGCACCGCCTGGAGAAACGCGAACACGCCGATGACGCGCCGGTCCGCCCCGGCGGAGAGGGTCACGGCCTCGGTGGTCAGGGTGGCGAAGCGCCCGCCGCCGACGAACTGGGTCGGCAGGTATTGCGCGACGCTGACCGCGAAGCCGACGGCGGCCGCGAATAGGACCGGACGGATCAGCATGGGCAGCTTGACCCGCCAGAACACCCGGGCCGGCCCGGCGCCCAGGCAGCGCGCCGTGCGCACGTAGCGCTCGTCGAGAGAGCGGAACGGGTCCGCCAGCGTCAGAAACACGTAGGGCAGGACGAAGAGCAGGTGGCTCCACACCAGGCCCACCCACGTGCCGTCCAGGCCCAGGCGCACCGCCAGGGTCTGGGCGCCGAACAGAAAGGCCACCTGGGGCACGAGCAGGGGGGTGTAAAGCAGCCACAAGGCCCGGGTCAAGGTGCGCAGGCCCTGGCGTTGCTCGTTTTCCAGGCAGCCGAGGACGAGCACCAAGGCCGCGGCGGACGCCGCGACGGCGACCGACAGGGTTGTGCCGCCGGCCCAGACGATGCCGTCCATGTGGCGCGCCCAGTTGTCCAGGGTCCAGGCACCGGGCATCGCGTCCGGATAGCGCCAGCGCCCGGCCACGGACCAGATGGCCAGCGCCGCCAGGGTCAGCCCGGTCATGGCGTAGAGCGCCATCATGGCGGCGCTCGCCGCGGCGCGCGCGCGCTGGCCGGAGCCGCCCCGGGCGCCGCCGGCGATCCAGGCCCGCCCCAGGCGTGCCGCCAGCGCCTCGCCGCCGCGCCATGCGGCGATAGCGCCGGCGACTAGCAGGAGTTGTAGCCCGGCCCCGGCGGCGGCGGGAAAGCGCAGGGCCAGGTCCGGGTTGTTGAACCACCGGTACACCAGCACCGCGAGCGGCGGCGGCGTGGATGGCGCCAGCACAAGCGCCATGTCGACCACCGAGAGCGAGAACGCGAGCACCGCGTAGACGGGCAGGCGGATTTGCGGGTAGATCGCCGGCAGCACTGTTTTCAGCCATCCCACCACGGGGCCGTAGCCGAGGGAACGGGCAACCGCCATACGCTCGTTCGCGCGGCTTTGGCCGAGCGCGGCCAGGATCATCAGCAGAAGATAGGGGGTCTCCTTGACCACCAGGGCCAGGGTCAGGGACAGCCCGTAGGGATCGTTGATCAGGGCCACGTCCGGCGGCGTGGTCCAGCCGGTCGCCCACGGCGAGACCATGCGCGCGAACCAGCCGCTGGGGGCGATGAGGAACGCCAAGCCGATCGCCGCCGCGGCGTGAGGCATGGCGAGCATGGGCGCCAGCATGCGCTGGATGCGGGTCAGCGCGCGGGTGCCATGACACGCGGCCACGCAGCCGATGGCGAGCGCGAACGACAGCACCGTCGCCAGAATGCCGCTCGCAAGGGTCAGGCGCACGGCGCCCGGCACGCTGGGGTGGGCCATGAGCGCGCGCCAAGGGGCCAGGCCGAGGGTTTCGCCGCCGAGCGCCGGCAGATAGCCGAAAGCGGGCAGCCAGGTGCCGACGATGCCCGCCGCGATCGGCGCCAGGAACAGGCCAAGGGTCAGCGCCGGAACATGGCGCAGGATGCCCCCGGACGCGGCGCCCGCCGGGGCGGCGGGGCGCGGTGCCGGCCTTAGTTGCTGAACCGTCTCTGCCATTCCGCCTCGATCCGGGTCATCCACGATGGATGGGGTTCGAGCAGGGTCGGCCCGAGCGCCTCCGGCGGCAGGAGCGCCGGGTGCTTGGGCAGGGCCTCGAAGCGCGCCCGCGCGGCCGGCGCCAACGCGGCGACATCGAGCACGGTCTGGTCGCCCCAGACCTCGATGTTCTGCTTGCGCGCTTGGGCCTCCGGGCTCATCAGGAAGTTGGCCAGCACCATGGCGCCTTCCTTGGCGCGCGCGTTGAAGGGGATGGCGACGAAATGGGTGTTGCCGATGGTGCCGCCGTCGAGCACGAATGTGCGCGCGGACTCGGGCAGGCGCCCGGCCTTGGCCAGGGACGCGGCGTCGGAGGGATAGAACGAAATGGCGATATCCACCTCACCGTCGTCCAGGAGCTGCATCTGTGCCGTTCCGCTGGCCGGGAAGGTCTTGCCGCCGCGCCACAGATATGGGTGCAATTTCTCCAGGAACGCCCAAACGCCGGCGGTCGCGGCCTTGAACGCGGCATCGCTCGACACCGGGCGTTGCAACGCATCCGGGTCCGGTGTGGTCGCGATCAGGACCTGCTTCAGGAAGGTCGATCCGATGAAATCCGGCGGCGCCGGATAGGTGAACCGGCCCGGGTTGGCGCGCGTCCAGGTCAGAAAATCCGGGATCGTGCGCGGCGGCGTGGCGACCCGCGCGCTATCGTAGACGAAGTTGATCTTGGCCATGCCCCAGGGCGCCTCCAGCCCGTCGGTCGGCACCGTGAAATCCACCAGGGTGGTTGGCTTGTTCTTGAAGTCGACCAGGGCGAAGTTGGGCAGGCGCTCCGTGAACGGGCCGTACAGGAGGCCCTCCTTCTTCATGGCGGCGAAGTTCTCGCCGTTGATCCAGATGAGGTCCACCGAGCCGCCCTCGGTTCGCCCGGCCGCCTTCTCGGCCAGCACCCGCGCCACCGCCTCGGCGGTGTCCGTGAGCTTCACATGGCGCACGGTCACCCCGTAATCCTCGGCGACCCGCTTGCCGGCCCAGGCGATATAGGCGTTGATGCGCTCGTCGCCGCCCCATGCGTTCCAATAAACCGTCTGCCCTCGGGCCTTGGCGGCGATATCGTCCCACTCGCCGGCCGCCGTCGCCGCGGGATGGGCGGCGGTCGCGAGCAAAAGGGTGCAAAGAAGGGCGGAAAACCGCGAAAGACGCATGTGGGCTGGACCTGGGCTGGCTATGAAGCTGAACGCGGGCGCACACTAACAGCGCGATGTCCAACCTGTCAGCCGCTATTGCCGGGCGCTCACGCCGGCTTGAACGCCGCCGGGCCCTGACTTATAACTCGGCCCTTCGAGGCCGGGTCCGCCCGGGCAGATGTGCGGGCGTGGCTCGGGTGCGCGGGTGTAGCTCAGTGGTAGAGCAGTAGCTTCCCAAGCTACGTGTCGGGAGTTCGATTCTCCTCACCCGCTCCAACCCTCTTTTTTCTATAGGAAAAGGGTAGCGTCCCCTTTTCCCTATATTGGCGTTCGCCTTAAAAGAGGGCGCGGGCGATCACGCGCCGGCGTTTTCGGCGCTAAACTGGTCGAAAGCCTTTAACGCGTCGGCGCCATAAAATACCGAGGGACCACCCCCCATTAGGATCGCCACCATGACGGTTTCGGCTATT
>Ga0114931_10007345_pt1 | contig 13458 bp, 12 predicted proteins | sample 2SBtaG_FD_89579 | JGI IMG/M metagenome (GOLD analysis project Ga0114931, IMG submission 89579) | Deep subsurface microbial communities from Kolumbo volcano to uncover new lineages of life (NeLLi) - 2SBTROV14_V59a metaG | ecosystem: Environmental > Aquatic > Marine > Volcanic | place: Kolumbo... | reverse complement strand
GCACCACGGACCGGCCGGAGTCGCACCGCCCGCCCCCCGGCCCGCCCGGCTCGTCCCGGCATCATGGTGCCAATTCATTAACAATTTTCCCAGATCATTGTACCACCCTTGCCCGGCCGCGACTCGGCTCTGGAATTGCGAGATTATGCGGATACTTCAAGTAGAAGACGACCCCCATACGGCCCTTGCCGTGGAGCGAATACTGCAATCGGGCGGCTATCAGTGCCACACGACCGAGTCGGGCGCCGAGGCGGTGCGATTGGCCCGCGACGAGGTGTTCGACCTCATACTCCTCGATATCATGCTGCCGGACATGGACGGATTCGAGGTCTTGCGCCGATTGCAAGCGGCGGAGGTCGATATTCCCATCGTGGTGCAGACCGGCATGGTCGCGCGCATGGACCGGGACCCGGGGCTGGGCTTGCCGGACTTTCTGCTCAAGCCCTATACCCGGGACGAGCTGCGCCAACGCATCGACCAGGCGTGCGCGCGCGGCCATGGGCCCGGCATGACCGTCGAGGCCGGCGAGGACGATTTCGACCGGCGCGGCAAGCCACGCGAAAACGACACCGCGCGCCGCGTGCATCCGCGATTCCGCACCTTGAAGGCGGGCCGAATCGTCTCCCGCGACGGTCGGTTCTCTACGGAGTGCCTGGTGCTTAACTTGTCCAAGGGCGGCGCGGCCCTGCGGCCGACCGATTTCCAGCAATTGCCCGGCGCGTTCGAGTTGCATCTGCGCTCCGGCCCACGCCGCGTGTGCGAGGTCTGCTGGCGCCACGGCGACAAGGTGGGCGTGCGCTTTCTCGACCTGGGCAATCGACGCCGTCATTAGAATGGCTCCTCGCCGCGCGCGAGGCGCGGGTGAACCACCAACTCGGGCCAGGCCAACCCGCCCGGCGCATCCTCGAACGTCGCCTTGAGCGCGATCAACCGGGGTAGGCCCATGCGCCCGTCCCATGTATCGTGCCAGCGTGCGACCCGCGCCCCGTCCTCGAGCCCGTAATAGGCGAACTCGGCCCCCTCCAGGCCCTCCAGGAGTACACGGCGGCCGCCGGTGGCGGTTTCGGTTTCGCCGTCCAGGCCTTCCAACGGATCCGGCTCGTCGGGCCGGTATAGGCGCCAAACAAAATCGAGGCGCCGCCCGCGCGGGCCGTCCACGATCGCCAGCTCGATTTGATAGAGCCCGCCGACAACGGCGCGCGCCGGCACCAGGGAGACAAAGCGTAGACGCTCGGCCTCGCCCTCGAAGGTGGAGGATGGGGACAACGACCTACCACCGCCCCGAACCGTGGGCGACATGGCCTGGGCGATCTGCCGGCGCAACAGGCCCTGCACCGCCTCGATCTCGGCCAAGGCCGTGGCGCGCGCGTCGCCCACCTCCCAGGCGCGGGTGCCGAAGCGCAAGCCCCCGAACAAACCAACCGAGAGCAGGCCCAGGAGCGTCAACGCCACGAGCAACTCGATCAGCGTGAACCCGCCGCCACGGACATGGGCGCGGGCGCGGGCGCGGACGCGATGGCTCATTCGAACGCTCCAAGGCGCACCGTATCGAGGGTGAACGCGCGACCGCCCGGCGCCGTGCCCGGCGCCGTGACGGTCACCTCGACCCGGTATGGAAGCATCGGGGCCGCCAGATCGGAGGTCCGCGGGTCTTCGAGTGGGACCATGCTCACGCGCCACTGGTAGCCATCGTCGAACTCGCCACTCCGCTCGCCGTCCTCGAGGGGTATGGCGATGCCCACCTCCTCCAGCTTGGAGCGCGCGTGCATGACCGCGGCCGTACTGACCTGGGCCGCGTCGAGGCCACGCAGGCCGGAGGAGAACGCGCGCATGAGCCCGACCATGGCGACCGCCAGGATCGTGAAGGCCACGACCACCTCGAGCAGGGTGAACCCGCCCGCGCGCCGGCGAGGGCTACTCAACCAGCCGGGCACGCCCGGTAAGCCAATCGACAACCACATAAAGCTTCCGTTTCTTGGCGCTCAGAGTGATCCGGCCCCCCGTGGACGTCCCATCGGGATAGAACCGGATGCGCGCCGCCGTGTCGCTCAGTTGCTCCGATTGCGCCGCCACCAACGCCAGATCGAAGTCGGAATCGATGGTGTGGCGCGCGACGCCCTCCAGCCCATAGGTATTGGCCTGGGTATCGATCACGACCGCCATCTCGCGGTTGTCGCGCAAGGCCTGGCCGCGCGCCGCGCGCATGGTGGCCGCGATCTCGCGTGCCGCCGCGCTCAGGCCGAGGCCGGGCAGCACCCGCTGCAACGCCGCCGGGGCGGCGGCCAGCATCACCCCCATGATGACCAGCACGACGAGCAACTCAAGCAGGGTAAACCCGTTGTCGCGGCGCGTCATCACCAGCTCGTAATATCCTTTTGCTCGCCCTCGCCGCCCTCCTGGCCGTCGGCGCCCAGGGTATAGAGGTCGTACGCCCCATGCTCGCCGGGCATGCGATAGATATAGGGGGTGCCCCACGGATCCTTCAGGGCGTCCGCCTTCTTCAGATACGGCCCATTCCAGGCCTCGGCCCCGGCCGGCTGTTCGATCAGCGCCTCCAGCCCCTGATCCTGGGAGGGATAGGACCCGACCTCCAGCCGATAGAGGTCGAGCACGCCGCCCAACCGTTCGATCTGGATACGCGCGGAATCGGTCTTCGCGCCGCCCACGTACTTGATGACCCGTGGCGCCGCGAAGGCAACCATCAGCCCAAGGATCACCAGAACCACCAAGAGCTCGACCAGGGTGAAACCGCGCTCGGCCCCGCGCCGGCGCCCCGTTGCGCCCACGATCGCCCCCTCTCGCCCAACGATGTCTTGCACAACCATCGCGCCCTTATCTCCTAAAACGGTAAATCGTAGGTGCTCAGGATCGCCGCCATCATCGAGCCGATAATGCCGGCGATCAGCAGGCCCAGGCTCAGGGTAATGACCGGTACGAGCAACGAAAGCAGGCGCTCGATCTCCCGCCTGACCTCCTCGTCGTATATATCGGCGATGCGCAGCAGCATGGCGTCCAGACGGCCGGTTTCCTCGCCCACGCGCACCAATTGCAGCGCCAGCCCGGGAAAGACGCCGGTCTCGATCAAGGGCTCGGCCAGGCCCTCGCCCTTGGCGAGCCGGCCCTGCGCCTTGGCGACCGCGCTGGCGACGGCGCGGTTCTCCAGGGTTTCAATGGTCATGGACATGGCGTTGAGCACGCCGACCCCGTTGCCGAGCAACGTGCCCAGGGTGCGGCTGAAACGCGCCACCTCCACCTTGACCACCAGCCGGCCCAGGAGCGGCGCGCGCAGCAGCCATGTATCCCAGCGCAAGCGGCCGTCCGGCGAGCGGTTGTGTTGGCGCAGCGCCAGGCCCGCGGCCACGGCGACAAGCGCCAGCGCCCACCAATACGCGGCCAGAAAATCCGAGATCCAGATGATCACCAGCGTCGAGGTGGGCATGGCGGCGCCCGAGCCCTCGAACAGGGGGCGGAACTCGGGGATCACCGCGGTCATAAGCACCGCGAGCGAGACCCCCGCCATCGCCACCACTAACGCCGGATAGCGCAGGGCGGAGCGCACGCTCTCGCGCGTTGCCTGAGCGTGCTTCAGGGCTTCCGCCAAGCGTGCCAGAACGCTCTCCAAGGTGCCGCCGGCCTCGCCGGCGCGGACCATGCCCACGTAGTAGTTGGGAAACACGTCCGGGTGCGCCTGCATGGCGTCCGCCAGGGTCGCGCCGCCGCGCACCGCCTCGCGAATCGCCTCGGTCACGTCCCGCACCGGTGGCGTGACCGCCAGCTCGAACATGATCGAGAGGGCGCGGTCGAGCGGCAGTCCCGCCTGGAGCAGGGTAGCCAACTCTCGGGTGAGCGCCGCCACGTCCTGGCGCGCCACACGGCGCGCGCGAAACAACGCGGGACCGCGGGACGCGCGCGCCACCGCCGCGGCCCGGCTTTCCTCGGCGCGGATCGGCACATGGCCCTGGGCGTGCAGACGCTCAACCACCGCCTCGCGGCTGGCCGCCTCGATCTCGCCTTCGATCACCTCGCCGTCGGCGGCTACGGCCTTGTAGCTGTATCTGGGCATCGAGCTCTAACTATCCCGCGTTACGCGCAAAACTTCTTCCACGGTCGTGAGCCCCGCCAGGGCCTTTTCCATGCCATCGTCGTACATGGTGCGCATCCCTTCCTGCACCGCGGCCCGGTGCAGATCGACCGCCTCGGCGCGGCGCAGGATGAGGCGGCGGATGGTATCGGTCATAACCAGCACCTCGATCAAGCCGCTGCGCCCGAAGAAGCCGGTGCCGCCGCAATCGTCGCACCCCTTGGGGCGATAAAGAAAAATCTCCGACTCCGCGGTATAGCGCCGCAGGCCGATTTGCTCGACCAGCTCGGGCATGGCCGGCTCGCGCACCCGGCAATGGGGGCAGAGCGTGCGCACCAGGCGCTGCGCCGCGGCGCCGTTGAGGGTCGAGGTCAGCAGGTAGTCCTGGGCACCCATATCGAGCAGGCGGGTGATCGTGCTGGCGGCATCGTTGGTATGGAGCGTGGACAGGACCAGATGGCCGGTCAGCGCCGCCTGAATGGCGATCTCCGCCGTTTCCATGTCGCGAATCTCGCCGATCATGACGATATCCGGGTCCTGGCGCAGGATCGAGCGCAGGATTTTGGCGAAGGTGAGCCCAATGCTCGGTTTGACCTGGATTTGATTGATCCCGTCGAGCTGGTACTCGATGGGGTCCTCCACGGTCAGGATCTTCTTGTCGGGGCTGTTCAGACGCACCAGGGAGGCATAGAGGGTGGTGGTCTTGCCGCTGCCGGTCGGCCCCGTGACCAGGACGATGCCGTTGGGCCGCTCCAGGATCTTCAGATAGGTGCCCAGCGCCGGGTCGGTTACCCCTAGGGCGGCGAAGTCCAGAGCCACGCCCGTGCGGTCCAGCACCCGCATGACCACCCCCTCGCCGTGCATGGTCGGGATGGTCGAGATACGCAGATCGATGGGGGTGCCGCGAATGGCGAGCTTGATGCGCCCATCCTGGGGCAGGCGGCGCTCGGCGATGTTCAACTGGGCCATGATCTTGATACGCGAGACGATGGCGGCGCGAAAGCGGTTCGCGGGCGCCTCCATGTCGCGCAGAACGCCATCGATGCGGTAGCGCACGCGCAGGGCACTCTCGAACGGCTCGATGTGGATATCGGACGCGCGCGCCTCGACCGCCTTGGTGATCAACTGGTTGACCAGGCGGATGACCGGCGCCTCGCTGGCCAGATCGCGCAGGCGCTCCACGTCGAGCTCGATGCCCTCCGCGCCCTCCTCGGCGAGGGCGGCGTCGAGGGCGCCGTTGCCCGCCGCGCCGGTGGCGTAGAGCCGGTCGATCGCGGCTTCCAGATCGGCCGGAACCGCGACCCGCGGCACCAAGTTGCGCCCGGCGACCAGGCGCATGGCATCGGCCGCGTAATCGTCGAGCGGATCGGCCATGGCGACGATCAGGCCCTCGGCGTCCTCGGCGATGGGCAGCACCTGAGCCTCGCGCAAAAAGCGCGGGCTCAGCTTGTCCCGATAGAGCGGCGCGTCGGGAAATTCGTCGGGGCCGACCAGGGGCAGATCGAGCACCGCCGCGATGGTCTCGGCCAGGTCCCGCTCGGCGACCAGCCCGAGCTTGGGCAACAGCGAGCTCAGGCGCTCGCTGGTATCCGCGCGCACCCGCCGGGCCCGGTCCAGACCGGCCCGATCGAGCTTGCCACGCTCGATCAGGCGCTCGCCCAGCGCCAGCTCATAACTATCCGGATTCAATACGACCGCCTGGAGATCCATGACGCCCCAATACTACGCCGTGCCCGGCCCTCGGTGAGCATACCGGCGCCGCGCATCATGCCTCTGGACCGTTTAACAATTCCCGCGCGGAGCCAGCCCCCCGCGCCGCGCCAAGAGCGACACGCCGGCCATGCCCATGCCATGGGTGACGCGTCGACCACGCCAGTATCGCATTAAGCATATAACCGTGTTGTGAGATCGTTAAAACAATCCAAACCGCCGAATTCCACCACTCATAATGGGATAACTCATTTAATCATTATTTTACAACTAGATAATAAGTTAATAAAATTTACAAATCGCATGAATCATTATATCATATTGTTATTGAACCATAAAGCCACACAAGCCAAAGCCCCGCCGCGATAAACGGCCCAAACGAGAGCTCCCGCCCCCGCAACGAGCGGCGGGTTAGGGCCGCGGCCGCGAGGTGGGTGGCGAGGGCGGCGCCCGCCGCCAGCAGCAATACCGAAGGCAGGCCCTGCCACCCTACCCAGGCCCCGGCGGCGGCGAACAGCTTGGCGTCGCCCAGGCCGATTCCCTCGCGCCCGCGCAGCCGTCCGTAGGCCCAGCGCACGAGCGCGACAAACGCGAATCCGGCCACGGCGCCGATGGCGTGATCGCCCAAGCGTCCCGGGTCCACCGCCCAGGCCACGGCGAGGCCGGCGGGAACCAGGGGCAGGGTAATCTCGTCGGGCAGGATCAGGTGGCGCGCGTCGATGGCGGCCAAGGTCAGGAGGGACCAGCCGAGCCCGCTCGTGGCCCAGGCGAGCCACCCTGGCGTCACCGCCAGGCTCCACCCGGCAATGCCCAGGGCCGCCAGCTCGAACGCCGGGTAGACCCACGAGACCGGCGCGCCGCACTGCCGGCACATGGCCCGATTGACGGCCCAACTCACGATCGGCACCAGATCGCGCGCCGCGAGCCGGTGCCCGCACGCCGGGCAGGCCGAGCGCGGCCGAACGATGGAGCGGCCCACGGGCAGGCGCAGGGCGACCACGCCCAGAAAGCTGCCCACGAAGGGCGCGGCGACCAGTAGATAGACCCAGTGGTAGCGCAGGATATCGGTCATCGAGGCGGTGCCCGGCGGGGCGCCGGCGCCGGCATTCTACTTGGTCCCATAGAGCCGGTCGCCGGCGTCGCCCAGGCCAGGCACGATATAGCCGTGATCGTTCAGGCGCTCGTCGATTGCCGCGGTATAGATCCGCACGTCCGGGTGCGCCGCGCGCAGGGTGCGGATGCCCTCCGGCGCCGCGAGTAGACAGACGAACTTGATGGCGCGCGCGCCCGCCTGCTTCAGCCGGTCGAGCGCGGCCGCCGCCGAGTTCCCGGTGGCCAACATGGGGTCCACCGCCACCACCAGGCGTTCGCCTATATCCTCCGGTACCTTGAAATAATACTCCACCGCCATCAGGGTTTTCGGGTCCCGATAGAGCCCGATGTGCCCCACGCGGGCCGAGGGCATCAGGTCCAGAAGCCCATCGAGAAGCCCGTTGCCCGCGCGCAGGATGGACACGAAAACCAGCTTCTTGCCCGCCAGGCAGGGCGCGTCCATGGGGGCCATCGGTGTCTCGATGTGCTTCGTGGTGAGCGGCAGGTCGCGCAAGACCTCGTAGCCAAGCAACAGCGCGATCTCGCGCAAGAGCTGGCGGAAGTCGGCGGTCGAGGTCTCCTTGCGCCGCATCAGCGCCAGCTTGTGCTGAACCAAGGGATGATTCACGACCGTTACACTCTCCGGCCCCTGCCCCGACGTCTCTGCCATGCCTTCCTGTCCTCCGTGCCTCCGCGATGATGGCGGCACTGTAAAATACGGCGGCGCCCCTGACCACGGGTAACGGCGGACACATACCCCGCCCGATCGAGATCGAAGATCGCGGACGCGCCCTGAACAACGGACCCGCGAGGAACAACGGACCCGCTGGGCATCTCGAAACCGCGCAAAAGAAAAGCCGCCCCGGCCAATGGAGGGACGGCAAGTAAATTGGGGGAAAGAGTCGCCGCGGACCCTGCATCGCTTGGGCGAAACGTGCGTGCCGGGGAACAACCCCCAGCATCCCGGGCCTAGGCTCGCTTTCGGTATTGGCCCGGCGCCTCGCCGGCGAAAGATCGCAACGCTCCCGCTACGATCCGGCACGCGCTCCCACGTGCTCGCCAAATCCACGCTTTCAATTCATAGCACCGGCCAAGCGGGTGTCACTTGATCTAGATCAAGCGATCCAGATCAACGCCGGCGAAATTACAGTTGGGCCTTGATGTGCGCCGCCAGCTCCGGGCTGGCGCGCCCATCGGTCAGCAGAGCGTGATCCGCCTGGTATTCGCGGATCGCGCCCGCCGTTTTGGGCCCCATGCGGCCATCCGCCGGCCCGGGATCGTAGCCCATGGTCACCAGATCGCTCTGGATGCCCGCCACGAGTCCATCGCCGGGCGCCGGCGGCTTCGCGGCCGGCTTGAAGTCCACGCGCGCGGGTTCGGGCCCGGCCGCGGTGGTGATGGGCGCCGCGTCGCGGCGCCACGGCGGCGTGCCCAGATCCAGGGTCTCTGGGTCGGTGAGGACGCCGGTGAGCGCCCCGGCGACCGCGCCAAGCGCCGCGCCCTCGACCACGGTCAAGCCGGTGATCGCCCCCAACACGGCTCCGCCCGCGGCGCCGATCCCGGCACCGCCGACGGCGCGATCCCGCGGCGCGGTGCCGCACGCGCCGAGCAACAGCCCGGCGGCGATTACCCCCACAATCGAAGCACGCATTGATACCTCCCCGCACGATGCAGTCGCCGCGCGATGATGTTGGTCAAGCATAGGGGGCGGCCAACGCGGGGAAAACCGTCCGCCTGAAACATTTTTGTGACAATAATCGTGCGCGAATCAGTCCCCGGCCGCGATGGCCCGCAGGTGGCGCGCGAAATCGGCGCCGCCCATGAGCGCCCGGCAGCGCGCGAACCGGTTGAGCGCGTAGGCCCAAAAATCCTCCGCCGGATTGCCGTTGACGTGCTGGATCAGGCCCCACAGGGTCCACAGCAGGTCGCACATGGCCTTGTAGATCACCATGCGCCCCATGACCGCCGGCGACGGCGGGCCGCCGCAATAGGCCGCCATCATCTCCGCGTCCTGGGCCGCGTCGAAGCCGGCCTCGACCGAGAGATCGCCCAGATCCCAAAGCGGATCGTTCATGCCGGAATATTCCCAATCGACCACCCACATGCGTTCCCCGTCGTCGAGGAAGTTCTCGCACAAGGGGTCGCAGTGGCAGGGCGCGAGCGGCGCCGGATGGGCGGCCAGGGCATGGCGCACCGCCTCGGCCTCGCGCACGGTCTCGGAGTAGCCGTCGGGCAACGTCGCCTGGCTCTTGGCGAGGACCCCCAGGTACTCGTCGATCATGGCGAACAGCTCGAAGCGGAACTGAAATGTCTCGCCGCGGGTGTGCATGCGCTTCAATACCGCCGCCGCGCGGGCCGGCGCCCCGGGGCGGGTCTTGAACGCCTCCGGGCTCATGGTCACGCAGCCATCGAGATAGCGGGCCAGCATCAGCCCATCGGATTCGTCGAACTGGAGCACCGCCGCGCCGACCCCGGCGGCGGCGGCCACGCGGGCGTTGTGCCCCTCCACCGCCCGGTCGATGTACTCGTTCGTCCCCTCGCCCGGGATACGCAGCACATACCGCCCGCCGGGAACATCGAGCCGGTAGACCAGATTGGTCAAGCCGCCCAGGCGCTGGACCTCGACGTCGCCCTCGGGGATACCCCGCAACGACGGAATACGTTTCAGCGCGGCGGCGACGTTCGCGTCCATTCGCTTCTCCCCTTCACGCCAATATGCGCGCCCGGCCCGGATCGTAAAGCGCCCGGCCGTGACGGCGCGCGGGATGGCGCTCGCAAAACGCCTCCACCTCGTAGTCGTCGTGGCCCGCCTCCGCCACCGGCAGGTAGCCAAGCACGATACTCCGGCCCACCGTATGGCCGAACCCGCCGCTCGTGGTCACCCCCAGCACCTGGCCATGGCGCAGGATCGCCTCGCCGCCGAACACGCTCACCTCCGGCTTCAGGCTGAGGCAGCACAGGCGCCGCGCCGGGCCGTCGGCGCGCGCCCGCGCCAGGGCCTCGCGGCCGATGAAATCGCCCTTGTCCAGCTTGACGCAAAAGCCGAGGCCCGCCTCGTAAGGGGTGTACTCCGGGGTGATATCGGCGCCCCAATAGAGGTAGCGCTTTTCCAGGCGGAGCGACTCGAGCGCCCGATAGCCCACGTCCGCCAGCCCCAAGTCCGCCCCCGCGTCCCACAGGCGCTCGTAGACGTGGGCGGCGGCCTCCATGGGCATGTGCAATTCCCAGCCCAGCTCGACCACATATGTCACGCGCAGGGCCAGTATTGTCACATAGCCGACATCGATTTGCCGCGCGGTCATGAACGGAAACGCCTCGTTGCCGAGCTCGCCCTCGGCGACCCGGGCGAGAAGATCGCGCGCACGCGGGCCGCACACGTTGATCACCGCATAGGCGGAGGTGACATCGCGCATCGCCACCGAGCCGTCGCGGGGCAGGTGGCGGGCGATCCAGCCGCCATCACGCACGCCGAAGCCGGCGCCCGTAACCACGTAGAACCGGTCCTCGGCCAAGCGTGTCACGGTCAGATCGGCCTCGATCCCGCCGGCCTCGTTGCACAGTTGCGTGTAGGTGGCGTGGCCCGGGGGCTTGCCCACGTCGTTGGCCGCCAGGCGTTGCATGAAGGCCGCCGCCCCCGGTCCGGCGACCTCGAATTTGGCGAACGACGTTTGATCGATCAGGGCCACCCGCTCGCGCACGGCCCGGTGCTCCGCCGCGACCGCCGCGAACCAGTTGGGCCGCTCGAAAGACGGACGCTCGACCGCCTCGTGACCCGGGGGCGCGAACCAGTTGGCCCGCTCCCAGCCGAACTTGGAGCCGAACACGGCGCCCTTGGCCGCCAGCGCCCCATAAAGGGGGGAGCGCCGAGCGCCGCGCGCGCTGGTCATTTCCTCGCCTGGATAATGGATCGCGTAGTAGCGCCCGTAGCTTTCCACCGCGCGCTCGTGCAAGGCGCGGGTGCCGCCGTGATGGGGGCCGAAGCGGCGCGCGTCGAAGGCCCACAGATCCATGCCCGGATCGCCCTCGACGATCCAGCGCGCCATGGCGCGCCCGGCGCCGCCGCACGCCGCGATGCCGGCGGTAAAGCCGCACGCCAGATACAGATTCTCCAGGCCCGGCGCCGGCCCCATGACCGGCTCCCCGTCGGGCGAGGCCGGGATCGGCCCGTTGACCAGGGAGCGGATGCCGACCTCGCCGAGCACGGGGATACGCGCGGCGGCGAATTCCGCGATCGGCTCGAAACGATCGAAGTTGGACTCCAGAAGCTCGCGCCCGAAGCCCGGCGGAATGCCGTCGGCGCCGAAGGGCACCGTATTCGCCTCCCAGCCGCCCACGGCCAGGCGGCCGCGCTCGGGCTTCAAATAGAACAGCCGGTCCGGGTCGCGCAGGCTCGGCAGATCGTCGGGCAGGTCGTCGATGATGTCGGTCACCACGTATTGATGCTCGACCGCCGCGGCGGGCACGCGCAAGCCCGCCAGCGCCCCCACCTGGCGCGCCCACATGCCGGCCGCGTTGACCACCGCCTCCGCGCGCACGGTGCCCTGGTCGGTGACCACCGCGCGCACGCGCCCGTCGCGCACGATCAGGTCCGTGACCCGCGCGCCCTCGAAAAAGCGCGCGCCCCCGGCCCGCGCGCCCTTGGCGAGCGCTTGGGTCAGCCAGCTCGGGTCGATGCTGCCGTCGCTCGGGATGTAGGCGGCGCCGATCACGTCGTCCAATTCCATGAGCGGAAACAGCTCGCGCGCCTCGCGAGGGTCGAGCAAATGCAGATCGAACCCGAAGCCGCGGGCCGCGGTGGCGGTGCGCCGAATCTCCCGCCAGCGTTCCGGCGACGAGGCCAGGCGCAGGGAGCCCGTGGGGCGCCAGTCGGTCGCCTGGCCGGTTTCCGCGTCCAGGCGCCCATAGAGCTCGACGCTATCCCGCAGCATCCGCGTCAGATTGCGCTGGCCGCGCAGTTGTCCGATCAGCCCGGCGGCGTGCCACGTGGAGCCGTGGGTCAGCCCGCTTTGTTCGAGCACGGCAACGTCGCGCTTGCCCAGCTTGGTCAGATGATAGGCGATGGAGCAGCCAACCGCGCCGCCGCCGATGATCACGATCTCGGCGCTATCGATCATGCCCGGCTAACCCCGAATCCGCGTCATCTTCGGATCGTAGAGCGCACCCTTGTGGATGCGGCAGGGCACCCGCTCGGTGGCGACCTCCAGCTCGTAGGTTCCGCCGTACAGGAACGTGTCGTCCACGCCGTCACCGTCGCGCACGTAGCCGTACCCGATGTTGGCCTCCACGGTGTAGCCCCAGCCGCCGCTGGTCAGCCAGCCGACCCGGTGTCCGTCCCGGTAGATGGTCTCGCGCCCGAGAAGCACCACCGCCGGGTCGTCCACGGTGAAGCAGGCCAGGCGCTTGTCGAGCGCCTTATCGCCGCGCGCCGCCAGGGCCTCGCGGCCCTGAAACGGAATGTTGGCGTTGAGCTTGACCGCCCAGCCGAGGCCCGCCTCGAACGGGGTATAGTCGGGCCCGATGTCCGCGCCCCAGGCGCGGTAGCCCTTTTCCAGGCGCAGGGACTCGATCGCCCGGTAGCCCGCGTCGGCGAGCCCGTGGGCCTGCCCCGCCGCGACGATTCGCTCATAGACCGCGAGCGCGTGCTCGGTGGGGATGTGCAACTCCCAGCCCAGCTCGCCCACATAGGTGATCCGCAGGGCGAGCACCGGCGCGCCGCCGATGGCGATTCGGCGCCACGTGGCGAACGGGAACGCATCGTTGGAGACATCGTCGCGGGTCACCGCCGCGAGAATGTCCCGGGCGCGCGGGCCCATGAGCGAGAGCACGGCCCGGGACGAGGTCATGTCGATCAGGGTGGCGTTGAGCCCGGCCGGGATGTTGCGCTCGATCCACGAAAAATCGTGGGTGGCGAAGCCGGTTCCGGTCACCATGTAGAAGCGGTCCTCGGCCAGGCGCGCCACGGTCAGGTCGCATTCGACGCCGCCGCGCCCATTGAGCATCTGGGTATAGACCAGCGCCCCCGGCGGGCGGTCGATCCGGTTGGCGCAAATCCACGACAGGGCCGCCGCGGCATCGGGCCCGGTCATCAGGAACTTGGCGAACGACGACTGATCGAACAGCGCCGCGCGCGCGCGCACCGCGCGATGCTCCTCGCCCACCGCCGCGAACCAGTTTTGCCGGCCGAAGGAATAGTCGTCGTGGGGCACCTGTCCGTCCCTGGCGAACCAGTTGGGCCGCTCCCAGCCGAGCTTCTCGCCGAAGCACGCCCCGCGCGCCTTGAGCGCGCCATAGAGCGGCGAGACGCGCTCGGGCCGGGCGCTGGTGAATTCCTCGTTGGGCCAGGCCATGGTGTAGTGCCGGGCATAGGACTCCATGGTGCGCGCGCGCACCCAATCGGCGCTCTCGTGGGGGGCGCCGAAGCGGCGAATATCCACCGGCCACAGGTCCATGGGCGGCGCCCCGCCGGCGATCCATTCGGCCAGCGCCCGGCCCGCCCCGCCGCCGGCGGCGATGCCATAGGCGTTGAACCCGGCGCCCACATAGAAGCCGCCCACCTCCGGCGCCTCGCCGAGGAT
>Ga0114931_10007344_pt1 | contig 13460 bp, 13 predicted proteins | sample 2SBtaG_FD_89579 | JGI IMG/M metagenome (GOLD analysis project Ga0114931, IMG submission 89579) | Deep subsurface microbial communities from Kolumbo volcano to uncover new lineages of life (NeLLi) - 2SBTROV14_V59a metaG | ecosystem: Environmental > Aquatic > Marine > Volcanic | place: Kolumbo... | reverse complement strand
TTGAGGATATGAATAAACGTTTTGAGGATATGAATAAACGTTTCAACATGATGTTTACCTTTATGAATATCGGTTTTGGAATCATTATACTCATCACTATTCTTTTCAAGTTTTTGCAGTGATTTCAAGGCGGGCTGCAGAGCAGGTCGCAACAAAAGATAAATATATAATTTTTATTTTATAGATGCCCGTCAATTATTTTGACGGGCTTTTTTTTTATCGAAAAACAAATCGCCAGGAAATGCTTACTTTTCTATTGCCGTTCTGATTTTTTCCGCCGTTTCCGGTCCGTAGTATTTGCATGAGCCCTTGATGACATCCGGCTCCACTCCGGCTTTTTCTATGGCTTGTTTAACAACTTTTGCCGATACACCCAATGCTTTGGCTAATTTCCCGGCTGATAATAAATCCTGTTTTTCCATTTTTATCTCCTTATTTTGCCATTAATTTCTTTTCCCTGAAAAATTACAGGAGTGAGATGATATGCTGATCAACATTAATGAAAATTATTTTTATAATCAAGAATCAATCTTGTGCGATGGTAAAACATTAATTACGCGTGGAAATCGTAACGCAAATATCCATGTTTGCATTTGCAATGGCCCTTTTCAATGGCAATAAAACTTTATGGGCCCGCGCTTTCAATATGACTAAATATTGATGTCACCAAAATTCGGATATTGACTTTTGCGTTCAAATTTATTACTCTTGCATCGTAAAAAATGAATTTTGACCTTTGAGAAAATGGAGGTGCTTATGCAGTTTTTAAAAGATTTGGGAATTCGGGAGAAGAACTTTGGTTCCTCTACCGGTTGCGAGTGGAACGAAACCACCGATCAGGGTGAACTGCAGGTTGTATCACCTGTTGACGGTAAGAATATTGCCTCAGTCTGGTTGGCTTCGGAAGCAGATTTTGAAAATATCATAAATAAAGCTAAAGAAGCATTTAAATACTGGCGAATGGTGCCGGCACCACAACGGGGTGAAATTGTCCGTCAGATCGGCTTGAGATTGCGAGAGTTCAAAGAACCCCTGGGAACACTGGTTTCTTATGAGATGGGCAAATCGCTTCAGGAAGGATGGGGCGAAGTCCAGGAGATGATTGATATTTGCGACTTTGCCGTCGGACAGTCACGGCAGTTGTATGGATTCACCATGCACTCCGAGCGCGTGCAGCACCGAATGTACGACCAGTATCACCCTCTTGGCATTGTTGGTGTGATTACGGCTTTTAATTTCCCTGTTGCCGTGTAGGCGTGGAATGCCATGATTGCTGCGGTTTGTGGGGACGTGGTTTTATGGAAGCCTTCTTCCAAAGTTCCGTTAACTGCCATTGCAGTGCAAAAAATTATTCAGGGCGTCCTGAAAGAAAACGATTTGCCCGAAGGATTATTCAACCTGCTGATCGGCCGCGGTTCCAGTGTTGGTGAGCGAATGATCAATGAAAAAAGGATTCCGCTCATTTCCGTTACCGGTTCTATTGCTGTCGGACGACACACTGCTGAAGCTGTTGGTCGCCGACTGGGGCGAACAATTCTTGAGCTTGGCGGCAATAATGCAATTATCATCACACCGGATGCCGATCTTCAGTTGGTTTTACCGGCTATCGTTTTCGGTGCTGTCGGTACAGCCGGTCAGCGCTGCACAACCACTCGCCGTCTCATTATTCATGAAAGCATTTTTGATCAGGTCAGGGATGCTTTGGTACGGGCGTATGAGGGATTAAAAATCGGCGATCCGTTAGATCAGAAAAATCATGTCGGCCCGTTGATTGACAAGGCCGCCGTTGAAATGTTTACTCATGCGCTGGAGCAGTTAAAAGGCCTGGGCGGAAAAATTGTCTTTGGCGGTGAAGTACTTTCGGGCGCAGGTTACGAGTCCGGCTGTTACGTGCGTCCTGCGCTCGTCGAGGCGGAGAATCACTGGGACATTGTACAGGAGGAAACTTTTGCGCCAATTCTATATCTCATCAAATACAGCGGTGGCGTGGAAAATGCTATTGCATTGCACAATGATGTTCCGCAGGGACTTTCGTCCGCAATTTTCAGCAATAACCTGCGTGAGACGGAATTGTTCCTTTCCCATGCCGGTTCAGATTGCGGCATTGCCAATGTCAATATCGGCACTTCGGGAGCGGAAATTGGCGGTGCATTTGGTGGCGAGAAAGAGACAGGAGGTGGGCGCGAATCCGGTTCCGATGCCTGGAAAGGATATATGCGCCGGCAGACCAATACAATCAACTGGGGAAATGAACTCCCGCTGGCCCAGGGAATAAAGTTTGAAATATAATTGATAACATTCGAGTCCGCTTCTCAGCAGGTGGACTCGATTTTATAGAGACAAAGGGATTCCATGAAACTGCGAATTTTTTGTGATTTTGACGGAACGGTAGCACAGAATGATGTCGGTAACCTGGTTTTTACAACTTTTGGAGATGAAGATCATTGGTGGAAGTTGGTTAAAGAATGGGAACAGGGTAAGCTTGAAGGCCGCGAAATGTGGCGAAAGCAAGCGGCCATTTCGCGAATGACGCCATCGCAATTAGATGAATTCGCTGCCACGCAGGCTATTGATCCGACCTTTCCCGGTTTTGTCGAGTTCTGCAAAACTCACCGGTTTCCCGTTTATGTTGTCAGCGACGGTATGGATGCCTATATCAGCCGCATATTAAAGCATAACGGATTGGATGATCTCATCGTACTCTCCAATCACATGGACGTATCATCTACGGGAATTCTAAAAGTCGATTTTCCTTATTATGAAAACGGGTGTGGATCCTGTGCCAATTGTAAAGGACTGCATGTAAGTAAAGAGACAAAACCCGGCGAAGTTTCCATTTACATTGGCGATGGTTATTCGGACAAGTGTGCGCTGGCCATTGCAGATATTACTTTTGCCAAAGACGATCTGCTTTTGTACTGTCAGGAAAAAAACTTTCCCTGCAGGCCGTATCGAAATTTTGAGCAGGTGCAAAAAGAGTTGGAAGAATTGATCAATGACGATCAGAAATGAACAGGCATTTTTTTCGCATTTTTGTCTGAATATTTTCCCACTTTTTTTGTCAGATTCATTCAGCCGATTCTCTGCTTTTGTTTCAAAAAGAAACAGTACTGCAATCCGATTATTCATAATGTCTTATAAAGATAGGATGTGTTGTCGTAATTTGCTTTGTTGTTAATAATGTTATTCTGATTTCCCGGAAATGGTATATTATTGGCGATATAGAATAGTCTTTAAAACCCATGCACAAATCGGATTAAAAACATGGATGATATCATTCCACGAGGGAAAAGGCCTTTTCAGATATTTTTGCTGTCTCTCTGTATTCTCTGTTAATTATATACTTGTATCTGACATACAATGGCTGGAGTTATTACACTACACCCATGCTGCAGCGGCCTCACCACGAAACGTATCGTATCTTCAAGCCCGGAGGTATACGGGGACACGGATATGAAATTGTCTGTTCGGCGATGATACTCGTCGTGCTTCTCTATTCCGCTAGAAAGCGGATAAGGAGATTATCCGGGTTGGGTTCGATTTCCAAGTGGCTTGATATGCATATTTATTTTTGCCGGCGGCGAACCGCCGTTTAAAATTTTAAAGCAGATCGGCATTGCTTTCGGCGGTGACCAAAAAGAGGCCGCCTGAATAAAAATTCAATGAAAAGAGAACCATGTTTAATCCTCGTCCCTACTTGCTAAAAAACAAAATCCAGCACTATACCTGGGGAATGAAGGGAGAAAAAGCATTCATCCCGCGCTTGTTGGGATTTGACCCAAAAGCCGACGTTCCCTACGCGGAACTTTGGATGGGTGCACACCCCAAAGCACCCTCGACGATTAATGTGAACGGCGTTGATGAACCGCTGGACAAAATGATCGAAAAATTTCCGCACGAAATATTGGGAAGGGAAGCGGCAGAAAAATATAAGGGGAAATTCCCCTTTTTGTTTAAAGTGCTTTCTGCCGGTGAAGCATTATCCATTCAGGCGCATCCAAACAAGCAACAGGCGGAAATGCTGCACGCCAAGGATCCGCAGCACTATCCCGATGATAACCACAAACCGGAAATTGCTATTGCCCTGGATTCTTTGAAAGCACTGGTTGGGTTCAGGCCGTTTGCCGCAATACAACAAACATTAAAACAAGTCCCCGAGATTTCCGCGTTTATTGGCGGCGATATTGTAAAAACTTTTCTCCGTTATGAAAAGAACGAAGAAGGACAAAAACAAGCCTTACTGCGGAAATTGTTTACAATGCTGATGCGGCGGTCAATGACACATCAACTCGATCTCGAACAAGCGTGTCAAAAATTAGCTTCGCGTTTACGGTCCACCAAAAAGAAATTGCTGGAACAGGATGTTTTTTTTCTCGAATTGTATAAAAAGTATGGGGGGGATGTCGGGCTTTTTTCAATTTATTTGCTGAATTTGATAACCCTGTCCCGGGGCGAGGGTGTTTTTCTCGCCGCCGGTGTGCCGCATGCGTACTTGAGCGGCAATATCATCGAATGCATGGCGAATTCCGACAATGTCGTTCGCGCCGGACTGACACCAAAATTTAAAGATGTTGAGACGCTGGTGAATATTCTTACCTATGAGGCCGGGCCTGCTCGCGTCCTTGTACCTAATTCTGAAAATTTTGTCTATACAACCCCTGCTCAGGAATTTCGGGTTTTGCGGTTCATGCCGCAAGAGGGCAGTGCTATCTATTTGTTAAAAGACGGAAAAGTAAGAATTATGCTTCTCATTGAAGGAAAAGGAACAATGAAATGGGGCGGAGAACAGCTCGATTTCGTGCGTGGACAGTCTGTGCTGATCCCCGCTTGTCTGGAAGAATTCAAGATTGAATGGCAAACACCGGCTACTTTATTTATCGCAGAAAGCTAATTTCGTTATCAAATTGCAGTGAATAATAAAAAAATGCAAAATCTACGTGATGCTTGCAGATTTTGCATTTGTTTGGGGGAATGAAAAATTAAAATCGGAAATAATTATTTTCTTTTATTCAACGGCACATATTTTTGCGGCATGGCCACATTTTTATAAGCAGGGCGGATGATCCTTTTACCGTTTATCAATTCTTCCATCCGATGTGCCGACCATCCGACAACGCGAGCCATCGCAAATATTGGGGTATAAATATCTCTTGGGAATCCCAAAAGATCATAAACAAACCCTGAATAAAAATCAACATTTGGCGAAACAACTTTGCTGGATTTCTTTATCTTATGAAACAGGTCCGGCGTCAGTTTTTCGACATTGGTATAAAGATCAAACTCATCTGAACGCCCTTTCTTTTCAGCCAGTTCTCGTGCTTTTCTTTTTAATATAATTGCCCGAGGATCTGATTTTGTGTAAACGGCGTGCCCCATGCCATAAACAAGGCCGGTTTTATCATGGGCTTCTTTCTTTAAGATTTTTGTGATGTAATTGCTAACTTCGTCTTCGTCATGCCAGTCTTTCACATTCTCTTTAATATTTGTCATCATGTCCATGACGTAGGAATTTGCAGCTCCGTGAAGAGGTCCTTTCAAAGAACCTACTGCTGCAGCGATTGCAGAATAGGTGTCCGTTTGGCTCGATGTGACGACATGAGTTGTGAACGTGGAATTGTTTCCACCGCCGTGGTCGGCATGCAGCATAAGAGCAAGATCCAAAAGAGAAGCTTCTATCGGATCATATCTTTTGTCAGGCCGCAGCATATAAAGAAAATTTTCCGCACAACACAAATCACTACTTGGATTATGTACAAACAATGATTCACCGTATAATTTGTGACGCATTGCCTGGTAGGAATAGGCAATAATAACCGGAAATTTTGCAATCAGGCTGAGGCATTGGCGAACAACATTAGGAATCGAGGTGTCGTCAGGGTTCGGATCGAGTCCATACAATACGAGAATGACGCGCTGCAGCTTATTCATTACACTGGGACTGGGAAATTGCAAGATGGATGTTTCATTTAAACCCGGAGCCAGTTTAATGAGCGGTTTCATATATTCATTAAATTCATCCAGCTCGGTTTGATTGGGTAGTTTCCCAAAAATTAAGAGATAAATAATTTCCGAAAATCCGAGTCTGTTTTCATTTTGAATACCATCAACGAGTTCCTGGATATTAATCCCACGGTAATACAACTCGCCATCCTGAGGAACAACTTCCTCGTCAACAATCTTGAAACCGATAACACTTGATACTTTTGTCAGGCCAACGAGAACTCCCGAGCCATCTTCATTTCGTAGCCCTCTTTTAACAGAGAACCTGCCGTATAGATCACGATTGATTTCAAGTGATTCCATGAGCTGGTTCGTCGCTTTGTCAAGAAAATTTGTACTCATTATTAGTCCCTTATTTTTATTCAAATTGTTATTTGTATGGTCTATAATGTTTTTTGTTTTTGGATGGGCTGCGGGCAGAACTGGTGCAGGTTTGGTTTTTTTTACAGGATGGTCTCATTTAATTTACCTTTTGAAATAAAATATAATGCCGACTATTATGAGAACTTTTGTTAGCAATAATATAATAAATATATTACGTGAAGCAAGATAAAAATATTCTATCGCGCAAGATAACCCTTGCTCACCGAATCCTGAATGATTTTGGATGCAAAATTCCACATTTCTTCGGAATAAGTTTTTATGGGTTTAAAAAGTTCAACGACCTGATCACTTGTTACGCCGTGCTCTTGCCACGACTTGCCTTTTGTGTGGTAATTATGGAGAAGCGGCATGATCCGGTCCATGGTTGCCGCGAATCGGGATTCGGCGGTATCGCGTTTTTCGAATTCTTCCCACAATTCACACAACTCTCTGTTCTGTTCATCCGGTAATAATCCGAAAATTCTTTGTGCAGCGGATTTTTCCCGGAGGTATTTGTCTTTTCGGGATTCAGCATCATAGACATACGTATCGCCGGCGTCGATCTCGATAATATCATGTATAAGCAGCATTTTGAGAACCCTGAGCAGATCAATTTCTTTTGCAAAATGATCGGCAAGAACTATTGCCATCATTGTAACATGCCAGCTATGTTCTGCGGAATTCTCTTTTCGTTTGCCGCTTATCAGGTAGGATTGGCGCATGACTTCCTTTAGCTTGTCAATCTCGATGACGAAGTTGATTTGCCGTTCCAGGTTCTTCTCTTTCATCTTTTTTCCTCTTGCAATTATTTGAAAAAGTGTCTCGAAAAGATACAAAAAATACTTGATAAATGAAAAAAAAATTATTAACGTGTCATATAAAATGATTGCATTACAGACAAGTTTTATTTACATTTAAGGGCAGATAATAGTTTCAATACCCTTAAGGCATGGCATTTGCACAAGTTCTTATAATTTAGACTAAGCAAATCTAATCACATCTCGCACATGTCGATAAATCATCATTATTAAATAGTCAAGTTTGAACAAAAGGTAGGGGTTGGGTCGATGAAAAATTTCAAGTATGTATTTTTTGTGATTTTTGTTTTATTCTTCAACAGCGCAACATTTCCGGTAACTTTTGGCTCCGGTGCAATGCATGTGAATCCCGCCTGGTCTGTTCCGAAAGGAAGTCTTTTCCTCGGTGGGCATTCCAGCGCCTTTTTCAAGGATGAAGTAAAGCAAGGTACAGGGGCCCTTAGTTCAGCTGTTACCTATTGGGACGTTCAGGGAATGATGGGCTTAATTTATGGATTTACCGATAAGGTAGAGTTTCACTTTTCGCAAATGATGTATCAGGATACAAATTACGGAAACAAAGCTTTCAATATTCCCGATGATCTGTGGTTGAATGCGAAATTAGGCTCAATAGGACAAAAAAACAGTTCCGTTCGCGTCGGTGTTCAACTTGATGTGCGTTTGCCCACCGGCAATATCCACAATATTCCGCTGGAGCCTTATTCTGCTGCTCGCATTGGTGTCGGAGTGACGGGATTGTTTTCAATTATTACCGAACCTCTTTTTCCTGAATTGGGCTTGAACATCAATGCAAATATCGGCTACTTTAATCACAATGATGTGGGGCAGGTCCTTACTTCGTTCAAAAACGATAAAATAACCGTTGAAAAAAATACGACAGAATTGGTTTACGGATTTTCCGTTTAAAATATGTCCAAAGATTTTGGGTATTTTGGTGAAATCTATGGAAGGTATTTCATCCAAAAGCCGCCCGTAACCGCTTTTACGCGCGAGAACAGCCTTTTTGTTACGCCGGGCATTATGTACACTCCAAATCCCTGGCTGAGACTGAAAGTCGGGCTGGATTTGCGGATTCTCGGCAATAACGATCAAACCGCATACAGCGGAGATGAAGGAAGTGTTTTGAAAAAACCATGGCAAACAGTGCCCAATTTGCCCAGTTGGCGGATTAATGTCGGGGCAATCATTGCTCTGAGGCGCAATGAAACAAAACGAACCGAGCAAATGTCGACTTTTGAAGGAATGAGTTCGGGGGTCGTGGATACGACAGCTCGCAATGAAAAATTGCTCGGTCAACTGGCAAAGGAAAGAGAGCAAACGGAAAGTGCCGAGGCGGAGCTGGACCAGATTCGGAACGAGCGCGAGCGAATGGAAAATCTGCTGAAAAGATTGCGGAATATTTTGCAAAAACCTTCAGGCACGACAGAGCCGACCGATAATAAAGCAAAAGAAGAAAATAAAAAAGAAAAGCCCGAATAAATCCGGGCTTTTTACAAAAATTATCAATTACAGAGAAGAGGAGACGTCTAGTCTCCTTTTTCTATTTTATTGAAAAGGTACATCAATAGACTATCAATTTTAATGCGTTCCTGCTGCATGGAATCGCGCTCCCGCACAGTCACCGTTTCATTCTCCAGTGTTTCCGAATCCACAGTGATGCAAAACGGCGTACCGATCTCATCCTGCCGGCGATATCTCCTGCCGACAGCTCCACCGGCATCGTAAAAAACATTATAATGCGGCTTGAGAATATCCGTTATTTTATGTGCCAGCTCGGGCATGCCGTCGCGTTTGACGAGGGGGAAAATTCCCGCCTTGATGGGAGCAACCGCCGGATGGAAATGAAGCACTGTGCGCTTGTCTTTTTCGAGCTGCTGTTCCTCATAAGCATCAGACAGCACAGTGAGCACTGTGCGATCAGCGCCGGCCGAAGTTTCGATAATATACGGGATATATCTCTCCCGGCTTTCTTCATCAAAATAGGATAAATCCTTGCTTGAAAATTCCTGATGTTTCTTTAAATCAAAATCAGTCCGGTTGTGAATGCCTTCCAGCTCTTTCCAGCCAAACGGAAATTCATATTGAATGTCGAACGCTGCTGCGGCATAATGAGCCAGTTCGTCATCACCATGTTGATGAAAACGCAGTTTTTCGCTGCGAATGCCGAGTGCCTGGTAGTATTCCATGCGGTTCTTCTTCCAGTGTTCGAACCATTCCGTATCGGTTCCCGGTTTGACAAAATATTGCATTTCCATCTGCTCGAATTCCCGAGTCCGGAAAATAAAATTTTCCGTGGTAATTTCATTGCGAAAAGCTTTGCCGATTTGCGCTATACCAAATGGGATTTTTTGCCGAGTGGAGTTGAGCACATTTAAAAAGTTAACATAAATTCCCTGTGCTGTTTCCGGGCGGAGATAAACAACACTTGCATCCTCCTCAACCGGTCCCATGTGCGTTTTGAACATGAGATTGAATTGCCTGGGATCGGTCAATTCACCGCCGCAATCGGGACAAATGTGCACGTTTTCCAGCAGATCAGCGCGGAAACGGTGCTTGCACTTTTTGCAATCAACCAGCGGATCAGTGAATCCTTCCACGTGCCCGGAGGCTTCCCAAATACGCGGGGACATGAGGATAGAGGAATCAAGTCCCACAATGTTCGCGTGCATCTGCACCATCCATTTCCACCAAAAATTTTTAATATTCTTCTTCAGTTCAGCACCGAGTGGTCCGTAGTCATAGATGCTTGACAAGCCACCGTAAATTTCACTGGACTGGTAAATAAATCCCCGTCGTTTGCATAATGAAACTATTTTGTCCATAACGGTTTCGACTTTTTTCGCCATTTTGTTCCTTTCCTCTATTGTGAATTTAAATTGGATGACATCATTGTAAATGATTCGTCATGTCCTGTAAATATTTTAGTGATCTGATATTTTTTAAACTTTCAAAATGATATTTAAAATAAGAAACGAGGAAATAATCGATTTGTTTTCCTGTTTGTGCTGTGATCTTTGCTTTGCAGGCAGAATGAAGCGGGGACCGGTTCAGCCAACGCAAGTTTTCCAATGCGTTGCCGCTCAGTTCGACACTCGTTTCAAACGATCCGCTGCATTCCCGGCAATGATAAAATCCGCGATCCAGATCAAAGTTATTCATTCCTTCCGATATTGTCTTGCCGCATTGATTGCATTTTTCCAGTTGCGGCTGAATGCCGGAGATTTTCAAAAACTTGAGTTGAAAAGACCTGGTAATGTTTTTAAGCCCCGACGTGCAGGTCTCGAATGCTCTCAAGGTGTCTAATAAAAGCTGAAACAACTGCGGATTTTTATGTTCCCTGGGTTCCGTTTTTTCGATAATTTCCAGCGGGACAGCGGCAAGCGCCATTTTACCTAATTCCGCATGAATGCCGGGGAATGAATTAATGATTTCAGCCTGACTTGTAAATTGTAAAGAACGGGCTTCTTTATAGTAAAAAACAATTGAAATATAATTAAAAGTTTCCAGCACTCCCAGATATTTTGATTTAACATTTCTCGACCCTTTGGCCATCAGCGACATTTTGCCAAAGCTGCGGGTGAGCATAGTCAGTATTTTGCTCGTCTCACCCTGTTTGCGGCTGTGAAGCACGATCGCTTCTGTTTCTTTGATCGACATAAAAGTTAATGCGTCCAATTTATATAAATGGTGGTCAAGCCGAGGTAGATAAACAGCCCCAATACGTCATTTGCCGTAGAAATGAAGGGTCCGGTTGCAATGGCCGGATCGAAATGAAGTCTATTGAGAATGTATGGCACGAGCGATCCGACGATGGCGGCATTAACAATAACAAAGAGAAGCGCGAAAGCGATGAGCAAGCCAAAATAGGGGTCCTGCATCCAGAGTTGAACCATTGCAAAAAGCAAAAGACCGATGATAATACCATTTAATAACGCTACGCGCAGTTCACGCAAAATTCTTTCCAACGTGTTGGACGTGCCCGCTTCAGCCAGCGCGATGCTGCGTACCACGATCATAGCAGACTGGCTGCCGGAATTGCCACCCATTGCCATGATCAGGGGGATGAAAAATGCCATGGAAAGTATCTGATCAATTGTCGCCTGAAAATGATGCATGACTAAGGCGGAAACGGTCTCGCCAACAAATGCAACTAAAAGCCAGGGAAGACGAAATTTTGAAATACGCAGCGCCGAAGTTTCCTGCAGCACCTCCTCATCGACGATACCGGCCATTCGCTGCAAATCCTCAGTTGCTTCTTCCTGCATCACATCAACAATATCATCCACAGTGATTCGGCCAACAAGGCGGTTTTGGTTGTCAACAACAGGGACGGAGACCAGATCGTATTTTCTTACAATATTGGCAACATGTTCCTGATCCTCTTCAACGGTAACCGAGATAACATCTGTTTTCATAATGTCTTTGATGTGCATACCCGGGTTGCTCAGCAAAAGTTTTTTCAATGAGACGACGCCAACAAGTTTGCCACTGCGATCAATGGCGTAAACATTATACACTTCTTCAACTTCCTGCGCTTTTTGCCGGATTTCCTGAATGGCATCATCGACCGTTTGATCCTCGTGCACTGCGACGAATTCCATGGCCATGATACCGCCGGCCGTTTCTTCGTCGTGGACAATGAGTTTTTCAACTTCTGCGCGGTCTTCACTGTCAATTTGAGAAAGAACTTTTTGTGCCAGCTCGTCCGGCAGGTCGGCAACAACATCGGTTGCATCGTCGGAGTCCATCTCATCCACGATCTCCGTGAGTCGTTTTTCTTCCATATCCTGAATGAGATGATCGCGCGTCACTTCATCCAATTCTACCACTACATCGGATGCCGTTTCAGGATCCAAAAGACTAAAGAGCAGGTCCCGTTCAGCGTCATCGAGCTCACGCATAATATCAGCCAGGTCTGCAGGATGGATATCTATGATGATGTTCTTTAATTTGGGGATATCCTGCTTTTGCGCTAAAAAGCTGATATTGTCTATAATTTCTTTTCGATCCTGTATATCCATGTTAAGCCGCTAGTTCATTCGTAAGTTTAATCCAGTCTGCCACTGTGAGCTGTTCCGGTCTTTGGGTTTCTTTTATGGTCACGGTTCGTTCCGTAGAAAGATAATCTTTTAAAGAGTTGCGCAACATTTTACGACGCTGACCAAAAGCCTGCTTGACGATCGTTCGCAATAAAGTCACATCCCGAACTTGTTTGAGCCGTTCCTGAGTAAAAGTCCAGCGAACAAGTGAAGATTCTACTTTTGGGCGAGGCCGGAAAACTGTTTTCGGCACCGTTAAAAGTATTTTAACATCGGCATAAAGCTGGCTGAAAACGGATAGTATTCCATAATCTTTACAATCAGGGGGCGCTACTACACGCTGTGCCACTTCTTTTTGAATGAGCAATGTCAGATCAATGATTTTTTCGTGCGCCTCCACGGCTTTGAAAAAAATCGGGCTTGTAATGTTATAGGGTATATTCCCGATGAGGCGAATGCGAAAGCCCGGTTCGAATGCAAATAAATCCTGTTTTAAAAAATCACCCTTTACAAGGTGCAAGTTATCCGCATGAGCAAATTGATTTTGGATGTTTTCGTACAATCTTTTATCAATTTCAACGGCGATGAGCTTTTTGACCTGCGGTTGCAGATGCGCCGTCAAAATACCCAAACCGGGGCCTATTTCAACGACCCGGTCTTCCTCCGACGGCTTAAACGCCCTGACAATATTTTTTGCAATATTCTGATCGACAAGGAAATTTTGTCCGAGGCTTTGTTTAGCTCTTATCCCGGCTTGTTGCATTACTCCTCATCTTCAATGTTCAGGTTGAACAAATTGACAGCGTTTGCCGTCGTGATACGAGCTACCTCATTCGCAGAGACACCTTTTATTTCAGCGATTTTCTGGGCCACGAAATGAACAAAAGCCGGTTCATTCCGCTTGCCACGGTGTGGAATAGGAGTTAAAAATGGACAGTCCGTTTCGACCAAAAGCTTTTCCAAAGGAACGTGTTTTACAACATCTGTCTTGCGATAATTTTTAAAAGTAATATTTCCGGTAAAGGAAATATGAAAACCCATTTCGAGCACTTGATCAGCCATGTATTGATCACCGGGGAAACAGTGAAAAACGCCCTGCCACCCGCTTTTGCCGCGCTCGCGAATGACCTCCAGAATTTCCTCGTCAGCCTCTCGGGTATGGATGATGAGGGGCAGTCCGCTTTCTTGCGACCAATCCAGGAACATACGCAGCATTTTTCGCTGCACGTCGGGGGCGGAT
>Ga0114931_10007343_pt1 | contig 13460 bp, 15 predicted proteins | sample 2SBtaG_FD_89579 | JGI IMG/M metagenome (GOLD analysis project Ga0114931, IMG submission 89579) | Deep subsurface microbial communities from Kolumbo volcano to uncover new lineages of life (NeLLi) - 2SBTROV14_V59a metaG | ecosystem: Environmental > Aquatic > Marine > Volcanic | place: Kolumbo... | reverse complement strand
TGTAGTGTTTTAACTGCAAGCATGATAAGAACTTAAGCAACCTGAAGGCGTTTCAAACATCAAAAATGGTCAGGCCATTAATAAAGTGGCGAATATTGTACCTTAGAAGTGAAATTTGTATTCTTGATGCCGCAAAGGATGCCGCCGTGGTGGAATTGGTAGACACGTTGGACTTAAAATCCAATGGGACTTAAACTCCCGTGCCGGTTCGAGTCCGGCCGGCGGTACTCATAAAAGCCCAAAAACGGCGATTTTGTCGTTTTATGGGTGGGTTATGCCCTTCTCTATCATTTTAATTTCTCCCAAATATTTGTACCTTTTTGGGAGATTTACACCTAAAAACGAAAATCAAGGTCCCAAAAAAGGTCCCACCCTATGGCTGGTCTAAAGAAAAGAAGCAGAACCTATTACATCGAATTCAGCAGGACAATTAACGGCAAACAATCCAAAAGAAAATTTTCTCTCGGTACGCGCAACAAAATTCACGCAGAAAGACTACGAGGTAAATTCACAGAACTTGAGAACACAGGCCGTATTGATCCCTTCAGGGACGACTTTGTTCTGCCGATAGATGACTTCGACAACAGCATCAAATTGAATAAAGCCCTAGATATTTTTTTGGAGAACCACCTCCACTGGGCCAACTCAACCCACACCGCTTATAAAACTATTCTTGCGTGCTTCATTAAGCGGAATGGTTTCGAAAATAAATTTTTAACCCAGATCACGTCTAATGATATATCCAGGTATCTCATGCGTGATGATATAAGTAATGCTACTCGCAAAAAGGAATATCGGCATATGAAGCACTTCTGGAGGTGGTGTCTCGACAAACATTGGATCAAGAAGTCGCCCCTTAAAGGAGTAGTGCTTCCCAGAGAGGTCCCCAACACTACTGCCAAGATGATCAGGTATGATGAGTTGATGACACTTTTTAAAGCTTTTGATGAATATCACAAGGGATTATTGAGCAGTAAAAATTATCGCTCCTGGCAATCTCAAGACTGGTTTAAGCCTTTGATTGTAACTTATTTTTATACCGGCTGCCGGAGACAGGAACTGCTCAATGTTATATGGGATGATGTTACAGAAGATCTGAGATTTATTCGTATAAATGATAAGAAGGATGGAGATGAGCGTATTGTCTACATTCGTAAACCATTGATTCCCTACTGGGAAGAATACGCCAAAAAGCACAAACGAAATCCGGAGGATCCGGTTTTTTATAATCTTAAAACTGGCCTTCCATTAACAGGTGACCACGTATACCGTGCATTCAAAACATATTTAAAAAAGGCTGGTTTACCTAAGAGCAGAACTGTTCATGGACTGAGACATGCCTTTGCAACAAATTCCTTAAATGATCGGGTACCATTAGAAGTTGCCCAAAAATCTTTAGGACATAGTTCACCAGTAGTAACCCAAATGTACCAGCATATCTCAAAAGTGGATTTAAAAGAGTGGTATGATAAGGTGAATAAAGAAGAGAAGGATAAACAATAATTAGCTATCAAAACGTCCTGCTTTTCGTGAGCTATCTGGTAGTTTTATAAAGTTCTACTGTTTAGATCCATCGTTATCTAATAGAAGAAAACCTAAACTACTATTTAACTTGGAACGATGTGTTCAAAGTCATCTCAAGCGACTTAATACTGCACTCATTTTTGACTAAACGGAAATAGGATAGAAGAGTATTGTACCATATAGTATTGTTCACTATATTTAATTGTTCACGTTACGTGAACATAGATTTAAAATGAACACACCTAATAATGTTCGAAAAGGATATTGTTGATATTGTCCTTGAAAATTTAGAAAAGAATACGGGTATCAAAGGTACCTGGAAGGAGCTCGGTGCGGAAACGGAGCATAAAGGATTAGTAGTCGATGGCAAGTTAGAACTAATTCTGAATGGCCATCCCACGGAGTTTTACGTCGAGGTCAAAAGGGAAATTCGCAGGCATCATATTCAACAATTGATAAGGCTTAATCAGGGACGCCATCCTTTTCTTTTAGTGGCCGAACGGATCTATCCAAAACTAAAAGAGGATTTACGCCGTGAAAAGATACCATGGTTAGACGGAGCCGGTAATATTTACATTGAGACTGCGGATCATTTTATTTGGATCGATCGGAACGAGGCGCTGCCGGAGAAAAGAAATACTAACCGGGCCTTTACAAAAACCGGACTTAAGGTCGTATTCTTGTTTCTACATGATGAGGACTGGCTAAACAGGACCCATCGGGAAATCGCAGATGCTGCCGGCGTTGCTTTAGGTAATATTCCCAAAGTATTCGATGGACTCCGGGATCAACGATTTATCATTCCAGTGGATAAGAAGAAAATCAAACTCATCCGTAAAAGAGAACTACTCGACCAATGGATCACGGCCTATGGCAAGGAACTAAAACCTAATACCCACGCCGGTAATTTCGTCTTCTTTAATCGGGATGATGAAAGAACCTGGAGAAAAATGAAATTTCAGGAGAACGATTTTTGGGGCGGTGAACCTGCTGCCGATCTCTTAACAGATATGCTAAAACCTCAGGTCTATACGATTTATACAGATAAAACCCGCGCAGAGTTGATGAATCAATTTCGCCTAAAACCGGATCCGGATGGAAATGTCGAAGTATATAAACCATTCTGGGATTTTAAAGAAAATGGTAACCACCTTGCTCCTGCCTTGGTCGTATATGCCGATTTGATCATTACCCAAGACGAACGAAATACGAATATTGCTCAAAACATTTATGAGAAATTCCTTCAAGATAGATTTTAACAAATTACGTCAGGATAACTTAAAAGAACTATTTCGGATTCTGGAAGAAGTGTTGCATTCATTTGGGGCTGACTATTATGTCATAGGGGCTGTTGCGAGAGATTCATGGTTTGCGAAAGAAGATGTAAGTAGCAGAACTACTAAAGATGTAGATATTGCCGTATTTCTGTCTGATCAGGGGCAATATCAAAAAATTAAAGACACTCTGGTTTCGGAATATGGATTTGTGGAATCAAAGACAAACGCATATGCCCTCCATACACCTTTTAAGTTCCCCATTGATCTAATGCCCTTTGGAGCTTTGGAAATTGATGACAGCGTTAAAGTAGAAGGTCAAGGATTGACCGTCATAAATGTTAATGGTTTTCAGGAAGTATTCAGACACGGTATTATTCCGGTAAAGGCAGATGAGGATTTCGAATTTCAGGTTGCCACATTACCGGCTCTGGTCCTTTTAAAACTGATCGCATATGATGATCGGCCAGAACACAGAATAAGAGACATCCAGGATGTTGCTCAAATTTTGACAAGCTATTTTGACATCGAATCCGATCTGATATATGATCAACACAGTGATCTTTTTAGCAGAGAAGGTCTTGATTTAGTCGATTATTCCGCGATAGTGATCGGTCGGGAAATTGGTCGTATAGTGACTGAAAATAAATCTCTTAAAGAGAGAATCTTAAATATCCTTCTCTTGAGCGACCCAAAACATAAGCATATCCCGGAGATCATGGCCGGGGTTGAAGGTCTGGGGTTGACAATCGAACGATCAATTAACTTATTGGTCGAGATATCCCGGGGCATTAAAGAGATTAATTAAATAGTCTTAGTCCGTATTCGAATTGTAAAATATATAAGTCATGACCTGCTACCAATGGTTTAACTATTTATTTATTAAAATTATATTTTAAAGTTTTTAATAACCCACTTATTCATCTATGGTTTTTTGTAACTATAAGAACTGATTGCTACTATCTTTTGATACACTACCCCTTCGTGAAGTCTGTGAAAATGAAGATGCGGCCATAAAAGAGTATGGATCAAATGCTGCCAGACTATTAAGAACACGCCTTGCCGACTTGCGTGCTTATGAAACTGTAGGTGATATTATGGTAGGCCATCCGCGAGAAATTAATTGTGGTGAAAATTCTTATGTTGTCAATCTGGGCGAAAATTACCAATTGGTTTTTTGTGCAAACCATATTAACGTACCAATGGTTGATGGTAAAGTAGACTGGTCCAAAGTGACACGTATTAAAATATTAAAAATTAGAAATTCTCATGACTAACGGAGGAGCTTTTCTACCTAATTGGACTTCAACACCCGGGAGCACAATTTTCGATATCCTACATGAGAAAAATCTGTCATTATCGGGATTTGCCCAAAGCATGAATTGCGATCAAAATTTTATCAGTGACTTACTCAATGGGTATCTTATAATAACAGAAGAAGTTGCTGTTAAATTGGAGCGTAACTTGGGTGGATCAGCAGATTTTTGGCTGACAAGAGAATCACAATATAGAGAAGACTTACACCGGCTTTCAGAAATCAATCAAACCCAATGGCTTCGAAATTTTCCATTTAAAGAGGCCACGGATTTTGGTTGGTTAAGGGAATCAAAAAATAAGCTGACATCTTGCCTTGAGTTCTTTAATGTCCCGGATTTACCTACGTGGGAAAAAAAGTATCACTCAATATTTAGCACTACAGCTTTTAGAAAATCAGAGGCGTTCGATACAAGTTCTGAAGCTGTAACCGCTTGGTTAAGAAGAGGAGAAATAATTGGTAACTCTATTGAGTGTAATGTTTGGGATTCAACTCTATTTAAAAATAAACTCTTGGAGATTAAATCATTCACTCGTATAAAAAGGCCAAAAGACTTTATTCCTAAATTGAAGGCTGCTTGTGCTGAGTGTGGAGTTTCTTTAGTAATTGAAAGAACACCATCAGGATGCCCAATTAGTGGTGCAACGAAATTTTTAACACCGGATCATCCTATGATATTACTTAGCTTTAGGTATCGATCAGATGATCATTTTTGGTTTACATTCTTCCATGAGGCTGGTCACCTAATACTCCACAAGGACCATGACTTATTTTTGGAGACTGAGGATCCGAATGAAAACAAATCAAAAGAAGAAGATGAAGCTGATGATTTTTCTTTTAACGTACTCATTCCTCAAAACTTACAATCTAAGCTAAGGACTCTACCCTTAGATAAACGTAATATCATTAGGTTTGCCTCCATGGCAGGAATTTCTCCTGGTATACTCGTTGGTCAGCTACAACATATGGGCCGCATTAAATATGGACATCATAATGGTTTTAAAAGACATTATGCCTGGGAGGATATATTTTAATGCTAGCCTATCCTCTAAATCTCTGATAATTACGTGGATTTTTTTGCCAGTTAAATATTGCATCCTCTAAAATCTGCATGGCAAAATATAGATCGAGATGCTCCCCAAACTCTCTAAGCCATGAATCTAATGTAGGTCGACTTACATCATTCTGACCGAATAACAATTTGGCACCGTCATAAGGACCAGTAGCTCCCTGTAAATAAGTAGAACCAGGCTCAATTTCAGCCAGCTTCAATTTCCCAACCATTGTTAAATAATCAAATTTCCCCATTCTCCCGAATCCGATAACTTTGCTCATTGATCCGTATAGATAATCAAATAAAACATCAGGTTTAGAACCAGCTTCTTTAATAGCAGTATCAATCATTATTTGATGATTATGATCAGCTCCTACCCAATCTATATAACTGCTTACCGTTGCACCTGTACCAGTTTTATTAAATGCTTTTAAACTCTGATACTTGCGATGATTGGCAAAGATACCAGTAGATTTAAGTTGATCGATATGTACATGTAACCATTGACGGAAACCTGCTGGGTCAGAACTAACAGTTGGCCAATCCCAGAACATAGGGTGCCCAAGACCACCATACACGTTTCGAGTCAAACCCCATCCAGTTTTTATATTTTTCCCAAAGTGAATAGATAAGAAAACAAGCCAAAAAGCTTCATCAAGATTACCTCTTTTTTTGTACCAAACTGCAGCCTTTAAAGGATCAAAACGTTCATCGGATGCATCAGCGTAAAATGCACTATGCTCACTTTCCCTGATGACTTCTACAAACTTAATTCTGCGAATGCTATCAATTATTTGTTTTATGAAACAACTACGAGACGTCGTCGTCTGTATGCCAGGAAGAGGATGAATGCGTTCGAAAGAGCTTATCTTTTTATCAATTTCAGTTTCCGACGGAATGCCAAAAATATTACTCATGCAAAAATTTCCTTCGCAGAATTAGAAATCCATTTTCTAATCGACATTTGAACCTCTTTTGTCACACCAAAACTACTTTGAATGTTATGGTTATAACCTAATACGAATACTTCTTGATCCAAAACTACACCTCCTATTTTCCGAACCGATCCTGTGTAAGCATATCCTGGAACTCCATCGTTTGACTTACGAGGTAACATCCAATTTTCCATAAGCTTCGTATCAAATTGGATATTTGATATTTTCCCAAAATTATCTACAACTGTTTTTCCGTTTAATACAAGAAGTTCTACAGGCGATTCTTTTAATAAGATACCCAATGAATCGCCGGTTAATTCCAAAAGCGAAGAACGTTGTTCGGTTGTTAAATTCGTCCATTTAACCGAGGTTGCATAGGGTATAAGATCTAAATGGCATGCCTGAGATGAGGGAAAATAGTATGACATACTGGTGCCAGAAATAAGATAATCCAACTTTTTAAACCATCGGTCGTAGGGGTTTCTGTTAAAATATTCCCGACATAGTCTTAGTATTAAATCTAAATGTTGCTGTTTTGCTTCTGCCCAACATTTTATCCCCAAAGAGCTTAGGGTATGGAATCTCCTATCTGTTCCATTTAGCTCTTCCCCATTTTCATCGACAAATTCCCTATTGCTAGGATTCAAACCGATTGTCGCAATCTTAGAATTAGCCAAATCCCCAAAAGAAGGAACAGGACACCCCCATGATATAACATTCGTCTTTAAAAGAGTAGGATCATTCAACCGATCTACTAAACTATATAATTGTTCATCCATGAGATAGATTAATTTGATTTATTGAGTGCCTTGTCTAGTCTTTTATCAATATGACTTTTATACATTTCCCAATGCATTCCTCTCATCACACTTTTGATTTCTTCGTATTCTTTATTCTTAAAGAGATTATGAATTTGAAGTAATTTAGCCAAATCTTCCCAATACGAACTTAGGTCGTAACTAGATATTGCAACTTCCTGGCTATTTCTGAACTTCGATTCTATCTCCAACATCTTATCAATGTCGGACCAAGGATCATTTTTGGGCATTTTAGGCATTAAAGTACCAACGGTGGTTTGATGTCCTTCCTCTAAATACTGAATCGCTAGCTCTTCATGATCTTTATATAGATGCAAACTACCAACACCATGTTTGTATTCTCCTATTTCAACTTTTAAAGTCCGAGCAATTATCTCTTGTATCATAGTAAACGCAAAAATGTCATGGGGCAATCCTAAATATGCATCATTGGACCTCATTGAGGTAATCATGTGTAATTTCTCATCGCGAATCAAAAACTGTAAAGTACAGGTGCATGGTACCTCCACCCGATTCCCATTAATGTTGGGATCTATATCCTCGGCATCAAATATCTGGATTACAGCTCTTCGGGTTGTTGGTTTTGCCCTAAGCAGATCAATGACATTATTAACTTGATTATATTTTTTACGGAAATTAAATAAGCGTGGCCCATACCCACCATAGATCGTCTCCCCATCCTCAGAATTATTTTCGTATTCTTTCAAATAATATTTGATGAAATCCAAATCATTGGTCTTTGATAAGTACCATAATAACTCACCAAGAGCACTAAACGGTGTACCTTTTGTTTCTGTTAGGCTAAGTCTGGATCTTGGATTCTTAAGATGTAATAATACTCCAATAATCTCCTTAGAACTGCCGCGAGTTGGTCTTACAGTAGATTTAATCTCTACTAACCTTCTGATCACATGATTCATCAGATCATCAAGCGTTGAAGCGAAAATATACATTCTTTGTTAGCTTTCAACTGTTACTTATACAGTGATATATATGAACAACAAATAATAGAAACTCCCTTATCCTGACACTGTTACATTACGGCTCGGATCTTTAAGATAACTCCAACTCACGACACACAACAATAAATTAGCTCAGAGAATACTATTTTTTCTTTGTCAATGCACTTCTCAAATACTAAGGCCTTTCTCCGACAAACCGTTTCTTCTTCTGCACTCTTCCAAAGATTCATCTTCCCATACCACAGCAATTCCATTATCTATAAAAGTTTCCTCAATTAATTTTAAACGACTTTCATCTTTGGGCTTTTTGGGGAAAACAATCCCAGGTGAAATACTTTTTTTTACACCCTTGGGTACATATTCACCATTTAAGATCTGCGATTCAATATAGCCCCATATTTGATTCACATGCCGTCTAATATTTCTGCGGACTGCTTTCTCAGTCATCCTGTCCCAATCAGTAGCTTTTATTTCTATGATTGCAGCATTACCATCCGGGTCTTCGTCGTCTACGAAAACATCAACTCTACCTTTGCGATGGTTTTTCTTGAGAATAGTCCTTTCCGTATTAATTATTCCCGCTCCATTATCTATCCAATTTTGCTCAATTTTCTTGTGAAATATTTTTCCTTTTCTTAGTCGTTCAGGTTCTTTGATTCTTTTCATGGTAGAATATCGATGGGTTTCTGTAAGATTGAACTAAATTATAGACCTAACGTCCAGGATATATCATTATGCCGTGGAGGTCAATTCGGTGACAGGTTTCTAATCGTTTAGAACTGAATATCAACTAATCATTACTAATCAAACCAAATGTAGCTTATCACATAATCATAAACATCTGAATAAAAACATTGTTCATACATGGGCATGTTATAATTATTGTAATTGTCAAAAAACCAATCTTGGACAGATACCTTTTCCATCCCTGTATATTTGCTGTCCTCTTTCGTAAAAAACTCACCAGCCACACTCGTCGGTGGTAGTTTCTGTCCCACCTTAAAACGAAATGGCATATTGGGAAAGTCATCGCTCTTTCTATACCACTTGACGATATTATCCTTCGAAAAAACCACCATTATTTCATGGTTTCCAATTTCGGCAAATCGTAGAGATGAGGAAAGAATACTGGTCTGAAATGAGGCGGAAATATCCTTTATAAGATCTAATGAAAATTTTTTCCCTTTTGTAAACTCTCTAAAGAGAGAAACCGGCATTAATAAACTGCCAGCAAAACAATCCGCCTCTTTTTCTATTTGCTGATTTCTACGTAGTTCAAAATTAGATGGATGTGGATTAAGATAGCCTTCCTTTAATCCAATACGATGTTCATTAATAAAAAAATGTCCTAATTCATGAGCCAAAGTAAATCGTTCGCGCTTAGAACCTGGGTAATTCCCTTTATCAGTATTTATATGAATATGGAACTCTTTCTCGTCCCTATCATATACCAACATACCGTCAAAGTAATTTTCATATTGGTCATGATATAAGTTTAATTCTTCTGACTCTACGATTTCACCGAGATTAGTGACATTGTCTGAATTATACTCCAGACCAATAAAGTTTGCTAATTCATACATTCCGCTCTTCCTCGGAATCTCGATCATCTTTTTTATTACTATTCTCTTGATTTTTCTTCATCTTCTTTAGGATATAGTCAGGAATTTTGTCCCCTTTTCTGGCAGCCATGCTTAAATTAGAATACTTCTGCTTGTCATTTTCTTCGATATGTAATTGTTGTCTTGGCCCTTGTGAAGATGTATAATCCTCACCCTTAATAATCCTAGTAGGGTCAATTTCCTCACCGGTAATATCTTCATCAACTTTACCAAACAATTTCTCAAATCTTGCTAATTCTATCTCGTTTCGCGGGAAAAGAAAACCTGTTGATGAAAGCCACTCCGTTACATTATCTGATGTGATATGTTTTTTATTCTTAGCCATAGACCTCCAGGTATTCATTCACTTTATCAAAGGCTTCTTTCTTGTAATACCTAACGGTATTTTGGGTCAAACCCAATTCATCTCTAAGAGCCAAAAGTAACTTTCGCGGTAATTTGTGGCCGTTAGCTTCGTGAGCTTTATAAGTCAGATATATTATTTTGTGTTTTTCTGACAATCTGTTCAATGCCTTCTTAATAATCTTATATTTTTCCTCTAACTCTTTCCTTTTCTCAATGCCGTTAGTCAAAGAACTTAGATCGGGAAACTCATAGACAACCGATTCACTGCCATCATAAGGACCCTTTTCATTACTTTCTTCACTTTTGTAAGTTTTAAGTAGATTTTGGGCTATTGCATAGAGATAAACCTTCACACCGGTGTCTATATTGTTGGTGTTAGATTTATCTTTGTCAAACCTTGGGTACTTCCAAAATCTTTCGAAAGTTTTGTAAGCGATCTCATCTGCTATGTGTTTATCATAGCCCCGATGATTGCAGATGACTCGACATTTATGTATGAGATCCATCCGAAAACGAACACAGAAAGCATAAAATGCATCTTGGGCACTTTCGGCATACCCTTCCTCATCCTTCCATTGAATGAAGGCTATTAAATCTTCAGTCGGTTCATCTTTAAACTTCTCCCAGCTCATTGGCAGTTTTATTTGTCATACTAAAAACCGTTGGTAACGCTTTCTGGTAAAAGGGGTGAACAATCTTTTTAACTATAATTCAAACATCTATGTCAGAACAAGGTAAGTCCCTCAATGATGAGGTCATCGACCTCGAATGGTGCGCCAAGAATGGCCACAAACCTCCTAAAGGTAGGAAATATCGAATCAAAATTGATCGAGATTTTTTTACCGTAAATAAGGAATGTCTGACCGGAAGAGAGTTGCTACTATTGGCTGGAAAGAATCCTCCGGAAAGATACCAACTCAATCAAAAACTACGAGGAGGACAGGTAAAACGTGTGAATTATGATCAGGAAGTTTGTTTCACTGATCCTGGTATTGAAAAATTCATGACGCTTCCGCTTGACCAAACAGAAGGCGAGTCCCTTAAAAGGGACTTCGCTCTTCTTGAAGAGGATGCAGCCTTTTTAGATAGTCTTAATTTACCTGGGAAGCAATTACAGATCACGGTAAGAATTGGGCACTAATTCACAAGTTTCCCATTTGCGACGGGTATAATGTCTCCTGTGTTATTTTAGCAATTTGTATTGCAGGTGGATATCCTCATGCCCAATTGGATATGGCATATTTTTACCCAATGTTATCGAGAAGGGATGGCCAATCTATTGGAGGCTTATCGATTATGAACTTAAACGGGAGACAATTTCAACGATGGTCACGACATCGTACACAAAATAATCCCTGGAGACCCGGAATAGATTGTTTAGCGACACACGTCCGGTTGGTTGAAAACTGGCTTGAACGCGAGTTTCAAAAAGGAGGAGCAAATGGGTAAATATGAATTAAGATTCTCAGGAAAGATCTATCAACAGTTGCAATCACATTTATTCCCGGGAGACGGTCTGGAGGCAATTGCCTTAGTGTTGTGCGGCCGGCATGAAAGTAAAGATAGGTCAATATTATTAGCTCATAGATTGCACATCATACCTCATCATGAGTCAATCCGTGGGAGGGAATACGTGAATTGGAATACCGATAACTTAGTTCCTCTTATTCTGGAGGCAGCGGATAAGGACATGGCAATTTTGAAAATCCATAGTCATCCGGGTGGAAATGAATACTTTTCAGGGTTAGACGATAAATCAGACACTGCCTTCTTTTCGTCATTGTATGGATGGTTTGAATCAGATTATGTGCATGGTTCTGTAGTTATGCTTCCAAGTGGCAAACTCTTTGGACGAGTTTTTACCCAGGACATGGCTAGCGTCCCTATTGACAAAATAATTGTTGCAGGGGATCAAATTAGTGTTTGGGATCAGAATGATGACATTGCTGATGAATATTTTTCAGAAAGAACCATTCAAACATTTGGCAACGGTACCTACTCCAAATTACGATATATGAAAGTTGGGGTAGTCGGATGTTCAGGGACAGGCAGCCCTACGATTGAACAGTTATACAGATTAGGAGTTGGCAAATTGGTTCTTGTCGATCCGGACAAAATTGAGTATAAAAATCTGAATCGTATTTTGCATTCTAAACGTAAGGACGCAGATCAAGGACTCTTTAAAGTTGATGTTATACAAAATTCGATTAAGGAAGCAAATTTGGGAACCCAAGTTAAGGTGTTCCGCAAAAATCTTTATGACTATCGAGAGGCTTTGGCCGAACTCATCACGTGTGATATAATATTTGGTTGCATGGATAGTGTTGATGGAAGGCATTTATTAAATCAGCTAACGAATTTTTATTTAATCCCTTATTTCGATTTGGGGGTTAGATTGGATGCTGACGGAGAGGGGGGGATAAATAAAATTTCTGCTACCGTTCACTACATACAACCGGGTTGTTCATCCCTTTTGAGCCGTGGTCAATATACAATTGACCAATTAGCCGCATCATGTCTTTATCGTCAAGATCCTGAAGAATACGGGAAGAGACGTAAGGAAGGTTACATTCATAACGTAAAAGTTGAAAATCCAGCCGTTATCAGTATAAATATGCAGATAAGTAGCATGGCAGTGAATGAATTCCTTAATCGAATACACAACTACAAATATGATCCTCCCCATGAGTATACCCAGGTTAGCATGGACTTTTCAGATGGATCTATATGTAATGTTTCGGAAGAATCACTTAGACAGGATGATTATCAGGTCCAATGGGCTGGAAGAGGAGATTGTACCCCTTTTTTAAGAATGCCTGAGTTAGGATAGGATCATGATAATATTGAAAAAACTGCTTCGCCTCTATAAAAGACTTTTGTACTTCTTTGGATATGTAGATTATAAGCCATTACATGTTGATGACTTGCCGGAATTCATACCTGGTAAAAAGGTTTTAATTATCGGGGATAATGTTGAATGGGCCATGGTTTTAAGGTGCCCATGTGGTTGCAAGGAAATAATACAGCTAAACTTACTTGAGGATATAAAACCCAAATGGCAGTATAAAATTGGTGATAACAGCTGGATAACTATTTCACCATCAGTTAACAGAATTGTAGGCTGTGGGAGTCATTTCTTTATCAGAGACGGTAGAGTAGTATGGTGTGAGGATAACTGAGATGGATTTCAATTTATATGAAATTGTTGAGGTTTAATCTGACCTTGAGGTCACCCTTCTAACGGATCACATTCATCAACTGGAAAATCGGCAGATACATAGCCACAATGATCCCGCCCAGAATTATCCCCAGCACCACTATCAGTGCGGGCTCAATAACCGAGGTCAGGCTCTGGATAGCCACATCCACTTCCTCATCATAGAGTTGAGCAATGTGAAGCATCATCTGGTCCAGCTCTGCGGTCTCCTCTCCAACGGTGACCATCTGCACAACCATCGGTGGAAATATCCGGGACTCATGGAAAGATGATTTAATGCTCCTTCCCTTCTTGACAGATTTCAGCATCCCTTCCGTGGCCTCTTCAATGGCCATATTTCCTGAGGACTTCTTCAAAATCTCCAGGGACTCCACCAGAGTGATGCCACTTTTCA
>Ga0114931_10007342_pt1 | contig 13461 bp, 15 predicted proteins | sample 2SBtaG_FD_89579 | JGI IMG/M metagenome (GOLD analysis project Ga0114931, IMG submission 89579) | Deep subsurface microbial communities from Kolumbo volcano to uncover new lineages of life (NeLLi) - 2SBTROV14_V59a metaG | ecosystem: Environmental > Aquatic > Marine > Volcanic | place: Kolumbo... | reverse complement strand
CCTGCTTTATCATGTGGCTCGGCGAGCAAATTACCGAAAGGGGCATCGGCAACGGGATTTCGCTGATCATTTTCTCAGGCATCGTGGCGGGCACGCCGGCGGCGATTTTTCAATCCATGGATTTGATGGGCACCGGCGAGTTGCAGCCCCTGGTGATGCTTTTTCTCCTGGTTTTCATGGCGCTTGTGGTCGGCGCCATCGTTTTTACCGAGGGCGGGCAGCGCCGGATACCGATTCAATATGCCAAGCGTGTCGTCGGACGACGAATCATGGGCGGGCAAAGCACCCATTTGCCCTTGAAGGTCAATACCTCCGGCGTCATTCCGCCGATTTTTGCCTCGTCCATCATCATGTTCCCGGCCACCATCGCCCAGTTTATCGACCATCCCTGGATGCAAACCCTGTCCGCGTCGCTGACGCCGGGAACGATTTTTTACAGCCTGATTTTTATCGGTGCCATCTTTTTCTTCTGCTATTTTTATACGGCGGTTATTTTCAATCCCGTGGACGTGTCGGACAACATGAAGAAATACGGGGGGTACGTGCCCGGAATCCGGCCCGGAGCCAAAACCTCGGACTACATCGATACGATTCTGTCCCGAATCACTTTTTATGGTGCGTGTTATCTTTCTTTGGTCTGCATTTTGCCGGATTATTTGATAAAATATTTCAACATCCCCTTCTATTTCGGGGGCACCAGCTTGCTCATCGTCGTGGGGGTTTCGCTCGATACCATGCAGCAAATCGAATCCCATCTGGTTATGAGAAACTACGATGGGTTCGTCAAAAAAGGCCGATTGCGAAGTCGTCGGGGATAGGGGTTATGCGGTTGATCCTTTTAGGACCGCCGGGCGCCGGCAAGGGTACACAAGGAAAGAAATTGCGGGAAAAGTATGATATCCCGCAAATCTCCACGGGGGATATTCTTCGAACCGCCGTGAAAAATCACACCCCTCTGGGGGAGAAGGCAAAAGCCTTCATGGAAGCAGGACAACTGCTGCCGGACGAAATTGTGGTGGGCTTGATCAAGGAAAGAATCAAGGAAAAAGACTGCGAGAAAGGATACATTCTGGATGGGTTCCCGCGGACTATTGTGCAGGCGGAAAAACTTTCCGAAACCCTGAAAGAAATGCAGCAGACCATAGACGCCGCCATCGAAATTGCCGTCGATACCGAGGAGTTGGTGGCCCGCCTGACCGGCCGGTCCACTTGCCGGGGATGTGGGGCGATGTACCACGCGGTGTCCCATCCGCCCCGGCAGCCGGGCATCTGCGATGAGTGCGGAGACAGCTTGTACCAGCGCCCCGATGACAACGAAGAAACGATTCGCAAGCGATTGGAAGTTTATAAAAATGAAACGGCCCCGTTAAAAGACTTTTATTCTAAACAGGGAAACTTGAAAACAACTACCGGCCGGGGATCCGAAGAGGAAATATTCAGCCGCGTGTGTGCGTTGGTGTCCTGATTATGTCCAAGGAAGATTCCATAGAGGTGGAGGGCACGGTGACCGAACCCCTCCCCAACGCCATGTTTCGGGTGGAACTGGAAAACGGGCACAAGATTCTGGCGCATATTTCCGGCAAGATGCGGATGCATTTCATCCGCATTCTTCCCGGCGACAAAGTGAAGGTGCAGCTTTCCCCTTACGATTTGAACCGGGGACGTATTACTTACCGTTACAAATAAATCGATGGAGTCCGGGACATGAAAGTTCGATCTTCGGTAAAACCGATTTGCAACAAGTGCAAAGTGATCCGCCGGCGGGGTGTCGTGCGGGTGATTTGCGAAAATCCAAAACACAAACAACGACAAGGCTGATTCGTTAAACAAAGGACCGGGACATGGCGAGAATTGCGGGCATAGACATACCAAGCGACAAACGGGCCATTATTGCCTTGACCTACATCTTTGGCATCGGCAAAACCGTCTCCGGTCAAATCCTGAAGAAGGCGGGCGTGTCGCCGGATTTGCGCGTCAAGGACCTGACGGAAGGCGATATCACGCAAATCCGCGCCATCATCGAAAAGGATTGCGAGGTGGAGGGCGACCTCAGGCGCGCCATCAACGTCAATATCAAACGCCTGATGGATATCGGCAGTTACCGGGGGTTGCGCCACCGGAAAGGGCTGCCCGTGCGCGGACAACGGACGCACACCAATTCCCGGACCCGCAAAGGCCCGAAAAAAACCGTCGGCTCCAAACCCAAAAAGAAATAACAGGTGATTCATGGAAAAAAGCAAAACCGCTAAGACAGGAAAAAAGAAACAGAAGACCGCTTCGGAAATGGGCATTGCCCACGTTCAGGCGACGTTTAACAACACCATCATCACCATCTCCGACACTTCGGGTAACGTGATTGCCTGGTCCAGCGCCGGCGCTCAGGGGTTTAAGGGGTCGAGAAAAAGCACCCCCTTCGCCGCCCAGACCGCCGCGGAAAAAGCCGGCAGGAAAGCGCTCGATCTGGGAATGAAAAAACTGGAGGTGCATGTCAAGGGACCCGGCGCCGGCAGGGAGTCCGCCGTCCGGGCGTTGCAGACCGTCGGCATGGAAATTACCGTGATCCGCGACAGAACGCCTGTCCCCCACAACGGGTGCAGGCCCAGAAAGCGCAGACGGGTTTAACCACACACTGTTTATTTAAAGGAGGAAATCGGAAGTTGGCAAGATATCGAGGTTCGGTTTGTCGTTTATGCCGCCGGGAAGGCGTTAAATTATTCTTGAAAAGCGAACGGTGCGTCACCGCCAAGTGTGCCATCGAAAAACGCGCCTATGTTCCGGGAGTGCACGGCCAGAGCAGAAGAAGAAAGTTCTCCGAATATGGAACACAACTGAGAGAAAAGCAAAAAGTCCGGAGAATTTACGGGGTCCTGGAAAAACAGTTTAGAAAATACTTCGCCGCCGCCGACAGAAAAAAAGGCGTCACGGGAGAAAACCTGCTGCAAACCCTCGAGTTGCGTTTCGATAACGTCGCTTATCGCCTGGGGTTTGCCGGTTCCCGAAATGCCGCGCGCCAGATGGTGCTGCACAATCACCTCATGATCAACGGCAAAAGAGTCAATATCCCCTCCTATGTTGTGAAACAGGGCGATATCATTGCCCCGGCGCCCAATAAGCTCAACAAGAAGCTGATGCAAACCGCATTGGAAAAAATGAAAACCCGCACGGTTCCGCAATGGTTGGCGTTCGATCCCGAAAACAACCAGGGGATCGTGCAGGCGCTGCCGGTGAGGGAGGATATCACGTTGCCTATTGAGGAACAGTTGATCGTCGAACTCTACTCGCGTTAGCCTGATGCCTGCGGACGACGTCGATTCAGGCTTCACCAAAAAAAGCTTTTGCCTGGGAACGTGCAACAGGTGGCATTTTATAACACTGTGATTTATCGCCCCGGGCCTGTCGAAAGCCGAAGGCGTCCGCAAGAGGGGTCTGCTAAGAGACAAAACGCAAGCCCGCGAAAGGGCTTAGCAGGGCAATTTGAGTCGGGAACAATGCAATCCGTTTTTTGCCGCCTGGGTAACTCAAATTGAACATTCCGGATAAGATAACCGTATTGGAGGTTTTATTGTAATGGGGTATGAGATTGTTAAACCCAAGCGATTGGAATTCGATAAAAAATCCAGAACAGATCATTACGCGAAATTTACCGCCGGCCCCTTTGAACGGGGTTTTGGCATTACCGTCGGCAACTCGTTGCGCAGAATGTTGCTGTCTTCCATTCAGGGCGCCGCCATTGTTGGAGTAAAATTCGAAGGCATTTATCACGAATTTTCCTCCATTCCCGGCGTTGTCGAGGATGTGACCGATATCATCCTCAACCTGAAACAGCTTAAGCTCAAATTCAACGGCAGCAGCGACATCAAGCGGCTTTACCTGAAAGCGGACCAGCCCGGAAAAGTCTTGGCCAAACACGTTACCGCCGACCCGGACATTTGTTTGCTGAATCCGGATTTCCACATTGCCACCATCGACAACAACGGCAAGCTGGACGTTGAAATGATCGTTCGCAAGGGCATGGGATATGTTCCCGCCGAACAGCAGGCCCTCGAAGAAGAGTCCGTTCACTTAATTCCCATCGACGCGCTTTTTTCACCCATGGAAAAAGTGACCTTTCATGTCGAGAACACCCGCGTGGGCCAGTCCTCGGACTACGACTCCCTGGTTATGGAGCTGTGGACCGATGGCAGCATCACCCCCGAGGACGCCGTGGCGCATGCCGCCAAGATCATCAAGGATCACATGCAGTTGTTCATCAATTTCGACGAAGAGCCGGAGCCTGTTCTGCCCAAGATCGACGAGAAAAAGCAAAAGATGCTGGCCTATCTCGGCAAGAGCGTGGAAGAACTCGAACTTTCCGTCCGGTCGTACAATTGTCTGAAAAATGCCAACATTCAAACCATCGCCGAACTGGTGCAGAAAAACGATTACGAAATGCTCAAAACCCGCAACTTCGGCAGGAAATCCCTGAATGAAATCAAGGAAATCCTGGAAGGCATGGGGCTGTCATTGGGAATGAAGCTGGAAGAGGAAGATTTGAAACAACTCAATATGGCCAAGAAGAAGAGAGATGTTGAGGGTGAGGGCGAGTGACCGTCGCACGTCCCGAGAGAACGAAACCCTGAAAGGAGATTTAACGGACTCATGCGTCATTTAAAAGCCGGCAGAAAATTGGGGCGGACCTCCGCCCACAGAAAAGCCCTGTTTCGTAATATGGTGACCGCGCTGATTCAGCGGGAAAGAATCCGCACCACCCTGGCCAAGGCCAAGGAATTGCGGGGCAAGGTGGAAAAAACCATCACGCTGGGGAAGCAAGGCACCCTGCACGCGCGCCGCCAGGCTTTCAAGCAGGTGGCCGAAAAATCTATCGTGCAAAAGATATTCGGTCCCCTGGCCGAACGTTATGCCGGCAGAAACGGCGGCTATACCCGGATCATCAAAATCGGCAATCGCCGGGGGGATTGCGCGCCCATGGCGTTCATTGAATTGGTGGACCGCGAAGGCGAAGAGCCTAAAACCAAGCCCGCGCCAGCCGCCGTCAAGAAAGCAACAAAACCCCAGGCGAAACAGGACGCAACCGGCAAAAAAACGGCAAAAAAAGCCGCCGCCAAAAAAACGGAAACCGTGAAACAAAAAACCGCTCCCAAGGCTAAGGCAAAATCCAAAAGTAAAGCCCCGGCAACGCCGAAAAATAAAAAAGATAAAGAATGATCCCCGCTTATTTCCCCGCCGGTTTTCGCTATTCGCAATTCGGGGCGACGCCTGTCGGCCCCTGCTTGAAGCGAAACGTGTAATTCTCCTTGATATAGGCCAGCAGGTCGTCGTAGCTTTTGAAATGCTCGCTGAATCCGTAATCGTCGCCCGTGTATTCGCAGTTCTCCGTGCTGTGCTCGCGGCAAATATAAGGGCGGGTTTCATAGATGCCGCACTGGTTGTCCGGCGTCAAAAAATTACACCGGGTATGAATCATGATGTGCCATTTTTTGCGGTAGATATAAAAAGAAACTTTTTGATGCGCGATTTGCCATAGCAGGCTTTCAAAATCCTTGCGCGTGTCCGGCTCGTCGATTTCAAAAGCAAAATAATTACAGCAGATGGCCGGCAGGCATTTCGCGCATTGAGAGGAATCGTTGCCGTTATCCTTGTGGTTGGTTTTCATGGGAGTCCGTCTTTCCTTTCGAGAAGAAAACGTCTTTTATTTGTTGTTTGATATTGCCGACCGCGAATCCCGGATCGTCATTCGAACCGCAGTAATCTTAGCAGAGCTTTGCGTTTATCGAAACGATAAAGCCCCACTTCATTTTAGGAATTCATTTTTTCGATGTCAAACCGATTGGTGTCCGGCCATCGGGCAGAACCGCGGGGCAACCCGGGCAACCGCCGGCCAGACCGTCTCTGCCGGTCCTTGTACTGGAAAAAATAAAAAAATCATTGACAAAGGGAACGCGAACTTATAGAGTGAATGTAAACCCTGACCATTCCAAGCAACCCCGACTTTCCGCACGCAAACAACCCAGGAAGATTCCACAGACTCCTTTTCAAATAAGGCTCGTCTTTTTAAACAACCCAAATTCCACCCTTTACTTTTATCACTCAACTTATTAAATTTTTTGCAAAAGAAATTTCGACCGCGCCGGAAGCCCACCATCTTCCCGTTCGAAATTTAACCCCCACTCCATGAATATAGAAACCTTAAAAGCCAAAACCATCTCCGAATTAACCAAGCTGGCCAAGGAACTGAAAATCCCCGGACACAGCGGATTAAGAAAACAGGACCTGATCTTTAAAATCCTTGAAGCCCGCATTGAAAAAGACGGCCTGATGTTCGGTCAGGGAGTTTTGGAGATTCTTCCGGACGGTTTTGGTTTCTTGCGGGCGCCCAGTTATAACTATTTGCCGGGGCCGGACGATATTTATGTTTCCCCGTCGCAGATTCGCAAGTTTGACATGCACACCGGAGACACAATTTCCGGACAAATCCGGCCACCCAAGGACGGCGAACGGTATTTTGCGTTGCTGAAAGTCGAGGCGATCAACTTCGAGGATCCTGAAAAGACCAAGGACAAAATTCTTTTTGACAACCTGACGCCGCTGTATCCGGAGGAACGGATATTGCTGGAAACCGCCGAGGGCAAAGATTACAGTGCCCGCATCATGGACTTGATGACTCCCATCGGCAAGGGGCAGCGCGGCCTCATCGTGGCGCCGCCGCGCACCGGGAAAACCATGCTCCTGCAATCCATTGCCAACAGCGTCAGCGGCAATTTTCCAGAGGTCATTTTGATCGTTCTGCTGATCGACGAGCGGCCGGAAGAAGTGACCGACATGCAGCGCTCGGTCAAGGGCGAGGTGATCAGTTCCACTTTCGACGAACCCGCACAGCGCCATGTGCAAGTCGCGGAAATGGTGATCGAAAAAGCCAAGCGCCTGGTGGAGCATAAAAAGGATGTCGTGATTTTGCTGGACAGCATCACCCGTTTGGCCCGGGCCTATAACGCCATCGTGCCGCCCAGCGGCAAAGTGCTTTCCGGCGGCGTCGATTCCAATGCACTGCAACGGCCCAAGCGGTTTTTCGGCGCGGCGCGCAACCTGGAGGAAGGCGGCAGCCTGACCATTATCGCCACCGCCCTCATCGATACCGGCAGCCGCATGGATGACGTTATTTTCGAAGAGTTCAAGGGCACCGGCAACCTGGAAATCGTCCTCGACCGCAGACTGGCCGACAAAAGAGTATTTCCCGCCATCGATATCAATCGTTCCGGCACACGCAAGGAAGAGTTGCTCCTGAGCGAAGAGGAACTGCAACGGGTTTGGTTATTGAGAAAAGTCTTGCTGCCGATGGGAATCATTGATACCATGGAGCTTCTCCTGGAAAAACTTAGAGAAACCAAGAATAATCAGGAATTCCTGCAGTCCATGAACTCGTAACGGAGAAACCATGAAGCCGAAGATTCATCCAGACTACTTTGAAGTCACCGTCAAATGCGCGTGCGGACATGAAACCACGGTCGGCGCCGCGTCGAAAAATATTCAGGTGGAGATTTGCTCCAACTGCCATCCGTTTTACACCGGCAAGCAAAAACTGGTGGATACCGCGGGCCGCATCGACAAATTCAACCGCAAATTTCAAAAAGGCATCGAGCTGAAAAAAAAGCAGTCCGCCGCCAAGGCCAGGAAACAGAACGCCCCGGCGCCGGAATCCCCGCAGGAAGTTTCCCAGGAAGCCCCCGCCCCCCAATAACCGGCGTGCCGCGGTTATCTTGTTGTCATTCCCATTGAACGTTCCCGTTTGAATCCAGCCTGCTTTCCATGCCGCCACGCCCCGCCAGTTGGCGGTCAATCGATGGAGTGGAGCCGCAAATCAATGTTGAAAAACCTGGAAGCCGTTAAAAAGCGCTACGACGAATTGAACCGGTTGATGAGCGATCCCGGCATTATCGCCCAACAAACCGAATTTCAGAAATATGCGCGAGAGCACTCCGAACTGTCCGACATCGTCCGGGAATATATGGAATTGCAGCGGATCGACCGCGAGACGGCAGAAAACGAACGGGTCGTGCGCGAGGAAACCGATGCCGAACTGCAAGCCCTGGCGCGCTCCGAACTTGAAAACTTGCAAGAATGCCGCGCCGCCGTGATGACCCGTTTGAAAGTCCTGTTGCTGCCCGGCGATCCCCGCGACGCAAAAAACGTGATCATGGAAATCCGCGCCGGCACCGGCGGGGAGGAAGCCGCCCTGTTCTGCGCCGATTTGTTCCGAATGTACACCCGGTTTGCCGAGTCCAGAAAGTGGAAAACCGAAACGCTCAGCGCCAACGTCACCGGCAAGGGAGGGTATAAAGAAATCATTCTCAACATTCGCGGCGACCGGGTCTACAGTAAATTGAAATACGAAAGCGGTACGCACCGCGTGCAAAGAGTGCCGGAAACCGAAACCCAGGGCCGCATCCACACCTCCGCCGTGACCGTCGCCATTCTTCCGGAAGTCGAGGAAATCGATCTCAAGATCAATCCCGCCGATCTGAAAATCGATGTTTTCCGGTCCTCGGGACCGGGGGGGCAGAGCGTGAACACGACCGATTCCGCCGTCCGCATTACCCATATCCCCACCGGTTTGGTCATCTCCTGCCAGGACGAAAAGTCGCAGCACAAAAACAAGGAAAGAGGACTGAAAGTACTGCGCGCCCGGCTGTTCGACCTGCAACAGAGAAAGCAGCAGGAAGAGCTGGCGCGGCAACGCAGACAGCAGGTCGGCAGCGGCGATCGCAGCGAACGAATCCGCACTTACAATTTTCCACAGGAACGCGTCACCGACCATCGCATCGGGTTGACGCTGCACAAGCTTTCCTCTATGCTTCAAGGCGATCTCAATGAGCTTGTCGAGAAGCTTGAGCTTTATCATCAGGCGGAAGCCCTCAAGCACAACCGGCCGCAAACCGGGACCATTCCCGCCGCCAATTCTTAAATAGGTCTTCATTATGCGATGGACCGCGGAAAACCTGTTGCAATGGTCGATCGATTGTTTGACGGAAGCAGGCGTGGAACAGCCCCGTCCGGACAGCGAACTGCTGGTCGCGGATGCCCTGGGGCACGCCGGACGGCATGCCGTTTATCTCGAACCGGAGCGGCCGGTCAGCGCGCCGCAACTGGCCGTGTGCCGTGGCGCGGTCAAGCGCCGGGCGGCGCGGGAGCCGGTGCATTACATCCTGGGCCGGCGGGAGTTTTGGTCCCTGGACTTCAAGGTGAACCCGCATGTCCTGATCCCCCGCCCCGAAACCGAAGTTCTGGTGGAACACGTGTTGCAGCGCTTTGCCGCCGGGCCGCGAAAACCTTCTCCCGGAATTCTGGACTTGGGGTCGGGTGCCGGCAATATCGCCGTTGCCGTTGCCGGGGAAATCCCGGACAGCCGGATTGTTGCCGTGGATGTCTCCGCAAACGCCCTTGCCGTCGCCCGGGAAAATGCCAGGACACACCAGGTCGCCGGGCAGATACGTTTTTTATGCGGCCATTGGTTTGCAAGCATTCGGACAACAAACCCCGCCCCCTTCGATTGCATCGTCTCCAATCCGCCTTACATCGATACACCGGCCCTCAAACGTTTGCAGCCGGAGGTCAAGGATTTCGAACCCCGGCTGGCTCTCGACGGCGGCAGACGCGGGCTTGCGGTTTATGAAAATATTATTCCGCAAGCCGGGCGTTTCCTGAATCGCCGGGGATGGCTGATCCTGGAAATAGGAGACGGGCAAGCCGGCCCCATAGCGCAACTTATCGAGCAAACCGCCGAGTTCGAACGCCCCGAGGTGCACGCAGATTACAGCGGCCACCCCCGGGTGGTTGCCGCCAGAAAAAAATCGTATGGATAAGATCGTCGTCAACGGGGGCAGCCCCCTGCAAGATTCGGTAACCGTCAGCGGCGCCAAGAATGCGGTGTTGCCCATTCTGGCGGCGACCCTTCTGACGTCGGGTAAAAACAGAATCACCAACGTTCCCCGTGTGCGCGATGTGACCACCATGGTGCACCTTATCCGGGAGCTTGGCGGCGGCATCGATCATTTTGCAGCCGATGACATTGTTCTCGACTCCGCGACGATCGACAACCCCGAGGCGCCGTATGACCTGGTGTCGACGATGCGGGCTTCCTGTCTGGTTTTGGGGCCTTTGCTGGCGCGCTTGGGGCAGGCGCGGGTTTCGCTGCCCGGAGGCTGCGCCATCGGCGCCCGGCCCATCGATTTGCATCTGAAAGCCTTTGCCGCCATGGGCGCGGAGATCGTGCTGGAAGGCGGCTATATCCGGGGAACGGCAAAAAAACTCAGAGGCATTCGCTATCAGTTCGATACGATTTCCGTAACCGGGACGGCGAACGCCATGATGGCCGCCGTGCTGGCCGAAGGAGAGACCCTGCTGGAAAACGCCGCCAGGGAGCCGGAGGTGGTTTTCCTCGCCGACGTCCTCAACCGGGCCGGAGCGAAGATCGAAGGCGCCGGCAGCGACACCATTATCGTTCAAGGCGTCTCCTCGCTCAAACCCATCGAATGCCGTATCCCGCCCGACCGCATTGAGGCCGGTACTTATATGATCGCCGCGGCCATGACGCGGGGGGACGTGGAAATCCGCGACTGCATTCCTCAGCAACTCGATGCCCTGATTCTCAAGTTGCAGGAAACGGGAACGCGGATCGAAGTCAATCCGTCCACCATCCGGGTGCGCGGTGGCGATTCCTGGTCCGCCACGAATATCACAACCCAGCCGCACCCAGGATTCCCCACCGATTTTCAGGCGCAGTTTATGGCCATGATGACCCTGGCCGAGGGCCAGAGCATTATCGTGGAAACGGTGTTTGAAAACCGTTTCATGCACGCGGCGGAGTTGAAGCGCATGGGCGCGGACATCACCTTGCACGGCAACACCGCCATTATCAAGGGAGTAAAATATTTAAGCGGCGCGCCCGTCATGGCTACGGACCTGCGTGCCAGCGCCTCGCTGGTGCTGGCGGCGCTTGCCGCGCGCGGCGAGTCCACCCTTTCCCGCATTTATCATATCGACCGGGGCTACGAGAACATGGAAAAAAAACTGGCCCGGCTGGGAGCCGTTATTCGCCGCGAAAGCTGATTGGCGCGTTCGCCGCCAATGTCCGGGAAACAGGTCTGCGATCCGTTTCCCGCAGTAACCACCATTTGTTGCTCATGCCATGGAAACGCCGCCGAAAATTCCATTGAATGAAAAAAAGTTTCACAATATCCTTTTGTGGCTTCCAAATTGGATAGGCGATGCCATTCTCTCGCTTCCCGCCATTCAGGCATTGCACGGCAAATTTCCGAACGCCCGGGTGACCGCGGCGGTCAAACCACCCATCAATGAACTGCTCGCGGGGCATCCTGCCATCGACTCGGTTCTCGAAATTCCCACGGGTGACAAAGGCGGCCTTGCGGAACAACTGCGTTTTGCCCGCGGTTTAAGAGGGTATAACTTTGACCTGGGCATCGTGTTCCCCAACTCCTGGCGGGCCGCCATTATGATGTATCTTGCGGGCGCGGAAACCCGCCTGGGTTACAACACCGAGAAAAGAGGATTTCTCCTGACCCATTGCCGCGCGGTTTCCAGGGAATCCAAAACAGAGCACCGCGTCAAGTATTTTTTCCATATTCTGTCGGAGCTTGGCGTCGCCGGTTTGCCGGCCCGATTCGAGTTTCCCATTTCGCGGGAAGTGAACGATTTTGTTGACGATCATTTTTCCCGCATTGGAATCGATGCGAAAGCGTTCTGCATCGCCGTCCATCCGGGAGGATCGAAATCTCCCCGCACCTGGCATGTGGAGCGTTACGGTATTTTGTGTCAGAAACTCATTAAGGAATACGATGCCCGGATCATTCTTTTGGGCAACGACCGGGACGCCGGGATTGTCGGGCAAATCATAAACTGCTGTCCTGCCGATACGGTTTTCAGTTCGCTGGGTTTAAGCCTGAAAGAAACCGCCGCGGCGATTAAAAAGAGCAAGCTTTTCATCGGCAACGACAGCGGCATGATGCACATGGCCGCCCTGGTCGAAACCCCGCTGGTGGGAGTATTCGGGCCGGGAGACCCCGCCACGACCGGCCCGTATATTGACTCGCGGCGGCAAGCGCCGGTTACCAGGAATTATCCCTGCTCGCCATGCCGGCAGAAGTTTTTCAAGGAATGCAAACCGTCATCCCACAACAAACCGTTTTGCATAGAAGATATCAGCGTAAAAGACGTGATGGACGCCGTGGAGAAAATGATTGCGGATAACAGGCTCAAGTAACGGCGGGTTTGCCCTTGGCAGGGTGCTGAAAAAGTCTTCTGCAGGACATAAGGTACAGGTACCTTCGGCCTGAGCCTGTCGAAGGGCGGCAATATTATAGCCGAGCCTCGGCCCGGCTGATATAATGCCGGCAAGGATGGGCTATGATGCGCAAAGAGCAGGGAGTCGGCATGAAAAATTTCGGCAGGCATCGGCAGTCCGCGGCTTTCTGGACGGGAATGATGTTGCTGTGGGTCTTGCTGCCGCCGTCTGCGGAAGCGGCGATATTCAAGTGGAAGGATGCCCGGGGGGCGGTGCATTTTACGGATGACATCAACCGGGTGCCCAGAAAATTCCGCAAACCGCCTTACTTGTCCAGAGTGCCGGAAACTTTTCCCCTCAACACCGCTCCTTCGCGGTCCAATGTTGGCGTGGAATCGAAAAAAGGCTTGGCAACGGCAAGCGTGCCGCCGGGCGTCTCCCAAAAAAAAGAAAGCGGCAGGCTGACAAAAGAAGAAAAAGCGGTCATCCGGGAAACGGTTGCGTATTTGCAAAACGAAATCAAACGCGATCAAAATTTGACCAAAATAATGCCCTCGGAGCGATCCGGAAAAACCTTTGTGGCGAGTATCCGGCAAGCCTTGCCGCAGAAAAAGCAACTCGTCCAAAAGCTCTCCGCATTGGATTCACCGGCGATTCAGGAAGTCCTCGGCTTTCTGCAAACCAGCCTGGAGCAGGATGAGCAGGTGAGAGTCACCGGCCCGCGAATGAAAAACCGAACCGTTCACATCCTGAGCCGGTTGAAAGGGGAATTGCAAGCGGCATCCCGCCTGGTCGGCCGGCTCGAAGAACTGTTGCGGGCCGATGCCAAGAAGGCGGCCCTCGAAAAACCCGCGGACGCGGAAAACAAACCGGCACAAGCAACGCCGCCAGCGGATTAGCGGCAGCCGTCAATTGGCGGCGTGGGGAATCCGGGCCGCTCTCTCTTCTTTCCAGGCTTTTGGTTCATCAAACATGGAAACTCTTAACTGGTTTTTCGCCGAATTTGCCGGCCTCATGTGGGGGCCGTGGCTTTTGATATTTTTGCTGGGCACCGGCCTTTTATTGACGTTCCGGTTAAGAGGCATCCAGTTTCGCCGGCTCGGCTACGCTCTGCGTTTGGCTTTTACCAAGGAGCGGCAGGGGCCGGGCGACATCTCCCATTTGGG
>Ga0114931_10007341_pt1 | contig 13462 bp, 12 predicted proteins | sample 2SBtaG_FD_89579 | JGI IMG/M metagenome (GOLD analysis project Ga0114931, IMG submission 89579) | Deep subsurface microbial communities from Kolumbo volcano to uncover new lineages of life (NeLLi) - 2SBTROV14_V59a metaG | ecosystem: Environmental > Aquatic > Marine > Volcanic | place: Kolumbo... | reverse complement strand
TTCACCGCATAAAGTTCGTAGGTGACACGATTGAATGGGTTGGGATAAAACGCCCCGAAGAATCCAACACCCACTTCTGACAGGGTGGAGGGAATGATTTCTGTGGAGACCAGCGGCCGTTCGATGATATCGTAGCGCGGACTGTCGTGCGCAATATTGAAGCGTCCAATGGGGGAGAGCAGCACGCCTGCGCGCAAATTGATTGCGGTGTGAAAAAGCAGGTCGACGAGAGCGGTTTCCAGCGCGATCTCTTCGGTGCCGTGCTCGAACTCAAGTTCTGACGTGAGCTTGACCCGGTCCGAGATCGATGAGTAGAGAAAGATGTTGAAGCGGCGCGCTTCAAAAGAAAGGCCCTCTTCGATGCCCTCTTCGCGCACGAAATTCGAGTTCATCTCTGCGTAACCGCCGATAGCGATGTCGCCGCCGAGGCGATAGATGTAAGGCCGGTCATAAATGCCCCCGATCACGTTCGGCGTGGCCTTCATGGAATCCGGCTGCGCAGGTAGCTGGGCAGCAACTGGCCCAATAAAGACTGACGCGACAAGAAATAGGACGATGGCGATTTTGACGTTCATTGGGTCTCCCTCTTTCCTAAGCGAAATGAATTATGTAAGACGTGACCGTTTCTTCGACGCGATAGCGCCTCAGCGAGAAGCGCGCCGGCCCCTGGATGACGTCGCCCAACTCGTCGAATTCCGAACCGTGGCAAGGACAGCGCAGCGAGTCGGGAAACGGCCGGAGCTCGCAGCCGCGGTGGGTGCAAACAGAGGACAGCGCAACGATGCCATCTTTTTCGACGTGCCGCAAAACGATTGAGCCAGCCAGATTCGGGGCCGTCACGACGAGAATGCCGTTCGGCGCTAGCAGGGCCCGGGCCTGCGTCCTGGGGATGTCCATCCGGTTGTTCTGAACATTGCCATGATAGGCCGCCAGGCCGGCACAGCTTTGCAGTAGCAAAGGTGGACCAGCCGGTAAGAGCAGGCCAACTCCCAACAATTTCAGCAACTCTCTTCTGGTTACCACGGCTTAGAGAGAATTGAGAAAAATGAGCAGAGCGTCCTGGTCGCCATCCGGCAATTGGAAGAAGCGATTGCGCGCAGCTTCGGCTTCGCCGAGGTGCAAATCGATCACCTCAACCAAATCCGATGTCCGACCGTCGTGCAAATAAAAAGGCGTGCCGCCCAACAGGTTGCCAACAATGCCCAACCCCCAGAGCGGCGTGGTTCGCCATTCCGTGCCGGTGGCCTCGCCTTCGGGAAAATTGTCGGCCAGAGCCGGGCCCATGTCGTGCAGCAGAAGGTCGGAATAGAGCGATACCGGCTTCAGACTCAAAACGCCGATGCGACTGGTGCCGGAACGGAGCTCAGGGATGTGACAGTCGGCGCAACCGATGCTGGAGAACAAGGCTTCTCCCACGCGAACCTTCGGGGCGTCCGCGTTGCGGCGCAGCGGCGGCCGCAAGGTTTGCAAATAGAGAACCACGTTCTGGACCGTTTCAGCGGAGACTTCCGGATCCGCAACATTATCCCCCAATGTGTTGCCAATCACTGGATTGAAAATATCCTCAGGTTCAAAATCCGTGCTGATTCCCATATCCTGTTTGTAAGCATTGACAGTTTGGTGCAGAAGGTCGATGGCGGTGGCCTTGCGACCAAAGCGTCCCAACAGCATGCCGTCGCGGCGAATCTTGTTGGGCGCCAGAGGCAGGTAATCTGGCGGCGTCACAAAATTTGCCCGCCCCGAGATGCCGTCCCCGTCAGCGTCGTCCGGGTCTTCGTTGGCGAGGATGGTTGCATCCGGAATGGCTTCAACCAGCCCGAGACCGACAGCAACGGGTCCACCGCGCACGGAAACGCCAGTGGCTTCAGCGGGCAGTGTTTCGGCCGGGTAGCCCGGAATAGACCGGTCCTGGAGTTGCGGTCCCCCAAATTCGGACATGACGTCAAACGTGCCGTCGGCCTCCATTCGGCCAAAACGGGTGAGGTTAGTGGAAGGATGCCCCCGTCCTTCATCCGGATGGCAGTTGAGGCAAGCCGTCTGGTTAAAAACAGGGCCCAGGCCTGTTTCCATGGTGAAAGCCTGGCCAAAGGCTTCGTCTCCGTCGAGATGTCCTTTGAGCTGAGCCGCTGTCAGTCCCTCTAACGGCGCGTCGAATATCGTTTTCTCATCCGGCGTTTCGGTGAGGATGTCGTTGCAGCCGGCCAGACCGAGACCACTGAATATGCTGAGCAACAAACCGTACGAATTCATATTTGGAAACCCTCCTGTTCGGGATTTGAAATGAGAAGACAATGCTTCCAGGCTGTAGTTTTCCTGGCCTGCCCAAAAACACGCTGTAAGCTTATCGAATGCGATGGATGAATGATTGGATTGCGATATTAATCGGCGTGGGTGGTCTGATCGCTGCCGGTTTCAGTACTCTATTTATGAAAAAAAAAGGTTGAGAACGAACCTGGACGCTTAAGATTTATCGGTATGGCTCAGGACGCGTTTCTGCGACTAGTGCATCAAGCGCCAAAATTGCGTAACCAGAAAGCACAACACAAACCCCAGGCCTACTGGCAGCAGGGAAGCGATAGCTGTCCACTTCTTGCTGCCGGTTTCTTTGTAAATGGTATAAATCGTGGTGGAGCACGGATTGTGCACCAGGCTGAAAATCATCAGGTTGATCGCCGTGAGTAGTGTCCAGCCACCGGCGCTGAAAACTTTCAGATAGGATTCAAGATCGTCTAATTCGAACATAACTCCCGCCCCGGCCCCGACACCCGCCATGCGTGCGCTGAGCACAGTCAGCATCAGAATCGTGGGAATGACGATTTCATTGGCGGGAATGGCAATAATGTAAGCCAGCAAAATCACGCCATTCAATCCCAGGAACAAGCCTGCCGGGTTCAGAAAGTCGATGGAGTACTCGGCCAGACTCAAACCCGAAATCTTGATATTGGCCAAAAGCCAGATAACTGCGCCCGCCGGAACGGCGAATACGATCGCCCGCCATAGCACCAGGAGAGTGCGGTCGATTAACGAGGTATAGAGTGTGCGCAGAATGCGGGGCGGTCGGTAGGGCGGCAGTTCCAGGCTGAAGGCGGAGACCTCTCCCTTTAGCAGCGTTCGGGAAAGGGCCCATGAAATCATGAAGGTGAGGATGACGCCGAACACTGCAATGCCGACCACCGCGGACGCCGAAACCAGGCCAGCCACACTGGCCGGCGCCAGCGTTCCAATAAAAAGCGTAGCGATCAAAATTTGGGTGGGCCAGCGACCGTTGCAAAGCGAGAAGTTGTTGGTGACGATGGCGATGAGTCTTTCTCGCGGACTATCGATGACCCGGGTCGCTATCACGCCAGCGGCATTACAGCCGTATCCCATGGCCATGGAGAGCGCTTGTTTGCCGTGTGCACCGGCTTTGCGAAAAAGATTGTCAAGGTTGAACGCCACGCGCGGCAGGTAGCCGAAATCCTCCAGGAGTGTAAACAGCGGGAAAAAGATCGCCATCGGCGGCAACATGACACTGATCACCCAGGCCATGGCCAGGTAGACGCCGTCGATGAGGAAGCCATCCAGCCACCAGGGTAGAGCGATCGCGGCAGCCGCACTCTTCAGCATAGGGTGAAAGGTATCTATCAGCAAGCTGGCCAGCATGCTGGAGGGAACGTTCGCGCCCGTAATGGTCACCCAGAACACCACTGTCAGCATTAACAACATCAATGGAAAGCCAAACCACCGGCTTGTAATGAGTTGATCCAGTTTTCGTTCCCAATCGAACTTCGGCTGGGCGCCAGCCCGGGTCACGGCGCGACTGGAAATCTTGGCCGCGTCGCGATAGATTGAGGCCATAAGCGTGTCGTGAAAGTTCTCACCGAGTTCCCAGCGCGCCGAGGTTGCCTCATCTATGATGGTTTGCGAAGAGTTTGCCACACTTTTCATGGCTGCGGTTCCTCCTGGGCCACAGCTATTTCTGGTGGCTCTTGTTTCTGGGCTGTCAGGTCGGCCAGCTCGCCTGTCTTAACTGCTTGCACCATGCGGGTGTCTCCTTCCAGTAGCCGAAGAGCGACCCAGCGCGAGTTGGTGAGGCCCGGAAAGCGCCGGTCGATTTTGGTCGCCAGGCGGTCGATGGCATTTTGCAGTCCTTTTGAGTCGCTCTTGATGCGATGCGGTTTGCAAACGTACTGTCCGGTCGCGACGTCAGCTATGGCTCTTAGAAGATCTGGAATGCCTTCTCCCTGCCGCGCACTGGTTGGCACAACCGGTACACCCAGTTCTTTGGCCAGAATGCGTTCGTTTACCTCAATTTTGTGGCGCCGTGCCTCATCCATCAAATTGAGGCAGACAACTGCTCTGTCCGTGATTTCAAGCACCTGTAGCGTCAGGTTGAGGTTGCGTTCGAGGCGCGAGACGTCCGTGACGATGACAGTCACATCCGGGTTACCAAAAAGGATGAAGTTGCGAGCCACTTCTTCATCCGTGCTGGTGGACAGAAGGGAATATGTACCCGGTAGATCTACAATCTTGTAGCGTTTGTCACCATATGAAAAGCCCCCCTCGGCGCGTGCAACGGTCTTGCCAGGCCAATTTCCGGTGTGCTGGCGTAAGCCGGTCAGGGCGTTAAACACCGTGCTTTTTCCGGTGTTCGGATTGCCGGCCAGGGCGATGACATAGTCCCACGACTCCATGTTGACGCCAAGTTTCTGCAAATTAGCTACATTGTGAGCGGGACAGGCAGCACAAGCCGCCGCGCTGTTAGGATTTGCCATTGGTCCTGGCCTCCGTAAGTCGTCTAATCTGAATCATTTCAGCCTGACTCCGGCGCAGAGCGATGGTGGCACCCCGAATATTGTAAGCCGTCGGGTCTCCGCTGGCGCTACGCAGTTCTTTTGATATAATCGTTCCTGGAATGACACCCAGATCCATAATACGCCGGCGCTGCTGACCTCGGTATTTTGGCGAAATGCCAGTGACTTCGCCTTTTTCACCAATCTTGAGGGATAGCAATGTTTCATGCGGTCCGGACAACATGCTTTCTTTCGGGACTTCCTCGACTGTCACGTTGGCTGCCACAACGGGTGCCAGAATGACTTCTTCACCGTCCGCGACAAAATGCAATCGTTGCGGGCTCTTTTCCAACATACGAATCTGCATGCCCAGATGCAGGCCTTCCGCCACCAACTGGGCAAAGACCGTGCTTGGCTCGTCTTCAATGTGGACGATCCTGGCGAATTTGTTTTCTTCCAGATCAGTGAGGGGTTGGCCCTTCTTCGGGGGAATTCGTCCGGAGGCCGTCGGAATGGGATCGCCGTGCGGATCATAGGTGGGATTTCCGATGGCTGCGGCCAATTTTTCAATTTCGTCTGCCATCATCGTATGTTCGAGTTTCTCTGCGCGGGCGTGCCACTCCGTCTGGTCTATCCCGGTTTCATCCGCCAAGTATCTTTCCCAGATGCGGTGGCTTCGCACCATGCGAAGGGCCTCTTTCCGACCGGCACTCGTCAGCTCAAAAGCGTCAGCCCGCGCGTCGATCAACTCGAGTGTCTGCAGCCCATGGAGCAATCTTGCCGCATCGTCACCTGTGATGGAGAGAGCACCCGACAGGCTCTGCAGCGTACAAATATTTCCGTTGTATTCCTGGTCGTAAAGATGCTTCAAAGCATCTTCCATCAGAACCCGTTTGGTGCTGGCCAGCCCACGCCGCCATTTCTCAAATAAGCCGCGCCGCGGCCAGAAGAAAACAGTCAGTCCGGCGCCGACCAGGAGCGTCAGTAACAACCAGCTTAGGAAAGGATTCATGATGGCCCCTCGGCTGCTACCCAAATATTATTGGTGAGGCCTTCACCCAGATGGTGGTCAACCTCGCCCACACGAACATGCAGTGCCCCGCCGAAAGGCGCCCGCCTCAGGATTTCAACCTCGATTTCCGGATAGATGCCTATTTCACCCAGATATCTGAGCATTTCCGGGTCACTGTCACTCACACGCCGGACCCGAACCGTTTCCCCGGCTTCGGCTTCCGTCATCACGATGAGCGCCTCTTCTTCTATAGTACCGTCTTTCCTCGGGATGGGTGCGCCATGTGGATCGAAGGCGGGATGTCCCAGAAACTCAGCCATTTTTTCTTCAAATTCTTCGCTGATGTGATGCTCCAGTTTCTCGGCTTCTTCATGTACCCGATCCCAGGAAAAGCCAAGAGCTTCAGATAAATACAGTTCGAGCAGACGGTGATGGCGAATTATTTCAAGTGCGATTTTCCGGCCTGTGCTGTTCAACTGCACGCCGTAGTAGGGCTTGTGCTCAATCAGTTTTAATTCCGAGAGTTTCTTGATCATGCTGGTGACCGATGCTTGTGAAACTTGCAACCGGTCCGCAATGGCGTTCGTGCTCACGGGCTTGTTGGCCGTGCTCAATTTGTAGATGATCTTGAGGTAATCCTGTACCGCTTGCGTAATCATGTTAAGCTTCACCAAATAAATAATTCGATAAATGATAAGAACAAATATAATTATAGTCAAGTTAATTTTTAGACTAATCTAAAAATAATGGTGTGTTGTTTTGCCTAAGTCGAAAAATGTCTGTATAACGTCGGGATCGGATGGGGTTACTGTGACGGTTTTGTGAGGCTGCGCGCTGATACTGTTGCAAAAGCAACAGGCATGATGCCTGGAAGGAGGATTTTCAGTTCATCTCTGGCCCTTCTTCCTCTCACAGAGTGAGAGGAGTCTCTGTGAGAGGATGGCCGGGTGTGGATTACCAGAGCGAAGGAAAAGCTTTGCGAAGCATGCTTCTTCTCCGGGCGAGCAAAGCGATCAATCCGAAGAAGGCAATGGCCCAAATATTCGCGCCACCGTTATTAACATAGGTAATCTGACGAAACTCGCTGTTCTCGTCGGACGGAGCGACACGGATATCCTGCTGCATTTCTGCTCTTGAAAAGTTGCGACGCAATTTGGTGATAAACAGACCGGGTGCCATCAGCGTCGCAAATTCCGGGTACTGCACAGCAATCGCTGCGGCTTCTTTATTGTCGACCTTGTTCGCGTATTCAGCTGTGGCCCCGTCGAAAGTCATGCGTTCCGAAGCGATAGTGTAAACCAGGACATCGGCGCGCTTATCGGTGCTAATGGCCGACAGCTTCAGGGGATACGGAAGTGTCTGGCCATCATGCTCGAATGTGATTCGCACAGGCGAAGTCGTCGCAGTCCACCACACATCGACGTTTTCGGGCGCTTGTGCTGTATCCAATTTCATGGCGACAAAAAACCATTGCTTCGACACGTACTCTTCCAGAACATCCTCATCCGATGGATCGAACTGGTAGTTGTTGTCACTGAGCCATTGCGTCAGATCCGCAGCGGTTGCGGCCTGCAGGACAGTTGCTGCAAAGGTGCCCACTATCTGTTCATGGATGATTGTCACACCGCCTGCGTCCTGGTCGACGAGTGCGCCGGGTGTGGCTTCTTCGAAATCGCTATTGAAGATCAGTCCGCCGTCATTGTTGTCCTCGCAGCCGCGGCCACTGCTCTGGCGAACCGCCGGTTGCGACAGAAAGCTGGCCTGCGTAAAGACATTTGCACCGACCGTGGACAGCTCCGGTTGTGCCGGCACAGGCACGAACAAACCGAAATCCTGTGCATTGCCCTGGAAGTTGACTTGTGGGATCAGAGATACTTGCCCCTCGTCGAAAACAATAATGCTGCGCTGGGCGACCCCGAAAACATCCCGTCCATTATTGGGAAACAGCACGCAGTAACTCTCACCACGATCATAGTTAACACCGATGGCTGCCAGCAAGGTGATTGCCACGGCGATGGTCTTAATTGTGCCCTTCATGATGCACTCCTTTCTCGATATGATTCTCTTTTGTTACCTGATACCGCTGTCGAATAAGAGTGTGACTTCGGTCAGTTTGCCGGCCTCGACTTCAACCACTTGCTGCTGCGATTGGGGGTGTGGAAATGGGGCAGATGCATCCGCAACGATGATGTAGCGGCCCGGCGCAAGCCCTATGAGAAAGTGACCTTCTGCATCTGAGCTGAAAGTGGCTACCGGAAGTGAGTCCATGGTGGTCACCGTAAAACTCGCTGAAAACGGCTGGTCCGGACACGGTTCATCGTCGCGAATGACAGGACAGGGGGCCTCAAGCAAAGTCATCCCTTTAAGTCCGGTCTGAACCGGGCGATCCCCGGCGAAGGGATTAACGCATGCACTCGTTACGCACACCAGAGCATTTAGCAGGAAGACGTTGAAGGAGTTGCTGTGCCGCATGGCAATCACCACCTGCCGAAAGTATATGAGAGGCCTGCCATGAGACTGGTTCCTGACAAATCAAACTTGTAACGTTGGTTGGCGGACTTGAAATTGATTTCGAGGAGCTGGTACTGAACTGCCGTAACCAGCGCCAATTTGTCCGCAAGTTTGATTTGAGGTTTTACTGAGAAATGCGCACCAACGGACCGCCCCGTGCCGTCGGCCAGGCCAATGAGGGCGTCCTTTGCGAAAACATAGTCAATCCCGGCTCCGAGATAGATTCTCGGCCATCCGCCTGTCAGCGCATGCGTCTCGAGGGCCAGGGAGAGGTTCGAGAACGTGAGGGTAGCGGTATCATTGCCGTTAAAAACGCGGGAAGTCCCATCCAGAAACGGGTTACCCTTTTCTCTGAAATAGCTGAGGCCAACAAGCATGCGTGCCCGTCCGCCCACCGGGATTCCCAGGGCAACATTGCCCTGCGGTCCTTGTCCATAGGTATCATCGATCGCATCATCCTGGGGCACAAAGACACCGCCGATGGCGATGAATTCCCAATTCCGGACTGACTGGCTGTGTGCCGGAACCGCGGCAAAAGCGATGAGCAAACCACTGATGCAAAACGTGTTTTTCATTGGTCCTCCTGCTGCATTTATTTACATTAGGTGCATGAGGTGATGCCGCGCCTTCCTCAGGTACTGCGGACCGTCGGACGAGTCCCATGCGGTATCTGATTGAAAACATCTGCCCCGCGTCACACGGGAGCTATGGTCAATCGTCCGGAAGTCGTCCCTGATAAAGTATATCGAAGCATGAGGAAGGGGGTGCAAATCCATTTGCACCAGACGATTGACCATAGCTCAGTCACAGTCGTGGCCACTGCTTTCTTCTCAACGCTATTCTGAAATGGTTAGAAATTGCAGCCGGGTTGTCCCCCCGGGAGTCGAAACTAATTCCGCCCGCAACGCGACGGCTCCTGAAAGCATTTCACCTGAACTGGCGCGCCCGTCCCACGAGACCTCATACGTACGTTCTTCCCCCGGTGCGAGGGTCAAGTCCCGCAGCGCCTGGGTAAAAACCTGATCCTGCGACCAGCGCCATATCACCCTGTCAGCCACTCCGTCGGCCGGGCTCCGAAAGGCCAGGAAATCAAAGATCTGACCATCCCGAAAATGCAGGACGACAGGTATGGACAGCAGATTTTTTACCCGTAGTGTTAGCGCCACACTTTCGCCGCGCTTTAGTTGCGTGCGATCCAATAGCAGTTCCAATTGCAAGCCATTGTCGCGGGCATTTTCCATCAGTTGTCTCAGTCCGGCAACGATACGCTTGAGATTCTCAGGTGCGGCGATGTCATCGGTCCGAACGTTTTTTGCCTGGTCGCCCTGGATGTAGGTGATATCATAGATAAAGGCATCAGCCGTATTGGGAGAAATGTGTGTTTCCGCCAGTTCAAAGAAATGATTCGACGTCATGAGGTCTGTCAGCGACTGAAATTCGGCTTCCGTCAATTTCATTGTCTTGCGGGCGCCGTCGGGAGTTCGGTCTTCGTAGGTCAGCGTGCCATTGCTGGCGACAGACATATTCAGGTGGACGCCGGCGATACCTCCGGTCACATCAAGATTCAAGATCTCCGCTGCGTCCGCGTCCTGGAGGTTAGAGGGGGTGGCACTGTCGCCATCAAAAATGCCAAGGGCATCGCATGCTGTCAGCAGGCAGCCGAGCAGCATCAGAAGGGCGAAGCGATTTGTAGCAAGCATAGGATAGTGGTCCGTTCATTCTTAAGCCGTTTGGAAGGTATGAATGCAACGGTTGTGCCAAAAAAAAATCTTGGGAAGCGGGCGTGAACGAGAGAAGTTGGCGCAAGCGAGGCACAAAAAAAAACTCAGAAATCTGACAGTACCTCAGATTTCTGGGGCTAGAAACGGTAGTCAAAGCCGGCACTCACGACCGTCTTGCGATAGAACCGATTTCTAATCACGGACTCATTGTTGTAGTGCGCCAGCCTCGTCAGCAGCGTGAGATTGGGTTTCAAATCTTTCGAAAGGTCGAGTATGAAGAAAGTGCTTTCATCCCGTTCGGTGTCCACATCCGTCGGGAACATACTTAACTCCTTTTCGCGGTACGACTTGAATTGAGTGGCGGCGTAGCCCCGTAGCCAAAAACCCGGTTGCAGCGGCAACCCAAGTAGCAGTACAATCTGATGCCGTACGTAAGAGAAGCCCAAACTGTTGGAGTTGTTGTCGTTAACTGCATAGGTCAGGTTGAAAAGGAATGATTTGGTGTAGCTGATTCCGCTTCGAAAGGCCAGGTTGCGGTCACTTTGCTTGCGGCTGAGAAACCGGAGCTGGCCTGTGCCGGCCGACTGAAGGATGCCGCGGTCATAGCTGATTCGCGTGTGAGACAATGTAAGGTTCCAGGCCACATGCCGGGTCACTTTCCTGACGAGCGTCCAGCTCAGTGCAACCGTACCATAGTTGAACGACTGGAAATTAGCATAGTCGATGCCGGAAAGGCGAACGGCGGCCTGATGGCTAAATTTGCCCACAGGCGGAAGCCCCAATGTGACTTCAAGGGAACCGCTGGCATAATCGAGGACGTCGTTTAAGTAGATTTTCAGGCGTCCCTGTGCTTTCCCTCCAAGTCGAAAACGCCCCAGCCGTATCGTGCCAGCCGCAGACGCTTCATTGATGAGTTTGTTCTCGATAGAATGATCAAAATAGCTTTGCAAGCCGCCCTGATAATTTATCCGGAAGCTGGTCCTTGGGGTCAAACGGCTGATCCTGGTATTGAACAAAAGCTTGAGAGATGTGGCCGACAGCGCATCCAGGGAGTCGGAAAGGCTTTCCCTGATATTGTCATCGAATTCAAATGTGGTTTGCAGGCGATTTTTGCTGCGCCATTTGGCTGATTGGGCCAGGGTGGAGCACACCTGTCCCACTGCCAAAAGCATCACAAAGACAAGCCTTGGCAAGATACGAATTTCAGGAATGAGTAATCTATTGTTTATATATGTCTTCAGCGGCCTGATAAAAGTGCTTTGCTCTCTCTGCCAAACTGTCGGCCTTGCTCTGCGCGAATTTTTGTCGCCGCAAAACCTGCTGAATGGCCTGGTCCAGATCATCGGTTGAAAGTGCGGTGTAGTCGAAATCCTTCTGACTGACCAGCAGACCATCCAAAACTGCGAAGGCGCTGCCGGCCGGGCCGTCAACCATTCCTAAATCGCTGCTGCCCTCGGAGGCGCTGGAAACCCGGTCTGGCTGAAGTTCCGATATCGACTCCTCCTGCTGGTCAAACAAAGACAGGTCAGTGACCAGGTCATCAATGCGGTTACGAAGCTGCAATTCCTGCTGCATTTCATGAGACTGTTTGTCCAGCTGCTTCGACAAAGCCCGAAGTTTTTCTTCCTGATCTTTCAAGAGGTCTCCTTTTTCCCGAATCTGCCGGGGCGTATCGGTCGGCGCGATCTCGACTTTGCCAACAATGACGTCCTGCGGATTCCTCAGACCCATTTTGGCGAGGGTGGCCTCCTTCTTTCTGCGCAACTGCGAAATTTTTAGCGTCAGGGTTTTCCGCAGCGCCGTGTCGTGTTTTTTCCGCTCCAATTTTGCCAAAGTTTCATTGAGAAGCGCCTGATAGCGTGCTATAAGCTGCCGTCCGGTTGCGGCTAACGCCTCTTGTGTGCGACGCTGCTGCTCATCAATTCCTTCTATTTTTCCCGCCACGTCCTGACTTTCCTGAAGCAGTTTTTCCAGACGTGCTCTTCGTAAGTAACCCAGATCGTTATCTGACTTCAGCAGCCTAATCTCTTTTTCTTTTTCGTCGAGTCGGACACCGAGGCGACGCTTTTGGTCCTGGAGCGTCGTCAGGAGGGTTTCCTGCTGTTCGAATGTGGTTTCCAGCACCTCAAGGGTCGGTTGCTGTGCGGGCGCGGGCCTTACGCACACCATGATGCAAAAGACGGTCGCTGTAGAAATTCTGTTAAAAAAGTTTCTATTCATGATTTCAATCATTGTTGCCCAGTCAAAATTTCCCAATATTTCCGCAACAACAAACAATAACTATGCCATTTTCAGAGCAACTCATATTTTTCCAATTTGTAGTAAAGGGCGCTGGTTTTGATACCGAGCAACTTTGCCGCTCTGGTTTTAACGCCACCCGCTTGTGCCATCGCAGATTGCAGGAGCCGTCGCTCAACGTTTTCTAATTGGGCGTTTAGATTCAAGCTACCTCCGTCTGACGTGGTGTGTAAACCCTGAGCGGTGGACAAAAATGGCAGGTCGGAAGCCTCGATTGTTTCATTTTCACACAAGACGGCTGCTCGTTCGATCACATTTTCAAGTTCTCGCACGTTGCCAGGCCAATCATATGCGCACAACCGGGCCATCGCTGCATCGGTGATGTCGAGTTTGGCAAGCTTCAGGTGACTTGCGACAGCGCTGATGAAATAGTCGGCCAGGAGGGGAATGTCTTCCTTGCGCGCACGTAGGGGCGGCATGGTGATAGGGATGATATGGAGGCGATAATAAAGATCTTCCCGAAACGCACCGTTGCTTAGTTCTTCTTGCAAATTCTTGTTGGTGGCGGCGATGACCCGAACATCGACCTGCACCGTTTCCTCGCCACCCACGCGTTCGAATTCCTTTTCTTGCAACACCCTCAGCAGTTTCACTTGCGTTGCTGCCGGAATGTCCCCGATTTCATCGAGAAAAATGCTGCCCTGGTGGGCGAGCTCAAAGCGGCCTTTTTTGCGTTTGTGAGCCCCGGTGAAAGCTCCTTTTTCATGGCCGAACAATTCGGATTCCAGCACCCCCTCTGCCAGAGCGCCGCAATTGACTCGAATGAAGGCGCGGTCCTTTCTTGCGCTGGCTTTGTGAATCGCACGGGCAACCAGTTCCTTACCCGTCCCGCTTTCGCCGTAAACGATCACCGAAGAGTCGCCCCGCGCGACCTTTTCAATAGCGCGATAGACCGATTGCATCGCCACGGATCTGCCGATGATGTCGCCGTAATTAAATTCGAGATCCACCTGCTGCCGCAGGTAGCTATTTTCATCGGCCAGTCTCTCGAGCGCTCTTTTTTGCTCCAGGGTCTCGATAACGTGATTTATTTTCAGCGCAAGCTCATCCGGTGAAAAAGGCTTGGTCAGAAAATCAGAGGCTCCCTGCTGCATGGCTGTCACAGCCAGGTCAACCGTGCCATACGCCGTGATGATCAGGACTTCCAG
>Ga0114931_10007340_pt1 | contig 13462 bp, 10 predicted proteins | sample 2SBtaG_FD_89579 | JGI IMG/M metagenome (GOLD analysis project Ga0114931, IMG submission 89579) | Deep subsurface microbial communities from Kolumbo volcano to uncover new lineages of life (NeLLi) - 2SBTROV14_V59a metaG | ecosystem: Environmental > Aquatic > Marine > Volcanic | place: Kolumbo... | reverse complement strand
GAGGACAACGTCCTTTCCGGCAAGCTGATCGGCGGCGGATGGTCCGGCACCGGCTACTACGGCATCACCGACGACGACCGGGTTTGCCTCTCCATGGCCAAGGACAAGGGCCGGCTCCGCTGCCTGACGCTCTTGAGCTCGAACGGCGCCGTCAAGAAGTACAACGTGAACGGCGACATGACGTTCGAGCTCCTCGCCTTTCAAGAGGGGAAACATCTGTAGTCGCGTCTATGGGGGGCGGCGCCCGCTTCGGCGTCCGGTTCGCGGCGCCACCCCGCTCTCTCGTCGTTCTCGCCGGCCTTTGCCGGCTGCTTAGCCGCCGACCCCCGGTGATGGGAAGCGGGGCGGGTGCTTCGCGGGTGGTTGGCTTTCATGCTAGACCAGCGGGCGTCGGCGTCCCCGCGGTGGGGGCGGAAGAACGGGGAGGGAAGCGATGCGGCTGGTTCAGTTCACGGGCGCGGAGGGCGAGCGCCGGGTGGGCGTCGTCGAGGGCGCCGGCCTGCGGGTGCTCGAAGGCGTGGACACGGTTCTCGCGCTCGCCCGGGAAGCGATCGCCGAGGCGCGCCCTCTCGAGGCGGCGGCCGGCGCCCGCGCCGGGTCGGCCACGCTCGATTACGACGCGGTGGTCGAGAGCGGGCGCCTGCTCGCCCCGGTCGATCACCCCGACCCGGCCCACTTCTTCGTCACCGGCACCGGGATCACCCACCTCGGCAGCGCCGATGCGCGTGACCGGATGCACGCCCAGGCCATGGAGGACGAGGCCAAGCTGACCGATTCGATGAGGATGTTCCGCCTCGGCCTCGAAGGCGGCAAGCCGGCGCCGGGCGCCGTGGGCGCCCAGCCCGAGTGGTTCTACAAGGGTGACGGCTCGTGCGTCGTCGCCCCGGGGGCGCCGCTGGCGATGCCGGCCTTCGCGCTCGCCGGCGGCGAGGAGGTCGAGATCGTCGGCCTCTATCTGATCGACCCCGAGGGCCGGCCGCGCCGGCTCGGCTTCGCCCTCGGCAACGAGTTCTCCGACCACGTGGTCGAGGAGCAGAACTACCTTTACGGCGCCCACTCCAAGCTCAGGCCGTGCGCGATCGGCCCCGAGCTCCGCCTCGGCCCCTTGCCCGACGACATCCGCGGGACCTCGCGGGTGTTGCGCGACGGCGCCGTCCTCTGGGAGGGGCCGTTCCTCACCGGCGAGGCCAACATGTGCCACTCGATCGCCAACCTGGAATACCACCACTTCAAGTACCCGCTGTTCCGCCGCCCGGGCGACCTCCACGCCCACTTCTTCGGCGCCGCCACCCTCAGCTTCGCCGCCGGGGTGCGCACCCGGCCGGGCGATGTCTTCGAGATCGCGGCGCCCGAGTTCGGCCGCCCGCTCCGCAACCCGCTCGCCCGCGACGCCCCCGAGGCGATCGAGGTCGGCGCCCTCTGACGCCCGCGGCGCCTCAGCCGCGGAAGCGGCGCTCGGCGATCCCTTTGACCCCGGGGTCGAAGGCGAAGAGCCCGCCGGCGAGCGGTTGGCGGGCGAGACCGGCGGCCTCGATCCCGATCCTGGCCGAGGTGACGTAGAGCCGATCGAGCTCGGGGCCGCCGAAGGCGGGGTAGGTCGGCTGGGCGACCGGCAGCGTGACCGTCCGCTCGGCGCGGCCGTCGGGGTCGTAGCGGGTGACCCGCCAGCCGCCCCAGTGGGCGAGCCAGAGATGGCCCTCGGCATCGACGGTGGCGCCGTCGGGATCGCCGTCGCCCGGCTCGAGCTCGAGGAAGACCCGGCGGTTGGCGATGGCCCCGCTTTCGGGCTCGAAATCCCAGCACCAGACGGTGCGGCGGATGCTGTCGGCGAAGTAGAGCCGGCGGCCATCGGGGCTCCAACAAAGCGCGTTCGAGCAGACGATGCCCTCGACCATGCGGTGGCACGAGAGGTCGGGATCGAGCCGGTAGAGGGCGCCCGTGGGCGCGGCCTCGGCGTCGTCCATGCTGCCGGCCCAGAAGCGCCCCTCGCGGTCGGGCTTGCCGTCGTTGAAGCGGTTCCCGGGCCGCTCGGCCTCGGGGTCGACGATCGCCTGCTCGCGCCCGCTCTCGGGGTCGAAGAAGCGGAACCCGGCTGCGGTCGCGATCACCAGGCCGCCGCTTTCCCGCAGCGCCAGCGAGCCCACGTCGCCCGCGGTCGGCCAGGCGCGGTCGGCGCCGCTCGCCGGGTCGAAGCGGTGAATGGCGTGGCCCTTGATGTCGACCCAATAGAGGGCGCCCTCGGCGGCATCCCAAAGCGGGGCTTCGCCGAGCAGCGCGCGGGCGTCGAGCACGCAAGCGATATCGGTCATGGCGGTTCCCTTTCTTCAGTGCCTCTGCGGCAGCTTGACGAGGCGCAGCGCGACCAGCGCCAGGATCGTGGTGCCGGCCAGGATCAGGGTGACCAGGGCGTTGATGTCGGGGGTGAAGCCGAGCCGCATCATCGCCCACAGGCGCATCGGCAGGGTGCTCTTGGTGCCGGTCACGAGAAGCGTGATCAGGGTTTCGTCATAGGAGAGCGCGAAGGCGAGCACCGCCGCCGAGACCAGCGCCGGCATCAGGCTCGGCGCGAGCACATGGCGGAAGGTCTGCCAGCGGCTGGCCCCGAGATCGAGCGAGGCCTCGACCAGGCTCGGCGGCAGCGACTGGAGCCGGGTGAACACGATCCGATAGACCAGCACCAGGACGAAGACGGTATGACCGATCACCACGGTGACCAGCGAGCGCGGGATGCCGACCTCGCGGAAGAAGATCAGAAGCGAGAGCCCGGTGATGATCGGCGGCATCAGGAAGGGCAGGAAGATGACGAACTGCAGGGCCGTCCGCGCCCGCGACCGGCCGGCGCGGCAGTAGAAGGCGAGCAGGGTGCCGAAGCTGAGCGAGAGGACGACCGCGGCGGCGCCCACGATCATCGTGTTGCTGATGGCGTCGAGGATGCCCTCGTTGTGGGTGAGCGCGCCATAGGCGTCGAACGAGAAGCTGTCCCAGCGAACCACGTTGCGCTCGAGCCGGAAGAACGAGAAGAAGATGGCGACCGAGAGCGGACCGTAGAGGATCAGGACGACGAACCCGCCAACCAGCGACAAGGCCGCCGTGGCCGCGCGCGGCAGGCGGATCATGTCGGATAGCCGGGTCGGACCGCCCGCCCGGTGAGGACGATCGCGACCATCACCACGACCAGAAGAACGACCGAGAGCGCGGCGCCGAAGGGCCAGTTGAAGGCGAAGCCGAACTGGCTGTAGATGATCCGCCCGAAGGTGAAACCGCTGGTACCGCCGACCATCTGCGGGGTGACGAAGTCGCCGAGCGCGAGCATGAAGGTGAACGAGGCGCCGACCACCGTCCCCTGCAGGCTGAGCGGCCAGATCACATTGCGGAAGGTGTGCCAAGCACTCGCGCCGAGATCGGCCGAGGCGTCGAGGACGTTGCGCGGGATGCGCTCGAGCGAGACGAAGATCGGCAGAATGGCGAACGGCAGCAGGATGGCCGAGAGCGTCAGCAGCACCGCGTTGAGGTTGAACAGGAGGAAGGTCAGCGGGTGGTCGATCACCCCCGCCCACAGCAGAATCCGGTTGAGGAAGCCGTTGCTGCCGAGGATGCTGCGGATCGCGTAGATCTTGATGATGTAGCTCATCAGGAGCGGGATGACGAAGACCAGGGTCATGGCGTACTTGCGCCGGCCTTCGAGGCTCGCCAGCAGGTAGGCGACCGGATAGCCGAGGACGACCGTGATCGCGGCGACGCCGAGCGCGAGCGCGCAGGTTCGCACGAACACGGGCACGAACACGCTCGCCGTGAAGAAGCGGACATAGTTGCGCAGGCTGAGCACATGGATGATGTGGCCGCCCTCGACGTAGAAGAAGCTCTGAGCGAGAAAGAGCGCGAGCGGCACCACGATGAAGACCGCCGGCAGAGCATAGGCGAGAATGCTCGCCGCCAGCCGCCACGGATCGACGGCCGCCCCGGCGCCCGTGCGCCCGTCCGGGGCCGTCACCGCCGTCAGGGCGCGATCAGATGGCACTCGTCGTCACTCCAGCCGATCTCGATCTCGCCCCCCTCGACCAGTGGGAGGCCACCGGCCCGGCTCGACAGCTTGACCATCAGGGCGATCTCGGGCCGCTCGAGCGGGCGAACCTGGACCTGCGAGACCGGGCCGACGAAGCTGACCTCCTCGATGCGGACCCGCAGCCGGTTGGCGAGCCCGGGCTCGCCGATGCGGATGGCCTCGGGGCGGACGACCAGCTTGACCGGCCCGCCGGCCGCGAGATCGGCGAGGCCGGGTGTGGGGTCGCGGGCCGAGACGAAGGTCCCGATCGGGGTCGCGATCCGATGGCGCCCGTTCGCGTCCGCGCTCGCCACCCCCTCGATCAGGTTGTTGTCGCCGAAGAAGCGGGCGACGTACTCATTCTCGGGGCGATAGTAGACCTCACTCGGGGAGCCGATCTGGACGATCCGCCCGCGGTGCATGACACAGATGCGGTCGGCCATGGTCACCGCTTCCTCCTGATCGTGGGTGACGAACAGGAAGGTGATGCGAATCTCGCGCTGGAGGCGCTTGAGGAAGCGCTGCATCTGCCGCCTGAGCTCGGCATCGAGCGCCCCCAGCGGCTCGTCGAGAAGGATCAGGCGGGGGTTGCAGATGATCGCCCGGGCGAGTGCGACGCGCTGCTGCTGACCGCCCGAGAGCTGGGCCGGATAGCGCTCGGCAAGCTCACCGAGGGCGACCAGCTCGAGCGCCTTGGCGACCGCCTCGCGAATCTGCGCCTTGGCGACGCCGCGCACCTTGAGGCCATAGCCGACATTGCCCGCGACCGTCATGTGGGGGAACAGGGCATAGTCCTGGAACACGGTGTTGAAGGGCCGGCGGTTGATCGGCATCGCCGTGATGTCGGTGCCGTCGAGCAGGACGGCGCCACGGCTCGGCGGCGTCAGCCCGCCGATCAGGCGCAGAATCGTCGTCTTGCCCGAGCCCGACGGCCCGAGCACAGTCATGAACTCGCCGTCGTAGAGGCGCAAATCGATGTCGTGCAGGACGGCGACGTCGCCGTAAGCTTTGGCCACGTCCTTGAGCTCGACCAGCGTCTTGCGCGGTGCCGTCATGGGACGCCAGTCTAGCGGAAATACGGCCGCCGAGCGCGCTCGGCGGCCGCGTATCGGTCGATCGGGGTCAGGGCGTGGCCTTGACCTCGTTCCATAGATCGGCCCGCTCGGTCGGGTTCTCGACCGATTCGAGCCAGACCAGCTTGTCGTTCTCGCCGGCGCTGGCGAAGGGCACGACGGTGTTGCCGAAGCCGGTCCGCTCGGAAAGCTCGCGGCCGATCTTCTTCTGGAGGACGAAGTTGACCCACTTCTCGGCGAGAGCGCGGTCGCGCACGCCCGAGGTCATGGCCCAGGTATCGAGCCAGGCGAGCGCCCCTTCGCGCGGGTTGACATAGGCGATCGGGGCGCCGGCATCGGTCATCATCTTGACCTGCTGCTGGCCATAGTTGGCGAAGATGATGGCGATGTCGTTGCTCTGGTAAAGCTGCAAGGCCTCGTCGGCGGTGGTGTAGAAGCTGAGCACGTTGCGCTTGAGCGCGATCAGCTTTTTCTTGATCGCCTGAAGCTGGTCCTCGCTGAGGTGGAAGGGGGTCTCGATGCCCATGCTGAGGGCGGTCACCGAGAAGTTGTGCTCGCCGTTGTCATAGGCCAGCACCTTGTCCTTGTACTTGGGGTCCCACATCACGTTCCACGACACCGGCGCCGGCTTGACCTTGTTGGTGTCGTAGATGATGCCGATCGAATCGAAGGCGTAAGGAATGGCGTGGACCTTGCCGTCGCGCATCACCCCGGTGACCTTGGAGAGATCGCGAAAACGGGTCAGCACCTTCCTCTGGTTGGGCAGCTTGGCCATGTCGTAGGGCGTGGTCAGGCCGAGGTCGATATAGCGCTGGAGCTGCGCCGTGTTGACCGCGAACAGATCGAAGTCCTTGCCCTCGCTGCCCTTGATCTTGGCCCAGATCTCGTCGTCGGTGCCGATGAAGACGACGCTCACGTCGACCCCGTACTTCTGCTCGAAGGCCTTGACCCAGTCGTCGTCGGCATAGCCCTGCCAGGCCAGGATTCGCAGCTCCTCGGCCGAGACCGGCGCGATCGTCCCGGCCACCAGCAGGAACCCCGCGGCGGCGAGAAGCAGCCTTTTCAAATGCCGTGTCATCTTTCTCTCCCTGTTGTCGTTGCGATCGTTCTCCGCGGCGGCGCCGGCGCTAGACCCAGCCGGCGTCGACGATATAGTTCTGCGAGCTGCACATGCGGCTGTCGTCGGCCGCGAGGAACAGCACCATCCGGGCGATGTCGGCCGGGGCGAGGCGCCCGGGAAGGCACTGGCTGGCGTCGATCTGGGCCTCGCCCTCCGGGGTCACCCAGAGCGCCAGTTGGCGCTCGGTCATGACCCAGCCGGGGACGACGCAGTTGACCCGAATCCGCTCGGGCCCGAGCTCGCGGGCGAGCCCCCGGGTCAGCCCGCCGATCGCCGACTTGGCGGTGACATAGGCGATGCAGTCGCCCTCGCCGATCATCCAGCTCACCGAGCCGAGGTTGACGATCGAGCCGCCGCCCGAATCGCGCATCTGCGGGCGCACGGCCTGGGCGGCGAAGAACTGATGGCGCAGGTTGACCGCCATCCGCTCGTCCCAATAGGCGACGGTGACGTCCTCGGTGCGGTGGCGGTCGTCGTTGGCGGCGTTGTTGACCAGAACCTTGATCGGGCCGTCCTCGGCGCCGGTCCGGGCGATGGCGGCGCGGAGGGCCTCGATGTCCTTGAGGTCGCAGGCGAGGAAGCGAGGCGCCGGGTGGCCGCGCCCGGCGATCTCGGCGACCAGCGCCTCCGAGGCCTCGCGCTGGATGTCGACGAAGGTGACCCGGGCGCCCTGAGCGGCGAAGTGGGCGACGATCGCGGCGCCGATCCCCGAGCCGCCGCCGGTGACGAACACCACCCGGCCCTTCAGGCTGGGATAGTGGGCGTCCATCGGGTCCATGGCGGCGTCCCCCCGGGGCGCGTCAATGGGAATGGCGGGGAACGGCGGCGCCGCGCTTGCCGACCAGGAAGTCGAGATCGCAGCCGCGGTCGGCCTGCAGGACGTGGTCGATGTAAAGCTTCTGATAGCCGCTCGCCATCGCCGCCGGCGGCGGCGTCCAGCGGGTGAGACGCCGCGCCAGCTCGTCGTCGTCGATCTCCAGCGTCAGGCGGTGTGCCGCCGCATCGAGGGTGATCATGTCGCCGTCACGGACCACCGCGAGCGGGCCGCCGGCCGCCGCCTCGGGGGCGGCATGAAGGACCACCGTGCCGTAGGCGGTACCGCTCATCCGGGCGTCCGAGATGCGGACCATGTCGGTGATCCCCCTCTTGAGGAGCTTGGGCGGGAGGCCCATGTTGCCGACCTCGGCCATCCCGGGATAGCCGCGCGGGCCGCAGTTCTTGAGCACCATCACCCGGCTCTCGTCGATGTCGAGATCGCCGATCGCCTCGCGGTAGTGCTCGATGGTCTCGAACACCACGGCGCGGCCGCGATGCTGCATCAGCGCCGGGGTCGCCGCCGAGGGCTTGAGCACGGCGCCGCCGGGCACCAGGTTGCCGCGCAGGACCAGGATCCCGCCGTCCTTGGCCAGCGGATCGTCGAGCGGGCGGATCACCGCGGGATCGTCGTTGCGGGCATCGGCGCAGTTTTCGCCGATGGTGCGGCCGTTGACGGTGAGGGCGTCGCCGTGGAGGAGCCCGGCCTCGTTCAGCGCCCGGAGGACCGCGGGCAGGCCGCCGGCATAGTAGAACTCCTCCATCAGGAAGCGCCCCGAGGGCATCAGGTCGACGATGGTGGGGACGCCGCGACCGAGCCGATCCCAGTCCTCGAGCGAGAGCGGCACCCCGACGCGGCCGGCGAGGGCGATCAGGTGGATGACCGCGTTGGTCGAGCCGCCGATCGCGGCATTGACCCGGATCGCGTTCTCGAAGGCCTCGCGGGTCAGCACCTTCGACAGCACGAGGTCCTCGCGGACCATGTCGACGATCCGCCGCCCGGCGAGCTGCGCCAGTACCGCGCGGCGCGAATCGACAGCCGGGATGGCGGCGTTGCCCGGCATGCCGAGGCCCAGGCTCTCGACCATCGAGGCCATCGTCGAGGCGGTGCCCATGGTCATGCAGTGGCCGGCCGAGCGGCTCATGCAGGCCTCGGCGTCGAGGAAGTCGGCGACCGACATGGTGCCCGCCTTGACCTCCTCGCTGAAGCGCCAGACATCGGTGCCCGAGCCGATCGCGCGGCCGTGGAAGCGACCATCGAGCATCGGCCCGCCCGAGACCGCGATGCTCGGCAGGTCGCAGCTCGCCGCGCCCATCGCCAGCGACGGCGTGGTCTTGTCGCAGCCGACCATCAGCACCACCCCATCGATCGGGTTGCCACGGATCGACTCCTCGACATCCATGCTGGCGAGGTTGCGGAACAGCATCGCGGTCGGCCTGAGGTTCGATTCGCCGAGCGACATCACCGGGAACTCGAGCGGGAACCCCCCGGCCTCGTAGACGCCGCGCTTGACCCGCTCGGCGAGCGCCCGGAAGTGGGCGTTGCACGGCGTCAGCTCGGACCAGGTGTTGCAGATCCCGATCACCGGCCGGCCGTCGAAGTCGTCGGCCGGGATGCCCTGGTTCTTCATCCAGCTCCGGTGCATCATCGAGTCGCGATCGCTGCCGCCGAACCACGCCTGTGAGCGCAGCCTGCGTTTGCCCCTGTTCATGCCGGTGCCTTCTCTGATTTGGACTTCGCGGCGGCCGACGGGCCGAGCGCGAGGGCGCGCCGGACGTCCTCCTCGGCGTCGTCGATGAGCTGCTGCATGGCGGAGCGCGCGCCTTCGGGGTCGCGCCCACGGAGCGCATCGAGAACCGCCTTGGAGCGGCAGCGAGCGCCGCTGGCCGCGCGGCGATTCGAGCGAGAGATGGAGGCTGAGCGTGAGCACGGTCTCGATCACCCCCCCCAGCGCCCGCAACAAGCCGTTGTCGATCGCCTTGAGGATGGTCCGGTGGAAGCGCATGTCGGGCCCGATGAAGCGCCGGGCGTCGTCGCCGCTCGCCACCATCTCGCGATAGGCCGCCTCCAATTGCGCCACGTCGCGGGGCGAGGCACGGGCCGCCGCCAGCGCCGCCACCGCCGGCTCGGCGACCCGGCGCAGCTCGAACAGCTCGCGCACGAAGCGCTCGCGCGGCGCCGCCGCGAGCTGCCAGGCCAGGACATCGGGGTCGAGCAGGTTCCAGCTCTCGGGCTCGCGGACCCGGGTGCCGGTCTTGGGTCGCGACTCCAACAGGCCCTTGCTGACCAGCACCTTGGTCGCCTCACGAAGAACGGTGCGGCTGACCTTCATCTCGCTGCACCAGGCGGAGGCGTTGGGAAGATGGGTGCCGGGCGCGAGCCCGCCGCCGACGATCCTGAGCCCGATCGCCTGCACCACGCGGCCGACCAACCCGCGGCTCGATCGGTTCGTCCAGGGAAGCGCGCCGCTGCGCCCGAGGGGATCATCGGCGTCCGGGCGATCGCGTCGGGTGGCCGTATCGGCGACGGTGGACGAGGGGGCCGTGGGCATTGGATCGGGCTAATAATACTATGATATGATGATAGTGGCGCGGCTCGAGACGCGCTGTCAAGCGGAGGAAGCCGATGCCGGCGCAGGACCACGAGATCGTGACCCTCGGTCACGGCGCGAGCGCGCTCTCGGTGGTGCCCGCGGTGGGCGGCGGGATCACGCGCTTCTCGACCGGGGACGGGCGGATCGATTGGCTGCGCCCAGCGAGATCGGACGCCATCGCCGCCGGCGACCCGACCGGGCTCGCCTGCTTTCCCCTGGTGCCGTACTCGAACCGCATCCGCGACGGCCGCTTTCCCTTCCAGGGCCGGGTCGTGGCGATGCCGCGGGCGGAGACGCGCGAGGCGGACGCCGAGCACGGCCACGGCTGGGTCTCGCCGTGGACGATCGTCGAGCGCGCGGCCGCCCGCCTCGTCATCGAGTACCGCCACCGGCCCGATAGCTGGCCCTTCGCCTATCGCGCCCGCCAGACCTTCGTGCTCGACGCGGCGGGGTTGGCGGTGACCGTCGCGCTCACCAACGAGGGCGATGGCGCGATGCCCTGCGGGCTGGGCCTCCACCCTTACTTCCCGCGCACCCCCCGGGCGCGGCTCACGGCGTCGGTGGGCGGCATGTGGCGGACCGACGAGCGGGCGCTGCCGCTGGCGCTGGTCACCCCAGAGCCCGGGCGAACACCCGAACACGGCCTCGCGGTCGATCGGGTCGCCCTCGATAACGTCTTCACCGAGTGGTCGGGAACCGCGCTCATCGACTGGCCCGAGGATGGCCGCCGGCTGACCCTGCAAGCGAGCGGCCCGCTCGGCTTCCTGGTGGTCTACACCCCGCCGGGCGAGCCCTACTTCTGCGCCGAGCCGGTGAGCAACTGCACCGACGCCTTCAACCTCGCCGCCGCCGGCCGCGACGACACCGGGATGATCGTGCTCGCGCCCGGCGAGCACGTCGCCGCCACCGTGCGCTTCACCCCCGCCGTCGATCACTCGGGTTAGAGCCCGAGGGTGAGCCGGCGGCCCTCGAGGATCGCCGCGACCGCCAGCCTCGGGGCGACGCAGTCGCCGATGGCGTGGACCTCGAGGCTCGATCCGGCCAGCGTGTCGGCGAGCGTGGTGTCGGCGATCGGGGCGGTCGCCAGCACCAGCGTGTCGCAGGCGATCCGCCGCTCGCCCCCGTCGAGAAGGTCGATCAGGGTGGCGCCGTCGCCGTGCCACTCGGCGACCGCGGTCTCGGTGCGCATCGTCACCCCGAGCGCCTTGAGCCGGCGGCGGAGCGGGAAGTCGGCGGCGGTGCGCACCAGATGCTGGCCGATCAGCGCTGCCGCGGTGACGATGGTCACCGCGTGGCCGCGCTCGGCGAGGTGCCAGGCGGTGCCGAGGCCACGCCAGTGGCCGCTCTCGTCGAGCACCAGGACCCGCTCGCCGGGCCGCGCGGCGCGGGCCATCACGGCCTCGACCGTGGTGACGTGGCCGCGGGCGAGCCCGGGAAGGGCGTCGCACTCGGGAAGCGCCCGCTGGAAGCCCGCCTCGCCGGCGACCGCACCGGTGGCGACGATCACCGCATCGGCGCCGAAGGTGACGACCTCCTCGGCCTCCAACGGCGTGTTCAGGCGGAGATCGACCCCGAGGCGGGCGAGCGCGCCCTCGTACCAGGCGATCAGGTCGAGAATCTGGCCCCGGCGCGGCTGCATCCCGGCGAGCCGAAAGGCCCCGCCGAAATCGGGCGCCGCCTCGGCGAGGGTCACCGCATGGCCGCACTCGGCGGCCGCTCGCGCCGCCTCCATCCCCGCCGGGCCGCCACCCACGACCAAGAGATGGCGCGGTTTCTCGGCCCGCGCGAAGCGGTCGCCGCCCCACTCGAACTCCCTTCCGGCCGAGGGGTTGACCAGGCACGAGATCCAATAGTCGCGATAGCGCCGGCCCCAGCACATCTGGTTGCACGAGATGCAGGGCCGCACCGCCTCGGCGCGCCCGGCCATCGCCTTGGCCGCCATGTGGGGGTCGGCGATCTGGCCGCGGACGATGCTCACCATGTCGGCCTGGCCGCCGGCGATCACGTAGTCCGCGTTCTCGGGCGTGCGGATATGGCTCTCGGCCTGCACCCGGGCGTGGCGGACCGCCCCCTTGAGCGCCTCGGCGAAGGGCGCGCCTAACTTGTCGGGGTAGAGGAAGGTCGGCATCAGCTTGTAGAAGTCGAAGTAGCTGCCGGTGCCGCAGGTCACGTAGTCGATCAGGCCGCGCTGATCGTGGTAGGCGACGATCTCGCACAAGGCCTCGAGCGAGAGCGAGACCGCGATGTCGGGGTCGTGGTTGACCGCGATGCCGATGATGAAGTCCTCGCCCACCAGCCGGCGGATGCGCCCGATGATCTCGGTCGAGAACCGCATCCGGTTGGCGAAGCTGCCGCCCCAGCGGTCGTCGCGACGGTTCGACCACGGGGTCCAGAACTGATCGATCAGGGCGTGATAGGCGGCGAACAGCTCGACCCCGTCGAACCCGGCCTCGTGCGCCCGCCTGGCCCCTTGCGCGAAGGCCTCGATGATCTCGGCGATCTCGGCCTCGCTCATGGCGTGGCTGCCGTCGGCGTCGTGGTAGGACGGCAGCCCCGAGGGCGACCACGCGGCCTCGAACGCGTTATCGTAATCGCCGTGCTGGCCGACGTGGTAAAGCTGCTGGATCATCACCGTGCCGTGTTCGTGGCAGGCCTCGGTGATCCGCCGAAAATGCGGAATGATCGCATCGTCCTGGTGGCGGAAGTTGCCGCGGGTCAGCACCGCGGTGCGGTGGACCGGCACCGGCTCGACCACGATCATCGCCGCCCCGCCGATCGCGCGTTCGCGGTAATAGCCGAGGTGGCGCTCGCCGGGAAGCCCGCCCTCCGCCATGTTGGCGGTGTGGGCGCCGAACACCAGCCGGTGCTTGAGCGTCCGGTGCCGCAAGGGAAGGGGCGAGAAGAGATGGGGGAAGGCCTGGCTCATGGGTCGCTCCTCGGGCTTGTCGCCGCCGCCGTGAGGCCATAGGTTAGGCCCAGTCTCAACGGGGTGCCACTGGCTGAGAGACGCGCGTTTCGCGTCAACCCGTCGAACCTGATCCGGTTCATACCGGCGGAGGGAATTGGGAACCATGTCAGCCAACGCTCCCCTCCGCCGTCACCCGTGGGAGGGAGCAATGTCCAGACTGCGCCAGTTTCTGTGGGCCGGCCTCGTCGGTGCCGGCCTCGCCGCACCCGCGATCGCCGCCGAGCCGCCGACGCTCACCGTCTACACCTATGCGAGCTTCGTCTCGAAGTGGGGGCCGGGACCCAAGATCAAGCAAGCCTTCGAGGCGCGGTGCGCCTGCCGGCTCGACCTCGTCGGCCTCGAATCGAGCACCGGGCTGGTCAACCGGCTGCGGCTCGAAGGGGCGCGCGCCAAGGCCGACGTCATCCTGGGGCTCGACACCAACACCATGGCCGAGGCCGAGGCCACCGGGCTTCTCGCCCCCCACGGCCTCGACCTCTCGCACCTGGCGCTCCCCATCGCCTGGAAGAGCGAGACCTTCGTCCCCTTCGATTATGGCTGGTTCGCCTTCATCTATGACCGAAAGCGCCTGGCGAAGCCGCCGGCGAGCCTCGCCGAGCTCGTCGCCGGCGGCCCCCGCATCCTGATCGAGGACCCGCGGACCTCGACCCCGGGGCTCGGCCTCCTGTTGTGGATGCGGACCGTGTTCGGCGACGGTGCGGGCGATGCCTGGGCGCGGCTCGCGCCCCGGGTGCTGACGGTGACCAAGAGCTGGAGCGAGGCCTACGGCATGTTCCTCAAGGGCGAGGCGCCGATGGTGCTGAGCTACACCACCTCGCCGGCCTACCACGCCATCGTCGAGCACGAGAGCCG
>Ga0114931_10007339_pt1 | contig 13462 bp, 13 predicted proteins | sample 2SBtaG_FD_89579 | JGI IMG/M metagenome (GOLD analysis project Ga0114931, IMG submission 89579) | Deep subsurface microbial communities from Kolumbo volcano to uncover new lineages of life (NeLLi) - 2SBTROV14_V59a metaG | ecosystem: Environmental > Aquatic > Marine > Volcanic | place: Kolumbo... | reverse complement strand
GGAATTGCTGACGGAATAACTTCTTTTACCTTCTACGGCTGCGAGCTCCTGCTCTGAAAGGGTGGGTAGTTCAGTTAAAACCTCAGACGGCAATTGAGAGAGGGTGGTGAACGTAGATGCCGTGGTTTCTCCGGCTAGGGCCGGCGAAGCGGCTAAGATACAAATCATGGCAAGAAGAACGAAAAGATATGTTCTCATGACATACCTCCTTTGAATAAAAAATGGATAACTTGCCTCCTTGAGGAAGCCACAGCGGATGATCAAGTGTATAAACTTCTAAAAAAGGTTTGGGATAGTTTAAGCAGAGTGTTGTGGGAAATGGAGACTCTTTTTCTCATGAGTATTCCCTGGGTCATAGGTGCCTTGTGCGTTAAATTGCGTATTGACTATACAAATTTTACGGCTTTTTTGTATATCCCTCGAAAGGGTTAGGGAAAACGACCTAATGAATAGATGGGAGTAACCCCCAGGATCGATGAATTAATTCTCCTGCATTTGTGGTTGTGTTAAGCAGGAAAAAATAGGACCAGCAGAAGATAATGTTGAGGGGGAAATGCTCTAGGATTGGAGCAATGTTGCGTGTTTTGATTGAGGACATTGATGGATTCGTGATCCGGCAGATGTTCAAGGTCACTCAGGTAAATGGGTTAGTTTGGATTTGGGGCAGATGAATCTTGGCCTTAAAAACTAGATGTTAACACGTACGTCATTCAGGCAATTGTCTCCTCGTCGGTTTGGGTGCTTAATGAGTACTGACACTCGGGAGCGTGTAATTTGGTACCCACCTTTTACCATCGTGGAGGCTTGATATATGAAGTTTTCCTTGTTGGTTCAGAACGACGTTCTAATTCTCAGGTTGTATGGTTTTTTTAATCATCGGACAGCAAAAAAACTCCTCAAACTTCTCAAGCAGGGTCGGATTCATTCGTATTCCAAAGTCACATTTGATTTAACACGTGTTTCTTCCATCGACCGGGCAGGGCTTGGCCTTCTTTTTCTGGTCGCGCATCGACTGAAGAAGCTGGGAGGTGACACCTATGCGGTGAACCCCCAACCATCAGTACGTGAGCAGATGACGAAAGCTGATTTGCCCAGCATGCTGCACGTTTTTCCGAACGATTCCCAATCACGAAGTGCGGCGTAATTGTTTCTGAGAATCAGACGAATTCGTAATATCTTGACCTTGGTGGATCGGTTGAGGAGTGTCTGACGGTTTGAGATTTTGAGTCGAAGGTTTGTAGGGGAAGATGGCCACTGTTGAAGATTGGCTCAGGCGTGGCCAGCGTGATGGTCATGGTCATCAAAGGATGACGTGAAGGGGTCTTGCATATTTCCAGATAATCCAAATTCCTGATCAAGAATGGAGCCAATGACTTGGTGGAGTCGTCCACTGACTTCTTGCTCTGAAACGTGGTCTGGTACTTGGATATTAAACACTATTTGAACATTTTTCATTTGGTTGGGTTCCTCCCTCCTCAATCTAATCTTCTGCATTGAACTTCTTTACACGTTACCCTGATAAGCCCGTAATAGCAAGTTTGCCTGAGGAGGTTTCTCCTCTATTTTTGTATAGAAATTTTGTATAGAAATTTTCGCTCGCCCTTTTTCTTTCGCGCGTGGTTTTTATTTCCTCCTCCTTCAATTATTTGACGGGAAACTATTCGGTGTAGCAAGGTCAATATCATCGATATGTCCCCCAGGTTCAAAGCGGGGAGTCGCCCTGTTATAATGGCCCGCCATGAAACACCAATGTCCATGTTGTCAGCGTGAAATTCAGTGGGAGGGGAACGCTTTTCGTCCGTTTTGTTCGGAACGCTGTCAGATGATTGATTTGGGAGCCTGGGCGTCCGAGGACTATGCGATTCCTGAAGATCCTGACACACAAACGTCTCTTTCTCCTGATGAACAGGACATGTAAGTAAGTTCGTTGATGAAATGGAGTATGAAGATTTATGGGTAAAGTGATTACGGTGAAGCGAAAAGAAAACGAAGTCGAACAGTCTCATATCTATATCAAGACCTATATTCTCTTCCCATCTGGCGTGATGGGGCTGATCACTATGGTAGTTGGTATTGTGGCTCTGGTGTATCAGCTGATCATTGAGACATATGATGAATGGACGTTTGCGAAAAGTTCGTTGCTGATCGTAGTGGGCATTGTCTTAGGTTGGAGTCAGACACGATACCATCGGTATATACTCCACAAATACCCAGGGTTTTTTGCCTCACGCATGAAGTCTTCGGCTGCCCGGAGGGTGAATCGCCAAAAAAAACAACCAGCCGAAGTTGAACTCGATCATCCAGGGCGAATCATGATGCCGTTGCTCTATCTTTTGGGTATGGCTGGGTTAGTTGGGTTGTCCGCTTGGTGTTTTTCGACAGGGTCGTTGGATTACATGGCGGCCTTTTTTCTTCCATGGGCAGGATTTTTTTGGGGAAAATTATTTACCTGGCATAAAGTGATTCCACCAACAGGACCGAGTGGGAAAAAGTAGACGGGCGACTATCGTTTCTTGGGTGGGATCTTCTTCCTCTGAGGTTTTCTGCCTTCTAATGCCGCAAGACGTTTTTCAAGTGCCGACACTTGTTTGTGAAGTTCTGGAAGTCGTTGCACCAACACATGCGTTCGTAAAGACACCTCATGGCGTTTGGCTGGCCAGCCTGACATAATCGCGCCGGGTTCTACACTCTTCTCGATTCCCGCTCCCGCAGCGATCATGGCTTTGTCACCAATGGTCAGGTGATCAATGAGTCCAGCTTGCCCGCCGATGATTACGTATTTTCCAACCTGTGTACTCCCTGCGATACCGACTTGGGCTACCACAATGCAATGTTCATCCATCGTCACGTTGTGGGCGATCTGAACTTGGTTGTCGATTTTACAGCCTTGCTTAATCAACGTGTGTCCAAAAGTTGCTCGGTCAATAGTCACGTTGGCCCCGAGTTCCACATGGTCTTCGATCACGACAGTTCCTCGTTGAGGAATTTTGTGATGTTGTCCTTCATGTTGGAGGTAACCGAACCCATCGCTACCAATGACGCTTCCCGTATGGATGATGACGTTGTTGCCGATGGCGCATCGATCAAGAATAGAGACGTGGGGATAGAGTATGGAGTCGTCTCCAATCGTGGCATCTTTTCCGACAAAGACGCCGGGATACAGTGTGACGCGATCTCCAATGGTGGCTCCATCGCTCAATGTCACGAAGGGGCCAATGGAAACCTTCTTCCCAATTTTGACATCCTGGCCATGCCAAATATCCTTGGCAATCCCAGGGGCTTGATGTTCTTGTGGAAAAAATTGATTGATGATTTGGACAAAGGCGTATTGCGGATTTGAAACGATGAGTTGATTGGCGGAAAGCTGCGGATAATGTGTTGAGACAATAAACGCGGTGGCCTGGGAGTCTTGTGCGTCTTTTAGATAGCGTTCACCGGCGAGATAGGCGATGTCTCCGGTCTTGGCGCCTTCGGGGTTATTGACGCCCGTGATTTCACAAGCTTTTTCTCCCTTAAGCTCAGCCTGAATTGTCGTAGCGAGTGTCTGTAAGGAAACACCAGCGGGTGCAGAACGGGTCATTTCTTTTTCGCTTTGGGTGTCGCCGCCGTCGTACGTTTTTTTGTGGCGGCAGTGGCTCGTTTGTTTGAGGTTGCTGCGGAGCGTGGGTTCGTCGGTGTCGATGCCGCTCGAGCTTTTTCTGTGGCCGTGGGCTTTTTCGTCTTGGCTGGTGCCGCCGTTTTGGCTTTAGGCTTAGCTTTGGCTTGAGTGGCTTGAGGTGGCTTCACAATTTTGGTTGGTGTGGCCGCCTTCGCCGATTTGTCAGCAGCAGGTGTTTTGACTTTTTGTTTTGCTGGAGTGGTTATGGCGTTGGGATTGACTCGTCCTTCCACGTATTTCACCACGTCATCCAACGTTTGAAGACCGGGGAGGTCGTCATTGGGAATTTCCATGTCAAAGGCTTTTTCCAAATCGTATAACAATTCAAAAGTCATGAGGGAGTCTAAGCCCAGGTCCTCGCGAAGGGAATGTTCTGGTTTGATCGATGAGGGATCTCGTCGAAGCGACGTGGCTAGGACTTCTCGAATTTGTTTGCCGATGGAGGACTCTACTGCCATTCCACTATTCCTTTCCTGGGTTTGTTCAAAAAGTCTGCCAGCAGCATTCTCGGCCCTTTGCCGTGCTCGCGTACTTTCTTGTACGCTCTGTTCGCCAAAGGGCCTGCGGTCTTGCTGGACAGCCTTTTTGAACAGGCCCCTTGATGATACTGGTCGCGAATTTATCGAGTCGTAAAACGTTTAAGAATCAATACACCATTATTGCTACCAAATCCAAATGCATTTGTCATGGCAACTTTTATTTTGCCCTCCTGGGTTTGACGAGAAATGCCGGGCAAGTGGCATTCTGGATCTGGATCTTCCAAGTTCAATGTGGGATGCACAATGCCAGTCTTCATGGCCATAATAGAGGTAATGGCGCCTAAAGCCCCAGCCGCACCCAAGGTATGGCCCACTAACGATTTTGTGGCGTTGATCATTAATTTGTTGGCACGACTTTTAAACACATGACGAAGACCCCGAACCTCTACGTCGTCCCCCACCGTGGTGGAGGTGGCATGGGCATTCACATATTCCACTTGGGATGGGCGAAGTTTGGCATCTTCAAGGGCGAGTTTCATGGTTTTGGCCATTTCTACGCCGTCTTCTTTCGGAACGACCATATGATAGGCTTCACTGGTCGATGCATACCCTGCTACTTCCGCATAGATCTTGGCGCGCCGGCGCTTGGCATGTTGAAGTGTCTCGAGGATTAAGGCTCCCGCGCCTTCACCCATGACAAACCCATCTCGACCTTTATCAAAGGGGCGTGAGGCTTGAGTGGGCTGTTCATTGTAGCGGCTGGACAATGCTCGCAGGGAACAAAATCCTGCGAAGACCAACGGGGTGATACTCGCATCAGCACCAGCCGCGATCATCATATCGGCTTTCCCCATCCGAATCGTGTTCAAGGCTTGGCCAATGGCATGGATGCTCGATGAACAGGCAGTGGAAATGGTAACGTTTGGACCTTTAGCGCCAAAGGCCATGGCAATGATTCCCGATGCAGAGTTCAGGGTAATGGTGGGAATGAAATTCGGGTGGACGCGATTCGGCTTCTTGGTGTCGTAAAGCAGAGAAATTTCGCGTTCGCCCATCATCATTCCACCCATGCCTGCTCCAACCATGACTCCCACTCGATCAGGGTTCTCTCTTTCCATCTGGATCCCGGCATCTTCCAAGGCTTCCTTCGCGGCCACCAATCCGAATTGGGCATACCGATCAACACGGTTGGCGTATTTTTCTTCAATATGGTCGAGTGGGTTGAAATCATGAATTTGCCCGGCAATGCGAGACCTGTAGGCATCAATCGGGAGACCTTCAAAGGAAGGGATTTTGGAAATGCCTGATTGCCCTTCGATGGCCGCATTCCAAAATTGATTCAGCCCAATGCCGATAGGGGTGATAATTCCAAGACCCGTCACAACAATTTTTGGTGCCATGTGATAATACTGCCTTTCAATAACGGTACACGCCACGGGTGACGGGTGTTTTATACCATGAATAAGCTAATAGCGTACCTTCAGCATATAATTCAGGCTGACGGCGAGAAACATAAAGCAGGCGATCCAGCCGGCAATGACCGGGACAAGGGCTCCACTTCGTCCAAGGGCAATGCCAACAGAATGAGTGGTCCAAAACAAAAAACTAATGCCAAGAGCTTGGCCGATGCTCTTGGCCACACTCGATGATCGAGAGCCCAGTCCATGAAGTCCGAGCGATACTCCAAGAATGGTCATGATGAACGTGACAAACGAAAAGGCAATGCGATCCCAATAGTCTGTAAGAAATCGAGTGATATTATGACCTTCGTTTTTCAAATGCTGGATATGCTCCCACAGTTGCCCCAGAGTCATGTGTTCGGGCTCTAACGAAATCCACGTTTCTAGATCCTCCGGTGTCAAGGAAAGCTCCAAGGGCATTTCATCGAGTTGGGTGACCTTGACCGGTGCATGAAGCCTCATGGATCGTTTGACAATGTCTTTCAGGGTCCATCCTTTCACGGTGTAGTCGACAGTCTCGGCGGAAAGCACCTGGTCGAGTCGAAAATCCGAATCAAGCCGGTACAGTCGAATGGAATGAAGTTTCCTGCCATCCGGTGAAACTCTTTTCACGTTCATGATGGTATTGTTCTGGATCCGGAGCCAGAGATTTTCCGCGGTAAAGGCTAATGGTCGCGGTTTTTTTTGGATTTCGACGGTTTTGATCTGCTCGGCCTTGGCATTACCCAAGGGGATCAAGATTGCCGTGAAACCGAACAGCACAACGGTGGTCAGGGCCGCCACGGACAGAAACGGCGCGGCAATATGAAACAGGCTGAACCCGCAGCTTCGCATGGCGGTGATTTCATGATTTTTGTTTAATATGCCAATGGCGAGGAGTGTGGCCATTAAAGCGGCAAATGGAGCGAGCTTAAAGGAAATGTCTGGAATTTTAAAGAAGAAATACATGAGCATCGAGGTTATTTCGGCATCGTGCCGAAGGAATCTTCTCAGTTTTTCGAAAAAATCGATGATGAGATAGATCGAGGTCAAGCCCGTAATGCACATGACCAGGATTTTCACATAATGCCGGAGGATGTACCAAAAAAGAATACCCATATTAATGTCGACTGGCTCGGTAAAAGAGGATACAGGTGATGAGTAGCAAAATGACGTTTGGAAACCAAGCCCCGGCAAAGGGGTGAAGCACCAGCGTCGTCACCAGAAATTCTCCAACCACATTTAATAGATAAAAGCCCACCATAATGACAATACCAAGGGCGAACCCTCCGATACGGCCTGAACGCTTCGAGACAATCCCCACCGGTAGCCCAAGAACACCCAGGATGAGAGTGGCCACGGGAAAGCCCAAATCTTTGTAATATTCCATGAGTCGCCGGAGCGTGTTGGAATCTCGCCACCCGGATTCATTAAGCTTTTCGATGAGGTAGTCGTATCCTCGGCGTCCAGGCTTGGTGGTATTGAACGAGTCGGGGAGGTCCATCTTGAGGTCATAGGTTTTGAAGGTCACTTGATGATGCTGAGTGATGTCACGGGGAAGAGCATGAATGGTTCCGTCAAAGAGGCGGAACCCCAGCTGCTTTTGCTTGGGATCATGCAACATGCTGAAGGTTTTGGCGGTGACAACCAGGGGTTTGGACGGATCGCGTTGATCGGCAATAAAAATGCCTTCGGCTTTTTTCCCCTTCTCAGGCTTGGGGACGTAAATCATCATGCCTTTGGTTGGTTCGTTAAACACCCCTTTGTCCAGAGCCAAGGTGAGCTGATCCTTGATCAGGCTAATGGCCAATTTTTTCAGCGAAATGTTCGACCATGGTTGTCCCCATTGGGATAGATAAATCGTGAGCAGAAATACCATGAATGAAAAGACAAAGACCGGGAATGCAATGCGCGTCAAACTGATTCCGGCAGCTCTCATGGCCACGAGTTCTTTATCAACAGAGAGTCTTCCAAAAGTCGTAATGGAGGAAACCAGGCAAGCAATAGGCAAGGTCAGGACAAGAAATGACGGCATGAGGTGGGCGACAATATTCAGAACAGGCATGATTCCCACCCCTTTTGAAACTAAAAGCTCAACGAGGCGGAGCATTTCCTTGGTAAAGACAATAAAACACAGCGCTCCCAAGCTGACGGTAAAGGGGATCATCAGTTCTTTGAAAATATAACGGTCGAGGATTCTCATCATACTTCTGGGGGGAGTGACGCGCCGACGATGGAGTTCATACTAGTGATTTTGCTTGGCTTCGAAGTCCGCAACCAAAATAGTTTGAGTGGGTGAGTCAAAAATAATGTTGGCCATAATAACGCAGGGTAGGGAGGCTGTAAATGGAATAGCGGTAGTGATTGTTGTCTGGGATGCCTAAAAATATCCTATATCTTGCGATACAATACCTACTGAGGCACTAGATTTCGTTGACACCCCCATATGAGTATGATACAGGGTGGCGTCGATATTTGTAATATGGCTGTTAGGGGGGGAGTACAAAAGTAGGTGCTCTCTTTTCCCATCAATCCTAACGAAATATATATTAAGATTTCACCCCCGTGAGTACCTCAAAAACATTTCGTCTTGTCCTGATCAAACCCTCTCGTTATGACAATGATGGGTATGTCGTGCAATGGGTCCGATCCATCATCCCTTCTAACACTCTTGCGACATTATATGGGCTTGCTCTTGATTGTGCGAACCGAGAAGTACTCGGAGATGATGTTGAAATTGTCATCGATGCTTATGATGAACCTAATGCTGTTATTCCTCTCAACAAGATCATACGAGATATCCAGCAAGCCGACGGCGGTATGGTTGGGCTTGTTGGCGTTCAAACCAACCAATTTCCGAGATCCGTCGATATTGCCCGCCCTCTTCGTGAGGCAGGGATCCCGGTCGTCATTGGGGGATTTCATGTAAGTGGATGCCTTTCGATGCTTCCGAATCTCCAGGTGGATATTCAGAAGGCCATGGATATGGGGATTACTATCTATGCTGGTGAAGCCGAGGGACGCTTTGATGAAGTGCTACGCGATGTATGGGAAGGCCAGGTCAAGCCGCTCTATAATTATCTGGATGATCTTCCTGAATTAACTGGAGCCGTCATTCCCTTTTTGCCTAAGGAACATGTTGAGAGAACGATTGAAGGCTTAGGCAGCTTAGATGCGGGACGGGGCTGTCCCTTTCAGTGCAGCTTTTGCACCATTATCAATGTCCAAGGTCGCAAGTCGAGATGGCGGACGCCGGATGATGTTGAAAAAGTCGTTCGGGCGAATCTTGCCCAAGGGGTTCATCGATTTTTTATCACGGATGATGACTTTGCCAGGAATAAAAATTGGGAAGCGATTTTTGATCGCTTGATTACGCTTCGCGAAGACGAAGGCCCGGACATCAAATTTATAATCCAGGTGGATGCTCTCTGTCATCGGTTGCCGAATTTCATTGAAAAAGCCGCTCGTGCCGGATGTCGGCGAGTCTTTATTGGATTGGAAAATATCAATCCTGAAAATCTCGTTGTCGCCAAAAAACGGCAAAACAAGATTTGGGAATATCGTCAAATGCTCCAAACCTGGAAAGATCATGGATGCATGACCTATGCCAGTTATATTTTGGGCTTTCCTGCTGACACTCCGGAATCCATTGCTCGTGACATCGAAATTATTAAAAAAGAATTACCGGTGGACCTGCTGGAGTTTTTCTGTCTGACTCCGCTTCCTGGATCCGAGGATCATCAAAAGTTGCATGCGCAAGGCGTTCCAATGGAAACGGACATGAATCGATACACGCTTGAATATGTGACGACCGGTCATCCGAAGATGACAGAAGCACAGTGGTGTCAAGCCTATGATAATGCCTGGAAGCAATACTACACGTTAGAGCATGTCGAAACCTTAATGCGTCGAGCCGCTGCCCGACAGATGAGTGTCGGCAATATGATGTTTCTCATTTTATGGTTTTATGGTGGGATCATTATTAACCAGTTACATCCTTTGGAGAATGGGTATTTTCGCCGCAAGATTCGAATCCAACGAAGACCGGGATTCCCCATCGAAAATCCCCTCACCTTCTATCCCAAACGTCTGTGGGAAATTATTCGCGACCACGGCAAGTTCCTAAAACTTGTTGTTCAATACGCTCTAATTCGGCGTCGAGTGAAATCAGATCCCAATTGCAAACAGTATATGGACCTTTCTTTGACTCCGGTCTCGATTGAAGAGGAAGAAGATCTCGATCTCATAAAAGTCTTCCATCCTCGTCCAGCTATATCTCCATCGGCCGAGGCAGAAGTCGCCGGGGTGAAATAAGCCGCAACCTTGTTGTCATAGGGTTGTCTCCAAATATGAAATCCAAAAAAAAATTTCTGGTCGTATTCATCAAGCCTTCCCGCTACGATGAAGATGGTTATGTTGTGCAATGGGTTCGATCACTGATTCCCTCCAATTCATTGGCGGTCTTGTATGGTCTTGCTGCGGATTGTGCGAATCGAAACATTCTCGGCACCGATGTTGAAATCGTGATCGATGCGCATGATGAAACGAATACCGTCATCCCGATCCGGAAGATCATTCGAGACATTCAGCAGGCAGACGGTGGGTGTGTTGGGCTGGTTGGTGTGCAAACCAACCATTTCCCGCGTTCGATGGAAATGGCTCGCCAGTTTCGTGACGCAGGGATTCCTGTGGTCATGGGAGGGTTCCATGTCAGTGGGTGCTTATCCATGCTCCCTGAGATTCCGGCTGATCTTCAGGCTGCGATGGACATGGGAGTTTCTCTTTATGCAGGTGAATCGGAGGGACGGCTTGATGAAGTATTACGGCATGTGTGGGAAGGCAAGCTTCAATCTCTGTACAACTATTTAGACGATCTGCCTGAATTAAATAATGCGGTCGTGCCCTTTTTGCCGAAAGGCAAATTTCAACGATCCCTCGTGAGCATGGGGAGTTTTGATGCTGGGCGTGGGTGTCCGTTTCAATGTAGTTTTTGCACGATTATTAATGTGCAAGGACAGAAATCTCGTTGGCGGACCCCTGATGATATTGAAGCCTGTATTCGCGCGAATATTCAGGAAGGGGCGAGAGGTTTTTTTATTACCGACGATGATTTCGCTCGCAATAAAAATTGGGAGCCCATTTTTGATCGGCTGATCAAGCTTCGTGAAGAGGATGGCTTAAAAGTCAAATTTATCATTCAGGTAGACACCCTGTGCCATCGCCTTCCCAATTTCATCGAGAAGGCGGCTCGAGCAGGATGCAAGTCGGTGTTCATCGGATTAGAAAACATTGATCCAGAAAATTTAAAGAGCGCCAAAAAGGGTCAAAACAAAATCTGGGAATACCGGAAAATGTTACAAGAGTGGAAAGATCATGGCGTCATTACCTATGCCGGCTATATTTTAGGATTTCCTGGGGATACTCCTGAATCAGTGGCACGGAATATTGAAATTATTAAACGCGAATTGCCCGTGGACTTGCTGGAATTTTTCTGTCTCACCCCGCTACCTGGTTCTGAAGATCATAAAAATCTTTCGGCACAAGGCGTGTGGATGGATCCTGACATGAACAAGTATACCCTTGAGCATGTCACGACGGAACATCCGTTGATGTCTCGGGATGAGTGGTATCAAGTTTATAAGGATGCCTGGGACCAATATTATACACCGGACCATGTGGAAACCATGATGCGGCGGGTTGATGCCAAACGTATTAGTGCTGGTTTCCTCCGTACGTTGATCGTCTTGTTTTATGGATGCATTACCATCAATAAGCTCCATCCCTTGGAAGGTGGATATTTTCGCCGTAAGGTACGGACGCAACGCCGGCCAGGCTTTGTTCTAGAAAACCCCATTCTATTCTTTGTTCGTCGGCTTTGGGAAATCGGGTACGAGCACATGGCCTTATTCAATATGTTCTGGAAGCTGGGAACCATTCGAAAACGCGTAAAGCTTTCTCCTGATCGCCGAACCTATACGGACCTTTCCTTGACTCCTGTGGCCGTTGAAGAGGAAGAAGATCTTGATCTTATTAAAATCTTCAAACCTCGACCTGCTCAAATTTCCTCCAAGCCCTCTCAGCCCACCGTGGTTTAGAAGCCAAGAATCGCTGTGGGCTCTTCATCCTTTGTGTTTGCTTATTATTTTATGGGCAAAGAACTTTTTCCTCTTTGCAAAAATCCTCTTTGATTAAAACCTGGAGTATGTTTTAATTATTTCATCGTGAGACCCAGCCCTATGGCACAATCAGTTTCTCAACTCAAACCATCCAAACGACGCTCTCCCACAAAAGCGACATTGCGGCGGATTCGTCTCTTCGCAACCGACGTAGATGGGGTCTTGACAGATGGCGGAATGTTTTACTCCGATTCCGGTCAGCAGATGAAAAAATTCAATGTCTGGGATGGTATGGGCTTAGCGCTTATGAGGCAAGCAGGGCTCATTATAGGCATCATTACCACGGAGCAGACAAAATTAGTGGCACAGCGGGCCAAAAGGTTACAAATCACAGAGGTGCATCAAGGGATATGGGATAAGCTTGGTGTGCTTCAAGAGATGGGAACGCGCTATGGGGTGTCCCTTCAAGAAATGGCCTTTATTGGGGATGACATTAATGACCTAAAGGCCTTACAGTCCGTGGGGTTTTCAGCCTCTCCGGCAAACGCAAGACCGGAAATACGGAAAGCCGTGAAATACGTGTGTAAGGCTAACGGGGGAGACGGGGCGGTTCGGGAGCTGGCGGATATGATCCTAGGCGCTCACCCAAAGCTTCAGAGGCCGGGATAATGGGTTGGATGCTCGCACATCATGATGATGAACCATTTCAGGATATTGAAGGTATTTGGATCGGTGAAAGATCGCTTCAGATTTTCCTACAATAATCCGAAGAACATACCAAATAGCGAGAAGCGGGAGCTATGAGCGGTAAACGAACACAAAATCACCTGATTTTTTTCAATTGAGGCCTTTTTTATGAAGCAACCACATTTGTACGCGGTAATCCTTGCCGGAGGAAGTGGAACGCGATTCTGGCCGATGAGCCGTGAGCGATTTCCCAAGCAACTTCTTCAAATTATTGGTGAAGAGACGTTGATTCAGCAAACGGTCCGTCGTGTGATGAAATCAGTATCCGTAAATCAAATCTGCGTGGTCACCAATCATTTGCAAGCTGAGTCTATTAAACTGCAATTATCCGAATGGAAAGATGAGCTATCGAATAATTTTGTCTTGGAACCAGAGGGCCGCAATACTGCTCCCGCGATTGGGTTGGCTGCACTTCGATTAATCAGGCGCGATCCAGATGCCACCATGCTAGTGCTTCCTGCAGATCATGTTATTCATGGTGATGCCAAGTTCAAAAAAGCCATTTCGTTAGGCTATCAATTGGCACAACAGGGAAGCCTGGTCACTTTTGGTATTCAACCGACTAAACCCGAAACCGGGTATGGATATATTCAACCAAATCGTCGGTCATGTGTCGGAAAACAAGGGACGCTTTCCGGGTATAAGGTGGCACGGTTTGTCGAAAAACCCAATTTGAAAAAAGCAGAACAGTATTTGAGATCTGGTAACTATTATTGGAATAGCGGCATCTTTTTATGGAGAGCTTCGACGGTGTTGGAAGAGTTCTCTCAGCATCAACCTGGGTTGCTCCGTGGCCTCAAGGCCATCGACAAGATGATCGAATCCGGTCAATTGGGAAATCAATTTGCCGCCCGCTATAAAAAACTTCCGTCAGTATCGATTGACTACGGAATCATGGAACAGTCCTCCCATTCCACGGTAGTGCCTGTCGATTTTTCCTGGTCGGATGTCGGTAGTTGGGGAAGCCTTGAGGAAGTTGCCTCTCGTGATAAACGGGGCAATGTGAAGACCGGGAACGTCGTG
>Ga0114931_10007338_pt1 | contig 13463 bp, 15 predicted proteins | sample 2SBtaG_FD_89579 | JGI IMG/M metagenome (GOLD analysis project Ga0114931, IMG submission 89579) | Deep subsurface microbial communities from Kolumbo volcano to uncover new lineages of life (NeLLi) - 2SBTROV14_V59a metaG | ecosystem: Environmental > Aquatic > Marine > Volcanic | place: Kolumbo... | reverse complement strand
CGCGACGTAGGGCGTGGTGCCCGAGGCCGCAATCCCCAGCACGAAATCACTATCGCCCACCGCATGGTCGTCGACCGCCCGTGCCCCGGCCCCGGCGTCGTCCTCGGCGCCCTCCTGCGACCGCGTCAGGGCCTCGGGTCCACCGGCAATGATGCCCACGACCATCTCCGGCAGCGTGCCGAACGTCGGAGGACATTCGGATGCATCCAGCACACCGAGTCGGCCCGACGTGCCCGCCCCCACGTAGAGGAGCCGCCCGCCGCGGTTGAAGGCGGCCACCGCCAGATCGATGGCGTGGGCGAGTGCCTCGCGGGCAGCGTGCATCACCTCGACCACGTGCTGGTCTTCGGCCTGCATGAGGTCGACGATCTCCAGACTCGACGCCACATCGATATGGGTGGTTCGCGGGTTGCGCCGTTCCGTGAGGCGCGGATCCAGGAAATCCGAAGTCGTCATCGCACCATCGTCACCTGACCTGATTGGCCCGGGTGAACGGCCATGCACGCAATCCGTAACCGTCGACCAATCTAGTCCCTCCTTCCGCCACAGCCACCGAGGTTCCGGTTGCGATCCGCCGGACCGGTCATATCTTGGGTCGAGGTCAAGCCACGTTGAACATCCGCCCCGGACGTGCCGCCACCCATGACCGACCATTCAGACCCCCCCGCTGGCAGTGTCTTCGCCGTCATGGCGCTGTTCGTCGTTGTGGGATTCCCGCTGGTCGGCTATCTCTGGGAGACGCTGAATCAGGTCATGTCCGCAGACGTCAACCCCGGACGTGTGCTCATATCCATCCCCGTCCTGCTGGCGTTGGCCGGGTGGGTCGCGCTCCTGGCCCGCCGCGTCCGTCGCTGGTCCACCTGAGTGCACCGTACCATGAAGAATACCTCATCGGCGGTGCCCGCAGGATCATAACGCCGACGGAGCAGTTGTCCATGTCCGACCGACCCGAGCTTCCACCGACCACCTCCCCCGCAGCCGGGCAGGAGCCGTCCCCGGATCTGGCCCCGGCGACCGGGGTGGACCCCGCCGCGGAACACGACCCCTCGTCCGAAGAAACCCCGATTGTCACCGGGACCCTGGTCATCTCGATGGTGTTCATGATGATGGTATTCGGCTTCTGGATCACCGTCTACTACACCCTCCTGCACCGATAATCGCATGAGCAAAGTCCTCGTCTACGAGAAGTCCTTCCTGCGACTGGGCATCGTGCTGTTGATCCTCTGCCTGGGCGCATTGCTGTACGCGAATATCGCGATGGGGATTCACCTGCCGGGCCGGGGCGGGTTGATCGATCCCGAACATCTGGAGGAGACGCCGCCGTTCAACGAGCCGGGAGTTCATCAGACCGGCCCGAACCAATATGACGTCGTGGTCCGTGCCTACGCGTTCCTGTTCGTCCCGGCCGAGATCCGGCTTCCCGTCGGGGCCGAAGTGACCTTCATCGCCACCTCGCGCGACGTGATTCACGGTTTCAATGTGGAAGGGACCCGCATCAACATGATGTTGATCCCGGGCCAGATCAGTCGGAACACCTACACCTTTACCGAGCCCGGGGAACACCTCCTGATCTGTCACGAGTACTGTGGCATCGGCCACCACCTCATGCACGGGAAGATCATCGTTGAATAGCCTCCACCACACTGACGTGCACCGGGAGCAGCCATGACGACTGCCGCCGCGACGGTCCTCAGCCCGGCCGGGTATACGCTGTCCGACGGCCAACGCCGGGGCATTCGATGGACCATCTACGTCGGATATGCCGCCCTGATCGCGGGCATTTTTCACGGGCTGGCCCAGGCTCTGTCCTACGCCAACATCGACATCCTGAAATACTTCCCGGCGCTGCGCAGTTACTACCAGGGACTCACGGCGCACGGCGTGGCGAATGTCTTTGTGTTCACGTTCTCTTTTTCGAATGCCTTTCTCCCCTTGATGACGGCGCGGGCTCTGGCCCGCAAGCTGCACGGCGGCCTTCTGTGGAGTTCGTTCGCTACTCTGGTGTTGGGGAACGTTCTCCTGATCTACGCCGTCGTCAGTGGGCAGGCCAGCGTTCTGTACACGTCCTATGCCCCTCTGAAAGCCCACCCCACGTTCTACCTCGGGGTGGTCATGATCGTCATCAGTACCTGGCTGGCCCTGGCCAACATGCTGGTGATGTTGCATCAGTGGCGACGCGAACATCAGGGTCTTCGGATTCCCCTTCTCGCCTTCGTGTCGATCGCGAGTTACCTGATGTGGTTTCTCGCCTCCCTGCCCGACGCCGTCAACCTGTTGGGTTTCATCATTCCCTGGAGCCTGGGCTGGCTGACCAAGACCGATCCGCTCCTCAACCGGACACTGTTCTGGTTCACCGGTCACGCCATCGTGTACGCCTGGTTGCTCCCGGCTTACGTATCGTGGTACATGCTCATTCCCCGGCAGGTGGGCGGCCGCGTCATCAGCGATTCCCTCACCCGGTTCGTGTTCATCCTGTTCCTGCTGTTGTCCATCCCGACAGGTTTCCACCATCAGTATACGGATCCGGGAATCGCCGAGGGCGTGAAGTTCGCCCATGCCATTCTGACGTTCGGAGTCTTCTTCCCCAGTCTGGCCACGGCCTTTTCGGTGACCGCGTCCCTGGAGATGGGTGGTCGGAAACGGGGCGGACGCGGGATCATCGGCTGGATCCCGAAACTTCCGTGGGGCGATCCGTCCGTAACCGCCCAGCTCCTCGCGATGATCGCCTTCGTATTCGGCGGCATCACGGGCCTGATCAATGCCAGCTACATCATGAATCAGGTCATTCACAATACGACCTGGGTACCCGGTCACTTTCACATGACCGTGGGCAGCGCGGTGGCGTTGACCCTGGTCGGCGTCGCGTATTGGCTCATCCCGTACCTGAGCGGACGTCAACTGTGGGGTCGCCGGGTGGCCCTGGCATCGTCATGGCTCTACTTCGTCGGCGTGCTGATCTTTGCCCGGGGGATGGCCGATGCCGGTCTGCACGGCATGCCCCGGCGGATCTTCCGGGTCGAGGCGGCCTATAACAACGTGGAATGGAACCTCGGCGGGATGCTGACCGGCATCGGCGGCACGCTGATGTTCATCGGCTTGTTCCTCTTTTTCGTCGTGATCGCCATGACCTTGCTCTTCGGCCGCAAGGGGGAGGCGCCCGGCGACATCCCGTGGTCCGAGTCCGTGTCGGCTCCGAAGCTGAAGGGGTGGGAACTCCGGCTGGACAATCTGACCATGTGGTTCATCGTGGCGATCCTGTTGATCCTGGTCGCCTACGGTCCGTTTTTCCTCGGCATGTATACACCCAACTTCGTGTCCCCGGGATTCAAGTTCTTCTGACCTGTCCCCAGGTCTCCACCTGGACCTGCGCCCGAAACCCAACACGGGCCGGCCCGGAGTATCCGGAGCCGGCCCGTCGCCTTCGGCGCACCGGTTCGTCTATCCCCCCACCGGTACCAGTTGAAACGGCGCATCCAGCACGAGATAGATGGGAGCACCGGCATCGAGAATGATATCGACGTCCCGCGTCGCCGCCGCAATGCCGACCCCGGCGGCGGCCCCGGCGGCGGCCCCGACTGCCGTCCCGGTCTTGTTGCCACCGATAATCCGGCCCGCGATGGCGCCGACCACCGCACCGGCTCCAACCTTGGCCGCATCGCCGGCGGTGACTCCCCGACCCTTCATCCGCGTGCCCATGCTGTCGGTCCGCGCGGTAATGTCGTAACTCTTCCCGCCGAACTCCACGCGGTTGAACGTGATGGCCATCCGGCCTTCGCCGCCGGGACTCTCCGCCGGGGCCATGGTCGAGATCGTGCCCAGCAGCACGGCACCCGAGGGAATCACCACCCGGCCCCGATCGTCCGTGATGTCTTCAGACAGGACGGCCATGGCTGGCTCGCCCACCTTGTTGTGCCGGGAGGTGAGGGTATCGACCGCGTAGACGGTCATGGCAGTCCCGCTCGGGAGGCCAAGTGGCTGCGGGGCCGGACGGGAGCGACGACGCGGGCGCTCGGGGGCGGGGGCGGGGGTCGGGGTCGGCTGGGGAGCCGGCTGCTCGGCCCCGGCTGGCGTTTCGGTCTCTGATCCGGGCTCAGCCTGGTCGTCGATCGTCAGGACGGATTCCGCCGGTGGCAACGCCAGGTCGCGGTCGCCGTCGGCCGGCTCCGCCCGGTCGCCCGAACAGGCCAAGGCCCCGAACGCCAGGAGGCCCGCCAGCGTACGTACATGGAGGCTTGTCATGGAATGACCACTCCCACTTGGGGTTCCAGGATATCCAGCCCGCAATATACCCCCGATGCCCCACCACCATGGACCGAAGACGGCTCAGATGCGGGACCGGATGAATTCGGGGGTGAGCGGCTGAAGCCAGGCCGCGAGGAGCGTGAAATACCCCGTGGCCAGCATGAGGCCGACCACCACCAGCAACGCCCCGGACGCCTTGGTCATCACCGGCATGAACCGGCGGTACTTCTGGAACCATCCCATGAACCGCTCTACCGCCACCGCCGCGACCAGAAAAGGAATGGCCAGGCCCATCGAATAACTCAGGAGCAGGACCATCCCCTTCTGCAGGTCTGCCTGGGAGCCGGTGTAGGTCAGGATCGAACCCAGCACCGGACCGATGCAGGGTGTCCATCCGGCCCCGAACGCCACCCCGACCAACACGCTGCCCAGGTACCCCGCCGGTTTGTCCTGAATCTGGAATCGGCGTTCCCGGGCCAGAAAGCCCATGTTGAACACCCCCAGCATGTACAGGCCGAAGACGACGATCAGGAGCCCGCCGATACGTTCGAACCAGCGCTGGTTGACATTGATCAGGAGCCCGAGGGTGGAGGCCCCGGCACCGAGGGCCATGAAAATCAGCGTGAACCCGGTGATGAACAGCAGGGCGTGGAGCAGCGCACCCCGCGGCCGCGCTTCCAGTTCCTCAAGGGACATGCCCGTGATGAAAGACACGTAACTTGGCACCAGAGGAAGGACGCAGGGAGAGAGAAAGCTCAGAATCCCCGCGGAAAATGCCACGAATATGCCAATTGACTCTGCGCCCATATGCTACCGAACCTCCTCCGGCCGCCCCCGGTTCCCCGAAGCCGCACCATGCAGACCAATCATCCGGTACACCAACTTGGCAACGGTAAAATCCGGCGCCACCATGCCCGGGATGGGGGCCAGCTCGACGACATCGGCCCCCACTACGTTGCGTTCCCGAAACACCCGTTCGAGGAGGGTCATGGTCGGATACCACCGCCCACCTCCCGGCTCCGGGGTCCCGGTGGAGGGCATGATCGACGGATCAAAGTAATCAACGTCAAAGGTGATGTAGACGTTGGGCCCGAGATGTTCGAGGACCCGATCGATCCAGCCCGGCGCCTCCAACTCGTGACCGAACACGACAGGAATCTCCTCCCGTCTCGTCAACGTCCGCTCATCGGTGGTCATCGACCGGATGCCGACCGGAACGAGCCGCACCCGATCCCGCACCCGGTGCATCACCGAGGCGTGCGACCAGGGGGTCTCGTCGTACGACGGCCTCAGGTCCGTATGGGCGTCGAGTTGGAGGACGGACAACCCCCGTTCGCCCAACCGGTCCGCGTGGGCCAGGATCGGGGCCGACGACAGACTGTGCTCGCCACCGACCATCAGGACAAATTTCCCCGTTTCCACCAGCCGATCCAGAACCCGTCGGAGGAGCGAGATCGCCGCCTCCGGGCCCGAGGCCGGCAGCAGCAGTTCGGGTAGTGTGTGGATACCAACCATGAACGGCTCGGCATCCAACTCATGATCGTACAGCTCGAGATAGTGGGACGCCTCCATCACCGCCCCCGGCCCTCGCCGGGTACCGGCCTGCCATGACACCGTTGCCTCGTACGGCACGGGCAGGATGAGCACTCCGGCCGTCTCGAATCCGCTGTGTTCCTCGGGCAGTCCGAGGAAGTTGGTGGGAGCACCCCACGGGAATCCCTCCAGGGGGCCACGGGCATGCCGGAAATCGTTCATCCGCAGAACACGAGCGCACTGACCACCGTGACCCACCGGCCGTCGTCCTGGGCCTCGGCAGTGCAGGAGATGTTCGTCGTGCGCACGATGTCGCCCGAGAGTAACCACTGTTCCTTGCGCTCATCCCAGGCTTCGTCGGGGTCGAACGGCACCCCGAGGACCGTGGCCAGCATGCTCGCGGCCAGGTCTTCCGCGTAGTCACCGGCCGGTTCGGTCCGCTGACCGAAAGCATGGTGTTCGGAGATGTACCCGTGGTGGTCGGGATCCTTGGGAATGGCAAGGCCGATGGCGGCGGCCCCGAGCCTCGAGGGTTCGTTGGTCTGGGCCTTGGCGATCACCGAGAACAGGATCTGACCGGGCGTCAGACGGGCAATCCCCTCCTCAGCCTCGACCAGCCGGCAGTGCGGGGGGAAGATCGAGCTGACCTGCACCAGGTTGTACTGGGCGATGCCGGCTTCTCGCAGGGCCATCTCGAAGCTGGTGAGCTTCTCCCGGTGCCGCCCCACACCGCTGGTCAGAAACGCCTGCCGCGGCACCATGTTCATCAACTGATTCACGCTCCCGCCCTTCCTTCCCCACCGCTCCCTCCCAGGGCAGCGGCATCGTGGGTCTGACACGCCGCACACACCCCATAAATCTCCAGGCGGTGGTGGTGGTGCCGAAACCCGTACTCCTCAGCGATCAGCATGTTCATGCGTTCGATGCGCTCCGAGGAGAACTCGACCACCTTCCCGCATTGCGTGCAGATCACGTGTTCGTGATGCAGGTGGCTCCCGCTCGGCTCGTACCGCTTGAATCCCTCCCCGAAATCGTGCTCGGAGACCAGGCCGGCGCGTACCAGCAGGTCCATCGTCCGGTAGACCGTGGCCGTCCCCACGTGCACGCCATCGTCCCTCAGGATCCGTTCGATATCCTCCACCGACAAATGGCCATCGGCGAAGAACACGGCCGTGGCGACCGCTTCGCGCTGCTGTGTCATGGGCAGGTTGCGGTCCCGGACATACCGCCGGAACTGCTCGAGCAGGGCGGGACCGTCAGCCTTCGGTGGGGGACTCGTCATCTTCCACGCCGTACCAGACGGCCGGGTCGATTGCCACAGGCGGGTCGGGTTCCCCCGTCCGTTCCTGCACGCCGCGCACGACCTCGTCCACCGTGTCGGCCGGCCCCTCTCCGACGGTGGCGATCTCCACCCGGGCCCGGCCCCGCTGCTTGCCCCGGGTCGGCATCATGTAGCGGGCGGTGTGGACCCTCACCCGCGCCCTGTCTCCGGTGGCGATCACGGCCGTTCCCCACTCCCGGCCATCTCCCCGCAGGGGTGGGAACACCCAAATCCGGGCAATCGTACTCACGGCCAGTACCCGGTGTACCGCCTCCGCCACCTGCATCCAGCCCCGCCCCTGGCCCGGTGTTACTCTCGCAGCCGCGATAATCGGTTCGATGCTGCTCATCACCCTCGTTCCACCCCTGCGGCCACCACCCACCGCAGGCCGTATGTGACCGGGTTCCCCGGGGCCGACGATCCGTTCCCGACCGGCCGCGGACGGCGCAATGTACCGGAGTTGAAAACGGGTATCAATGGTCTCCGATCCAGCGTCGTCCCGGTTCAGAGCAGAGAGACCGGGTCCCGATCGAAGGCGATCCGGACCTGCCCCCGGCCCACGCCCGGCGCCCGGTGAGCGGCAAAACGAAGGACCCGTCCGAGAACCCCCTGATCCGCCGAACGGAGGAGGACGTGCCACCGCCATCGCCCCTGGAGTTTCGCCAACGGGGCGGGAGCCGGACCCAGAACATCCACCGGCAGCGATCGGGTTTCCACCAGTCCTCGAAACCACTCGGCGAGCCGATCGGCGGTTCGCGCGACCTCCGGCTCATGTTCACCGCTGGCCACCACATTGATGAGCGCGACATGGGGGGGGTAGGCCGGCCGGCGACGCTCCTCCAACTCCCGATCCGCAAAGGCCTCGTAGTCGTGGACCGCAGCCAGCTGGAGGGCGTAGTGGTCCGGCGCCCGGGTCTGGACCATCACCACCCCACCTTGTCCTCCCCGCCCCGACCGCCCGGCGACCTGCGCCACGAGCTGGAAGGTCCGTTCCGACGCGCGAAAATCCGGCAGGTGCAACGAGGTATCCGCCTGAACAACCCCCACCAGCGTAACGTTGGGGAAATCCAGTCCCTTCGAGATCATCTGGGTGCCGAACAGGATGTCGATCTCGCCGCGGGCGAAGGCATCGAGGATCCGGGCGTGTGACCACTTCGTGGACGTGGTGTCGGCATCCATGCGAGCGAGACGGGCGGTGGGGAAGCGCTCCCCCAGCCACCGTTCGAGCGCCTGGGTGCCAACACCCCGCGTCCGGTGCGTGGCCCCCCCACACTCGGGGCAGGTGGCCGGGATCGCCCGCTCGTGGCCGCAATAGTGGCAGCGCAGACACACTGGGGTCTGGTGCACGGTCAGGGCGATGCTGCACGACGGACATTCCACGACCGCCCCACACGCCGAACATTCGAGATAGTGGGCGAACCCCCGCCGGTTCAACAACAGGAGCACCTGTGCGCCCCGATCCAAGCGATCCGTGACCGCCGCGTCGAGGGCTTCCGACCACGGGACCGCACCACTTCCGGCGACCAGCGGGGCGGCCCGGAGGTCAACCAGTTCCACCGGCGGCAGCGGATGAACGGTGGCCCGTTCGGGGAGGCGAAGGACCCGGATCGTCTCCCGGGCGGCCCACGTTTCCAGCGCCGGGGTCGCGCTGCCGAGGATCACCCGGGTACCCTCAATCCGCCCGCGGAGGCGGGCAACATCGCGGGCGTGGTACCGCGGGGCTTCGCCGTTCTTGTAGCTCGGGTCGTGCTCTTCGTCCACGACGATGGCAGCCACATCACGAACCGGGGCAAACACGGCGGAACGGGCCCCGACCACCACGCGTTTGTCACCACGGGCCAGCGCCCACCACGCGTCGACGCGCTCGCCGTCGGACAACCCGGAGTGCAGGACGGCGACCTGATCACCGAATGCGCCCCGGACCCGGGCCACGGTCTGCGGGGTCAGCGCGATCTCCGGTACGAGCACGATCGCGCCTCGTCCGGCTCGGACCTCGGGGGCGATGGCCGAAAGATAGACCAGGGTCTTGCCGCTCCCGGTGACCCCGAACAGGACGGCCCGTTCCCCGGGCTCCAACGCCTGGATGCCGGCCACCGCCCTGGCCTGGTCGGGCGTCGGGGTTGGCGGCGGATCCTCGGAGGGCCGGCTCCGGAATGGGTCCCGGTCGATCGCCCGGCAGTCGATCCGGGCCAGCCCACGGTCCGCGAGGCCCGAGATGACGCTGCGCGAAAAACCCAGTTCGCCCAGCAGCCGAGGCAAAGCCACCTCACCCCCGAGCTGGTCCAGCGTCTCGTAGGCTTCCCGTTGGCGCCGCGCCCGGCCGAAGACGCGATCCCGATCGAGCAGGGAGGGGAGGCTGCGTGCGAGAACCACCACCCGCTCCACGCGCGGTCCGGGCCCCAGGGAGGGAGGCACCGTTTCGATTGTCACCGTTCCGCTCCGGGCCAGGCGTTGCAGCACGTCCCATACCGGTCGCTGCAGCGTGCGCCGCAACCAGCGCGCCGACACCGGCTTCTCCTTTTGCCTCAACAGTTCAACGACCGACCGGGCGGCCCCTCCAGACGAGGTCGCGGCAGGATCGCGCAGGGTAACCCGAAGATGCGACGCCCCCCACATCGCGCCAGGGACCATGGCCCGCAGGGCCACGCCCGGCGGCGCCGCGTAGTAACTCGACATCCACCGCGCCAGGCTCAGCTGAGCCGATGACAGCAACGGAACAGTGTCCGGCGCCAGGAATACCGGCTTCAGAGCGCCGGCCGATGGGTCTTCCTCCCCTTGGCCCTCTCCGACCCCCGTGACAATCCCCACCACGGCACGACCTCGCAGGGGGACCACGACTCGCGCTCCCGGGACGATACGATCCGCCAGAGCGGTGGGGATGCGATAGGAAAACGGAGTCCCCGCCGGTATGGGCAGCGCCACCGCACACACCTCCGGAAGCGGGTCGGGACTCACCCTCCGCTCCGGGTCAGGGCAGCGCTTCGATCAACGCCGTCGTCGCCTCGGCATTGCGGTCCGCTCGGTACCCACCCTCGAGCACGGCTGCCATCGGGGCTCCAAGAGTGGCGAGATGTCGTACCCACGCGGCGTAGTCCTCGGCTTCGAGTGTGAAACCGGCCAACGGATCACCGGCCATGGCGTCGAATCCGGCCGAGATCAGCACCAATTCCGGTCTCCAGTCCCGGGTGGCCCGCCCGATGGCGTCATCGAGCGCCGCCACGTATCGGGCTCGCGTCAGGCCGGGGGGGAGGGGAACATTGAAGATGTTCCCGACTCCGCGCTCGGCGGCCCGTCCGGTTCCCGGGTACAGGGGCCACTGATGCAGGGAAACATACCGGATCCGCTCATCGGACTCGACCAGATCCTGGGTGCCATTGCCGTGATGGACGTCCCAATCCACGATCAGGACCCGCTGGACACCCCGATCCTCGATCGCGGCCCGGGCTGCCACCACGACGTTGTTGAGGAGACAGAACCCCATGGCCGTACGGGCTACCGCATGGTGACCGGGAGGCCTGATCGCGGCAAATGCCGGAACCCCGTCGAGCGCCATCCGGGACGCTTCGACGGCCGCACCCGCCGCGTGGACGGCAGCCGTGAAACTCATCGCTCCCATCGTCGTGTCCCGATCGAGGACTCCACCGCCGGCGTCCGCCACCGCCGCCAACCGATCGAGGTAGTCACAGGGATGGACGCGCTCCAGCGCCTCCGGCTCCGCCGCCGGAGCTTCCACCCAGAGCAGTTCCCGGCCCCCCGGGACCGGAGGCCGCAACGCGTCGAGCACGGCCTGGAGTCGTTCGGGAGACTCCGGATGGCCGGGCCCGGGATCATGGAGCAGGGTGCAGGGGTGAATCAGGACCGCGACAGTCCCCGGCACGACTCAGGGCTCCCGGCTTCGGTCGATGGCATCCTGGAGGGCGGCCAACTCACGCTCCCTGGCTTCGAACGCGGCATGAAGATCCTCGAGACGGCGGACATGTACCCGCCAGGCGACCACGACCAGCACCGCCGCTCCGCTAAACCCCACGCCTCCGACGATCAGGCCCGAACGCCCGGTCCAGATCCCGGCCAGCAGGAGCAGGATGCCATCGAGCACCAGGAAGCCGACGGCCACCACCGTAAGCGTGCGGCTGGTGCGCCGTCGGATCATGGTACCTCCGGGGCGTGAGTTCCGGAGAGTCCGTCAGGACACCGGGCGCCGATTGGCCGGCAGGATGATCATCGGTGCTCCGTCCGGCACCTTCGCATCCGCCAGGGTCCGGTGTTCATCCGTGATCAGCGCACCGCGATACTTCACCTGGTAACGGGATGCATCCACCGTAGCCCCGGTGGTGGCGGCCAGGCCCTCCTCCTTGACCTGCTCAAACGTGTATTCAGGCGTCACGGGCAGATCGAGGTTGTCCCAGACATCCGTGACCCAGACTCGAATCCTCATGGCCACGGTCCCGGTCAGGCCGCAGGCCGAACGGCCGGGAGCGTCGAAAGGAACCGGGCAATGGCCTGCCCGTAGAGGGGCGAGGAGGCCCGCACCCGTCGCTCGTGTTCGCCATCGATCACCGCCAAGGCGATCTCTTCGCCACCCTGGCCCCGGAAGGTGACGAAACCGGATCCCTCGTGCTCCAGCCAGGCTCCATACTGCGGAGCCTGTTCCAGGAAAAAGCGCTTCGCCCGGCGAATGACGTCACGGGCGCTTAGCGTGGTCACCATCTCCTGCACCATCATCCCTCCCACGTCACAGGGATTCTCCCGACTCGCGGCACCCGGGTCGGAGGCCGATAACATAACCGAAACCCCCGGTGCGATACAGCCTCAGCTCCCCCCTGAGTCCGGGCCTCCCGTAAGCCGGGCCAGCCCCCGGTTGGCCAACGCCAAGCCGATGAAGACGACGGCAAACTGGAACAGCACCGTGCCCACGTTGTCGACTCCGAGGGGGTCCAGCCATCCGGTATTGGAGGAGCGGTAGGCCTGCAGCAGCCACCAGCCCACCAGCACCAGGGCCTCCAGCGGAACGACCACGGCGATCACCACATCCCACCACCGGCCGATGCGGATATCGGACCCCTCGTGGTTCAACTGCTCCGCGCGGAACCGGGCCACTCCGTGACGGATCACCGCCATGGCGAAGAAGAAGCCCGAGACCATCAGGGCCACCGCCCACACCCAGTCCTGATTGTGAAACACGTTGAGGCTCAACGCCGACGGCACGCCGAGGAGAAAGACCACCACCCCCACCATCCGGATCGCCCGTGCCCTTGGCATGCCCGCGTCGATCAGGACCCGGGTGGCGAGTTCGACCATGGCCACCAGGCTTGTAAACGCGGCAAACGACAGAGCGGCGAAAAAGAGCACCATCAGCAGTCGGCCGAACGGCAGCGTGGCAAACAGCTGAGGCATCCAGATGAAGGTGAGTCCCTCGTTCCCCGCCCCGAAGATCGTGTTCTGCAACAGGTCCGGGGAGAGTACCTGACCACCGGCGATGGCCTGCGCCAGGGAGGGAAACGCAGCCAGCTTGCCCGGATCGGTTGCGAACTGCTCGACGAGGCCCGGCACCACCGAGAACACGGTGGAGAGCACCATGACCCCGGCCAGGAGCGAAATCAGATTGTTGGCGGTCGGCACGATGAAGGCATTGAGCGCCGTGTCCTCGTTCGCCCTCATGTAGGCCGCATAGGTGAGCACCAGTCCCCAGCCCGCACCGGTATCCCACGCGTTCTGCGTCAGCGCTTCGAGCCAGATACGGGCATTCCCCAACGCCGACCAGTCCACCGAAAACAGATAGTTCAACCCGCCTCCCGCTCCCGGCAGCGTCACGGCCCGGACCGTCAGCACGACCACGAGCACCAGCAGGGTCGGCATCAGGTATTTCGCCACGCCCTCGATGGCCCGCACCCCTCGGGCGACGACCAGGGTCCCGAGCCCGATCGCCACCCCATGGGTCACGACCGGCCACCACGAGGTCGTGTAGGAAGCCCAGAGCGCCCCAGGCGTTGTCCCCGGGACCTCCCCCGTCGCCGCCGCCAGCAAATAGCGAAACGTCCAGCCGGCCACAACCGAGTAGTAGAACAGAATCGCCGTCGCAACCAACGCGATAAACGCCCCCATCCATGCATAACCCGGTCCCATGCCTTTCATGAACGCCCGGACCGGACCGCTGCGGGTTTTTCGGCCCAGGCCGAACTCAAGCAGGATCAGGGGAATCGACCAGAGGAAGAGGAACACGACCCAGGCCACGAGGAACTCGCCACCGCCGTTCTGGGCGGCAATGCGCGGGAACCGCCAGATGTTGCCGGTCCCCACCGCCATACCCAGCATGGCGAGAATCATGAGCCAGCGCGACGAGAACGTTTCGGGTTTTCCGGTCACGACT
>Ga0114931_10007337_pt1 | contig 13465 bp, 7 predicted proteins | sample 2SBtaG_FD_89579 | JGI IMG/M metagenome (GOLD analysis project Ga0114931, IMG submission 89579) | Deep subsurface microbial communities from Kolumbo volcano to uncover new lineages of life (NeLLi) - 2SBTROV14_V59a metaG | ecosystem: Environmental > Aquatic > Marine > Volcanic | place: Kolumbo... | reverse complement strand
GTAGCGCCAGCGCAGGTCGCCGATGGCGACGTCGGCGTACGGCGGCTCGAGCGCCCATTCGGTGGGCGCATAGGCGTACAGGCGCAAAGCCACCGGCGCGTCGGCGCGGAGCAGGATCCGCGAGGCGCCGGCGGGGGCGATGATGCGCGAGCTGACCGGCTGAGAGACCAACAACACGGCGCCGTCGGCCCGCTCCAGCCGCTCGAACGGCGCCGGCGACGCGGTCAGCTCGCGGGCAAGGTGCGCGGTCACCGCGCCGTCCGCGCCGACCAGCTCGGCCTCGATCCGCACCGAGGACGGAGCGCGAACCCCTTCAGCGGGCGCGACCAGGCGAGCATCGATGCGCACGATCCGTGCCGACACCGCGGTCGCGTCGGGGATCGCGGCGACCACCGGCAGATCGGCGGCGCCGGTCAGATAGACCGGGAAGCGGCGGACGTCGGCCACCGCCGCGCGTCGGCCGTCGGCGAGGAGCCGCGACGCGGCCAGCGGCGAGTCGGGCGCACCGGTGATCACCACGGCCAGCGGATCGGTGCTGGTGGTGGTGACGCGCAGGCTGTGCAGGCCGGGGCCTACGCCGACGGCAGCCTGGACCCGCGCCGTGCCGTCCGGCAGGTCGACTCGGGCGGCGACCGGCAGCCTCGGGGTGACGTCGGCGACGTCGACCGCGGTCGCGTCACCCGCACCGCCCGCACGCGATACGTCGACAGCCAGCGTCGCCGGCCCGACGACGTCGATCGCCTGGCCGCGGTCGGCGTCGATCAGATCGGGCTGACCGCCGCTCGCCTCGCCGGGCGGCGCGCGGAAGCCGGTGTCGTAGACGGTGCGCAGCTGGTAGTCGACATCGCGCTCGCCTCCCGCCGACAGCCGCTGGTAGCGCAGTCGCAGGCGGGCAAAGCGCTCTGCCGCCGGCACCAGCGGCCACGGCACCCAGGTGGAGCGCTGGACCAGCGCCTCGCGCTCGCGCGCGCTCAGCACCCGGGCCCGCTGCCGGCGCGACGCGGGCGATCGAGGCGCGAAGGCATAGGCGCGCACCAACACGTCACCGCCGGCGGGTCCGCCCGCGGGCAGGACCTCGAGCTCGCGCGGCGTGTCGCCCGACGGCAGGGTCACCAGCACTACACGGTCGTCGGCCAGCTCGAGCGAGCCGTCGCGGACGAAGGCGTTCTCGTGCAGCCAGGTGTCGCCGCGGCGGTCGGCCTTGCTCTGCCGCGACACCGCGTGCAGCACCCGGTCGGACAGCATCCGGCCGCCAGCCAGCACCCGCACTCGCACGGCGTAGGCGACCTGCGCCGATGGCTCGTAGGGAGTTCCCGGCGGCAGCACGACGTGGGTGATCAGCTTGACCACCCGGGTGCCCGCCGCCACCGGAAAGCGAGCGGACCAGCGGTCGTCGATGCGGTAGTAGAAGACCCGATCGGCGTCGGCCCGCTTGTGCAGGAGCGGATCCGGATCGGCGGCGGCGGCGCGGATCGCCTTCCACCCGGCGGCCGCGGTGCCGCCCAGCACCAGCAGCAGACCGAGGAGCGGGATCAGATGCCGCCTCATCGATCACCTCCACCGGCAGTCGCGCGCGCGCCGACCACCACCACCGCGGCGCAGCGGCCGAGGAGGTCGCGCGCCACCGACACGGCCAGCGCCTCGTCGCCGGCGCGGTGCGGTGCACAGTTGCCGTCCGCGCCGATCAACACCGCTGCGCGGACGATCGCCGCGCCGCGGACCAGCTCGATCCCGAGGTAGGCGAGCCCGGCTCGGGGGCTGAAGCCGGCGGCCACGCGCGCGCCGCGGACACGGCCAGCGGCGTCGACCAGCGCCGACAGAGCGTACGGATTCTCGGTGCGAGCGAACTCACCGGCGCGCCGCACCAACGGCGCCAGCGCGACCAGCGGATCCTCGGCGCCAGCCGGCGGCGGTGCCAGCTGCGAATCGGTGAGCCACAGCGCCGCCTCGGGCAGGTCGTTGGCGACCGCCGACGACAACGCTGGCACCGGCGCAACCCGGGTGGCGGCGCCAGCGCGGAAGCGATCGCGAACCGCCGAGGCAAACCACAGCAGCGCCGCCCGCGCGCCGCCGACCTGCAGGGAGAACGTCAGCTGTGGGTTGCCCTGCCCGGACAACGCGACGATCTCGTCGCTGCTGGCGTCGGCGTAGTGATAACCGCGAATCAGCCCCCCGACCGGCCCGTCGTCGGCGATCAGCGCGCGCAACCGGGGCGGCACCTGCAGGGACTCGAACACCGGGGCGCCCAGTCCCACCACCAGGTCGTCGGGCAGACCGCGCGCCGGGGCAAAGCCGCGGATCTGAGCGAGCAGTCCATCGGCCGCCAGAGCGCGGTGGGCGGCCTGGTGCATCGCCTGGAGCGGCGTGGCCACCGGGGCGGCCTCGGCGCCCGCGCGAACCCGGGCCGGCGGCGCGCTGGCGGCGAGCAGCGCGCGCGTGTTGGACAGCTCGAACAGCGCCAGCGCCAGCGCCAGGGTACCGGCCTCGACCCGTGGGTGCGGCACCTCGTAGACCAGCGGCGCGGTGTCGCGACCGCGTACGGCCATGCCGCCCCAGCGGCGCAGCGGCACGCCGCCGCGCTCCGACAGCACCCAGCAGGGCCGCCCGGCGCCGGCACAGTCGGGGAGCGCAGCGATCTGGTAGTCGATCGTCGCGGCCAGCCGCCCGACCCAGCGCAGGCGCTCCTCGTCGCCCGCGTCGGACAGCAAGCGCGTGGCGAGGCGCTCGATCACGCCCAGCTCACTGTCGGAGATCGGCGCCATCGGCGGGCGCGGCCTCAGGTCGGCGTTGCCGTCGTCGCCCTCGAGCGCCGCTCCCAACCGGGTCGCCGCCGACGTCCCGGCGACGGTGGCGATCGGCGGCGCCGACGCCGCGAGCAGCTGCCGATAGGTATCGGGGTGAGCGCGGAGGACGGCGAACGTGGGCTGCGCGTCCCACTGCTGCAGCATGCCGGGCGGCCGCGCCCAGACCAGGTCGACCTGTCCCGGTATGACCGCGCGCAGGGTGCCGAGATCGATCTCCGGTGGCAGCGTGTGGCGCAGGTGGAGCAATGCGCCGCTCGGTACCATGTGCCGGTCGGCGCGCAGCTGCAGCACGGCGGCGGACCGGAGGCGCAGGTGAGCGACCATCGAGGTCGCCCGCGGATGGCTCAGGGCGTCGGCCGCGGTGCGCCCGGCGCTGCCGCCGTCGAGCCCGGCGATGACGATGGCGCGACAGTCGAGGCGCTCGCACAGCACCGCCGCTGCCTCGGCGACTGGCGCCTCGCGGCGCGGGCGCGGCACCTCGATCACCGGACCCGGGGCGCCGGGTGCCAGCACCGCGGTGTCCCAGCCGGTCTGGTAGCGCAGCCGCTCCTCGGCTTCGACCAGGGCGTAGCGCGGCCGGGTCCCCGACATGCGCACCAGCTCCAGGCCCAGCCGGTCGGCGCCGCGGGCGACCACCGCCGGCGGCCGGGCCTCACCGGAGGCCAGCCAGCGGTCGATGTCGCGCCACAGGCGGGCGTAGATGGCCAGAGTCGTGCCGCTGCGCCCGTTCTTCCACCGCCGCGGCGCCGTCGGCCGCGCGCGCACCTCGCCGAGCAGCACCACCCCCAGCGGCTCGCGGAACAGCAGCATCGACGCCGGCACGTCCCCCGGCGGCGCCCTGGGCGCGGTCACCGCCGGCGCGAGCTGCTCGAGGCCGAAGCCGACGCCGCTGCCGGCGACGAAGCCGGCCAGCGACACCGCGAGAATGGGGAAGGCGACCCGTCCGATCACCCGCTTGGTCAGCATCTTGACCGCGATCAGGCTGGTGAGCACGTAGCCGAAGCCGAAGGTCGACAGCGGGTTCCACGACGGCGCGACCACCGCCGCCAGCCAGCCGATGGCGACCTTGAGGATGAAGCCCAGAGTGAAGACCAGCACCAGCTTGCGCGGTCCCTCGAGGTTGACCCGGCGCCAGATCGGCAGGGCCAGCACCGCGCTGGCGACGCCGTACAGGATCACCGCCTCGACCAGGGTCGCGATCGCCGTGCCGGGGGCGAACCAGGTCAGACCGATCAGCGACGGCACGAGGATGCCGTTGTAGTCCCATCCGTAGAGGAGGTTCAGCCGCGCGGCGATGAACGCGCCGACGATCAGGATCATGTACGCCTTGGCGCTGCCGAGGAAGTCGAGGGCGACGTTCTCGTACGTGAGCTCGAGCAGGCTGAACGACAGGTTGGTGTGGGGCAACAGAACGAAGTGCAGCAGCGCGTAGGTGATCGCCACCGGCACGCCGATCTGCACCACACCGCGGGGCAGATCGAGCTTCCAGAACATGTTGGCGGTCAGCGGTACCAGCACCAGGCCGATGCTGAAGAAGTCCTGCTGGGCGTAGATGTTGCTGCCGAAGTAATCGTCGATGGCCGTGAGCGCCAGCGGCAGGAGCCACAGCTGACTGGCCTGGCGAACGATCACGCTGACCAGGACGATGAGAAAGAAGCGATCGCGGCCGAAGAACGGGCTCCAGGCGTCGGTCCGCTTGATCCCGTCCGAGATCCCGCGCACCAGGACGAAGGTGATCACCGACTCGATGACCACGGTGATGGCCGCCGCCGGCTGGATGACGAAGACCGACGCCAGGTAGCCGGGCACGACCAGGCCGACGAAGACCCAGCCCAGCCACTCGGTCATGAACAGCAGCACCAGCATCCCCGCCAGCACCGCGGTGAGGATCGACTGGTCGAGCCCGTGCGGAGGCAGGAGCTGGAGCACACCGTCGGACACGTCTGGCTACTCCTTGCGCACGCGGATGACGATGGTGGTTCCGTCGTCGAGGTCGCTGTCGATCGACAGGCTTCCGCCGTCGGCCTCGACCGCGCGCGACAGCTCCGACAGATGACGGGCGATCGAGTCGGGAGCGAACTGGTCGTGCACCCCGGCGGTGACCGCGGCGACGTCGCTGCGGGTCAGCACGGTGGCCGGATCGAGGACGCGCACCTCGACGGCGTCGTCGTCTTCGCGCACCACCACGCGGCCGGGTACGTCGGCGGGCCCGCGCTCGACGCAGGCGCGGAGCACGGCGCGAAGGGCGTCGCCGACCCGCTCTCCGGCCATCGCCACCTTGGTGAGCTGGCGCGGGGTCTCGACCAGCAGCGCTCGCTCGGGCAGCTCGGCGCCGCCGGCGAGCTCGGCGACCGCGGTCTTGACCACCTCGCGCAGGTCGACCGGCGCTCGCGCACCGCTCCAGCCCCAGTCGGCGGTCTCCAGCGTCACCACCGGACGCTCGGAGATGGTCAACACGAAGTGCGACATTGACGCCACCGGAGCGGCGCCATCCGGCGTCTCCAGCTCGCCGCCGCCGAGGCGCGATAGCACCATGTCGAAGCGGGTGGCAGGTCCCAGCGCCGACGGCAGCCGACCCTCGGCGCGGATCGATGTGCCCGCGCCGACGACCTCGCGCAGGGTAGTGCGAACGGCCGCTGCGTCAGTGCGGGTCAGCCGCGACAAGATCGCCGGCAATGCGATCCGCCGAGGCTCGTCGAGCTCGGCGGCGGCCAGGAAGCGGCGCATCGCCTCGTTGACGAACTGCACCTCGCCCCACAAGGTCGCCACCAGCACGCCGACCGGCAGCTCGGCAAACAGGTCGGCCAGGCCCGCCTGTTCGTGAACCAGCGCCAGGGCGCAGCGGCGCATCTCGTCGATCCGATCGACCAGGTAGCCGGTGCCGCGCCCGGCGGCATCGACCCGGTTCATGTGAGCCGCGCGGGACAGCAGCCGGCGGGCGGAGGCGACGGCGATCTGGTCGGCCAGCATGCGCACCCGGTCGAGCTCGTCGGCCGACACTTCGCGCTCGCGCGGGAAGTTGACCACCCAGATGCCGAGCAGGCGGTCGAACGCGACCAGCGGCGCGATCAGCGACTTGATGTCGGTGTCCTTCATGAACTGCCGCTCGGCCCACATCGGCCGGTGCAGCAGGTAGGCGTCCTTGTACGGCGTGCGGCGGACGTCGCGGCGCGGCTCGTTGATCTCCTCGACCCGGGTGTCGACGAAGGCGGCGAGCTGCACGTGCCAGGCCCGCTCCGGCAGGGGCGCGACGATGGTGCTGTCGAAATCGACGTAGATACGCGCGGAGGTGGCGAAGCGGCGCCACATCTCCTCGTCGCTCTCGGCGGCGAGGTGGCCGAAGGCATCGCGGCTCAGGCGGCCGGTGAGCCAGCGGCTGAGCTGGGCCAGCTCTAGCTGGGCGCGTCGCCGCTCGACCATCCACACCGTGGTCGCGCCGGCGACCAGCCCGACCAGCGGCGCCCCGGCCCCGGCACGCACCCCGGCGTGGGCGAAAAGCAGGTAGTCGGCGATCACGATCAGCACCGCTTCGGCGGTCAGGATCGACATCGCCTGGCGGGTGCCCAGGCGGGGCAAGGCCAGGGCGAAGATCAGCGCCAGCAACCCGCCGGCCAGCGCCAACTCCCAGCTCGGCAGCGGGTGCCAGGCGGCGCCGGTGGCCAGCCCCAGCAGGGCGTGGGCGTGAACCTCGACCGGCGACATCGGGCCGACCGGGGTAGGCACCACCGGGGCGAACCGCTCGCCGCGCAGGCCGATGACGACGACTCGATTGTGGAACGTCCGCGCCGGCACCTCCCCCGTGGCGACGCGGTGGGCGGGCAGGGTCGGCAGCGCGTCGGGCGGCCCGGCGAAATTGACCGCCAGGGTGTCGCCGACCGGCATCGGCAACCCCGCCCGCTCGATCAGCTGCCGCGTGATCGATGGACCCGCCAGAGTACGGTCGCTGCCCAGGGAGACCGCCTCGACCACACCGTGGGTGGAGGTGACCAGCTGCGGCTGACCGAAGCCGGGATCCACGGGCGGCAACACCAGGTTGCCGCCGGCCGCGGCGCGAGCCTGCAGGTCGCCCGGCACCGGCGCGTCGGGCAGGACGCGAGGCCCCGGCTCGAGCACGGCTACCAGTCGCGGCCCGCCCGCCTCGATCCGGTCGATCAGGGTCTGGTAGCGATCCCAGCCCCACGGCGGCGGGCCCCAGGCATCGACGGTGTGCTCGTCGATCGCCACCAGGATGACCCGCGCGTCGCGGTCGCGGGCGCCGCGGACGCCGTAGTAGATCCGGCGCAGGTTGGCGTCGAGGGCGCCGACCACCCCGGTGGCGTCGGCCAGGAACACCGCGGCCAGCGCGACGCCGGTGCACAGCAGTGCCAGGCGCGCTCGCCCGCCCGGACGCAGCGAGCCGCGCCACCTATGCCGCTTTCGCGCTGCTCGGGACATCGGATCGACGGCGGCCGCCGACCCCCGTTGCCGACGTGCGCGCGCGAGCCGTCATTGTGACGCGACGGGGCGATCCCCACCAGTTTTTCGCCGTGGCGCTGGCGCCGCAGCGCCACGACGACCTGTGGTGCGTGCGACACAGCCGGGGCGCCGGGCGGCGGGGTCTCGCGGGGTTGGGCGGTGGCGCGGGGAGGAACCGCCCTTGCAACCTCAACCGGCATGCGCGCCCGCCCCTGGCAGCTCGGCATCCTGGCGGCGTGCGTCGTGGTGGGCCCGCGGGCCGCTGCGGCGCAGGGGGTCCACTGGCCGCGGCAGCACGCCGAGCCCCCCCTCGAGACCACGGTCCCCGGCGCCCTGGCGCCGATGCCCAACCCGGCCGAGGCCCCGCACGAGGCCGAGCACACCACCGGCGAGATGGTGCCCCGCGGCGACGGTACCTACCACTGGGACAGTCCGGGCTTCGAGGCCCACGTCAGCGCCAACGGCACGGTCGATTTCCACGACAAGAGCTGGATCCACACCGACTCGGTGCTGGTCCTGCCCGGCTTCCTCATGGCCGCCGGCACCTTCGACGTGACCGACCTGGTCATGCGCGCGACCGGCGAGGACCCGTACCAGTCGGAGAAGCTGCGCTTCCTCGAGCGGACGTTCGACCAGCGCGCGGCGATGCGCATGCGCTCGGATCGGGCGGTAATGGCCCGGGCGCTCCACCGGCTGCCCAGCTACCTGGGCGACGTGTGGCAGTACCACGGCTGGAACCCGGCGCTGCGGCGGCGGATCCTGTTCGCCCTGTGGGACGAGTGCGCCGAGCACGGCAACCAGCTGCTCCGCACCGGCGGCGCCCAGGCGCGGGCGACCATCGAGGCGTTCGTGCGCCGAGAGCTGCCCGCCGATAGCCCCGAGGGCTTCAGCCGCGACGAGCTGGCGGCGCTCAACCGCATCCGCACCTCGGAGCAGCGGTTCGACCCGTATGGCAGCCGCTGACCGCCGCACCGGCGGCCGCGGCGACCGTGGTATGGTCCGCGCACTTACACGGGAGGTACGCATGCGTTTTGGGTTCGTCATCGCCGCGTGCGCGGTGGTCCTGGCACAGGTCGGTTGCTCGAACGATGACGAGGCGGCCAAGAGGTACGCCGAGGAACAGGCGCGCAAGATCACCAAGGAGAAGGCCGGTACGGCCGAGGTGGTCAAGATCAACGTCCCGGTCAAGGGCGGCAAGTACATCGAGTGTGCGGACCTGTTCCCGGACGTGGACAAGTTCGGCACCGGGCTGCCGGACAAGGTGCGGATGCACCAGCTCGACCAGCGGCAGCAGACCCGGCGCCAGCCCGGCGTCAACGCCATCTGCGAGTTCATCCGCGAGGGCGAGCGGCCCACCGCCGAGCAACAGAAGAAGATGTCGGCCAAGACCGAGCGCCTGGGCACCCTGCCCGGCGACGTCTACTGCGAGGTCCGCGTCGACTGCGGCCGCCCGGCGCAGAAGGACTTCGAGAGCAAGTGCCGCACCATGCCGCAGCACACGGGCAATCGCGACCTGGGGGTGTTCGCCTGCGTGCAGCAGAGCCAGCGCGCCGAGCGCGACGCCTACCGCTACAAGTTCTTCGAGCCCGACACCGGCTGCTATCTCGACATCCTCGGCGGACCCAGCGTGACCGGCCCCGAGATCCCGGTCGCCTGCGCCAAGACCGCCATTGAAGAGATCACCAAGGCGTCGATCGCCAAGTACCAGTAGCCGTAGCTCGCGCCAAACCGTTTCGCCCGGAGCTCGTAGAAGGGCGAACCGCGGGCGCCACGTGCGCGGACACGCTCGCCGCGAACGGTCCTTCAGGCCCAGAGCTGCTCGAACAGGCGGCGGACGTAGGTGCGCTCCTCGCCGGTGAAGAACGGCGGGGCGCCGGCCGCGGCGTTTTCGCGCATGCGGTCGGCGCTGGACGTGGCCGGAATGACCGCCGAGATCCGGGGGTCGCTGGTGATCCACTTGAGCAGCGCCTGCGCCCAGGTGAAGACGCCGAAGCGGGCCAGCGGCGCCAGGGCCGCCGGCTCCGGCCGCCGCTCCATCAGCCGGCCCGAGCCCAGCGGCGACATGATGATGACGCCGATGCCCGACGACTCGGCCTCGGGCAGCAGCTGGTTCTCGATGCCGCGCTCGCCCGGGTGATACGGCACCTGCACGGCGTCGACCTGGCCGCCGCGCATCAGCTCGAGCAGGTCGGGGATGCGGGATGGCAGGTAGTGAGTCACCCCGACGGCGCCGACCCGGCCGGCCTCCTTGAGGTGCCGCAGATACGGCAGGTGATCGTCGAGCGCCAGCAGGTTGTGCACCTGATAGAGGTCGACCCGCTCGAACCAGTCGAGAGCCTGCTCGATCTGCTCCTCGCCGACCGAGCGGATGCGGGCCCAGACCTTGGTGGCGACGATCGCCTCGTCCCGACGATCCTCCAGGCAGCGGGCCAGGACCCCCTCGGCCTCGCCATACATCGGCGAGGAATCGAACAGATTGGCGCCTTCGGCGATGGCGGCATCCACCACCGCCTCGCAACGGGCGATGGCGGCGTCTCCGTGGACGTGGAAGACCTTGTAGGTCCCCAGCCCGATGACCGGCACCTCGATGCCAGTGCGCCCTAGCTGCCGCCGCTCCATCGCCCCGATCTTACCCCCGGTCCAGCTGCCGAGTGAGTTTTGGCCGCACCGCCGCAGCGAACGAGGGAGCGGGCTGAAGCCCGTGACCGAGGGAGCGAGGAGGTACGGGCAACGATCGCCGCCAAGCTGGGCCGGGAGCCCGAAAAAGCGAACGGGACGTGGCGCTAACCACGTCCCGCTGCTTTTTGGTTGCTTTGGCTGGGTCTACCAGTCGCCGCAGGGGTTCTCGTCGCCGCCACCGCAGGGGTTCGAATCCCCACCGGCGCACGGGTTGGCGGTGGTGTCGCCACCAGCGCAGGGGTTGCACGGATTGGCGGTGGTGTCGCCACCAGCGCAGGGGTTGCACGGGTTGGCGGTGGTGTCACCAGCCGCGCCAGCGCAGGGGTTCTTGGGCTCGTCAGCGCCCTTCGAGGAACCACCACAGGCAGCCGCCGAGGCGGCAAGACCCATCATACCGATCGCAAGAACGACAGCTCGCAGGACTCGCATGTTTGCTCCTTAAGATCCTTCTATCCAAGTTGACGGACAAGACACTCGGGGTGCCACGACCTAACGCTGCGCGAATTCCGGTCTTACACCCCTGTTGGCCGAAAGTGCCGCCGCCTTCTCGCAAGCGGCAAGCGGACCGTAACCCAGGAGATTCCGGATTCGCTACGCTTGGACCACGCAAAATGGCCCGCGAGGTACCCCGCGGGCCATTCTACGGTAAGGACACTTACTCTTTATGCTCGCTGAAGCGAACATACTCGAAATCGAACGGCTGTCCGTTGATTCCGCGGCGCGGCGGCGCAATCCACGGAGCGATCTTCCCCCGCTCGTGGACCGGCTGCATGAGCGACTTGATGTAGGTCTCGTCGGCCTCGGTCGGTAGGAACTCGCCGCGCCGCGCCGCGAAGTCGACCGGGCTCAGCACCTCGTCGTCCGGGGTGACTGGCGCGCCGGCGAAGGCGCCGATGGCGCGGTGGAAGCGCCGGCTGGGCAGCTCGAGCTCGAAGTCGATCCCCTCGTTGGCGATGGTCTTGTTCCACCGGTCGACCGCGCGCTGGCAGTCGGCAACGTAGTCGGTGCGCAGGGTCTCGTTGAGCGCGTTGCGCGCCGGCACCGCCTTGGTCACCAGCTTGCCGTCCTCGAGCACGGTGACCTCGACCTCGCGGTCGAGCAGCACGTGGTCGTCGTCGCGCTTGGTCTCCTTGTAGCGACCTTTGAGCCCCGAGGCGAAGGCGTCGGCGGCATTCGACGACACCTCGCCGCCGAACAGATCCAGCGACAGCGTGTACCAGAGGTTGAGGTACTTCTGCACCGTCTTCAGGTCGACGCCGCCGGCGTCGCGGACGTCCTCGTTGGGATCCTGCTTCATCAGCTCGCAGGTGCGCTGGACCACGCGCTCGATGCCGGTCTCGCCGACGAACATGTGGTGCGCTTCCTCGGTCAGCATGAAGCGGCAGGTCCGGGCCAGCGGATCGAAGCCGCTCTCGGCCAGCGACGCCAGCTGATACTTGCCGTCGCGGTCGGTAAACATGGTGAACATGTAGAACGACAGCCAGTGGCTGGTCGGCTCGTTGAACGCGCCGAGGATGCGCGGGCGGTCGTGGTCGCCGGAGCGACGCATCAGCATCTCCTCGGCCTCTTCGCGCCCGTCGCGGCCGAAGTAGCTGTGCAAGAGGTAGACCATCGCCCACAGGTGACGGCCCTCCTCGACGTTGACCTGGAACAGGTTGCGCAGGTCGTACAGCGACGGCGCGGTCTGTCCCAGCAACCGCTGCTGCTCGACCGACGCCGGCTCGGTGTCACCCTGGGTGACGATCAGGCGGCGGAGCAGGTTGCGGTACTCGCCCGGCACCTCGTCCCACACCGGCTTGCCCTTGTGGTCGCCGAAGTTGATCAGCGAGCCTTCCTGCTTGGGCTCGAGGAAGATGCCCCAGCGGTAGTCCGGCATCTTGACGTGATCGAAGTGCGCCCAGCCGCCGGACTCCACCGAGATGGCGGTGCGCAGGTAGACGTCGTCGGTCTGGAACCCCTCGGGTCCCATCTCTTTCCACCAGTCGATGAAGCCGGGCTGCCATTTCTCGAGCGCGCGCTGCAGCCGGCGGTCGTCCGCCAGGTTCACGTTGTTGGGGATCTTCTCGTCGGAGATGAAAGCCATCAGTTACCTCTGGGTCCTTCCTGGTCGGGTCTCAGGTGCGTTTCCAGTCGAAGCTGGGGCGTTCGGGCTGGCCGTAGAGGGTCAGCGCGCCGCGCTCGCCGGTGGCGTTGGGGCGCGTGAAGATCCAGTTCTGCCAGGCCGACAGGCGGCCGAAGATCTTGGTCTCGAGGGTCTCGGGTCCCGGGTAGCGGAGCGAGGCCTCCATGCCGGTGAGGGCGTCGGGCGACAGCGATGCCCGCTCCTCGACGGCGATGCGCAGCTCGTCCTCGAAGTCGATGTCGTCGGCAGCCACGGTCGCCAGGCCCAGGTCGTAGGCCTCGACCGTGGGGATGGCGCCCTCGGCGCCGCGCGCCAGCACCCGGTCGACCTGCGCCGGATCGGCGTAGAAACGCACCGCCAGGCGGGTGAGGCCGTTGCCCATCGGCAGGCCGCCGGCGTTGGCCACCGAAGTGTGCATCGCCACGGCCTCGTTCTCGTCCTCGAGCATGTAGATGCGGTCGGTCGCCAGCCCGACCTCGAGCAGCACACCGGCAAAGCAGCTGCCCTGGTCGGCGACGGCAAAGAACGAGCGGGCGGTGTTGTCCAGGCGGCGCAGGACGCGGGCCTGATTGAGCCGGACCTCGCGGATGAAGCCGCTCTTGCCCGCGTGCTCGGCCAGCGCCTTGTCGGCGGCGATGACGTGCTGCGGGTTGCCGGTGGTGCGGACCAGAACCACGCCGACCTCGGGACGGTTGAAGCGCAGCTCCAGCAGCGCAGCGTCGAGCTCGCGGAACGCGCGCAGCGCCCACAGGTCGGCGCCCTCGGCGACCATCCCCTCGGCGGTAGCCGACGGCGCCTTGTCCGGGGCGGCCACGGTCAGCATCGCGGTGCGTGCGTCGGCGTCGACCTCGAGGGTGACGTGGCGCCAGCGCGTGGTGTTGCCGTCGACCTCCGGCTCGAGCGCCGGCAGCGCCACGGCCGGGCCGCGCGGCACATCCACGACCTCGGCAGCCAGGGCGCGGGCGCGCTCGAGCACGAAGTCGTCGAACTTGGTGCGGGTGACGACGTGGTCGACCAGGTTCCAGTCCACCGCGCGGCGACCCTTGATCCCCTCGGCCAGGGTGCAGAAGACGTCGGCGCGGTCGCGGCGCACCTTGCGCTTGTCGACCAGGCGGGTCAGGCCGCCGGTGCCGGGAAGCACCGCCAGGAGCGGGGTCTCGGGGAACGACACCGCCGAGCTGCCGTCGTCGACCAGCGCGATCTCGTCGCACGCCAGCGCCAGCTCGTAGCCGCCGCCGGCGGTGGTGCCCTTGCAGGCGGCCAGGAAGCGCAGGCCGCTGCGGGCGGACGCGTCCTCGAGGTAGAGGCGGGTCTCATTGGTGAACTTGCAGAAGTTCACCTTGAAGGTGTGGGTCGACTGACCCAGCATGTAGATGTTCGCGCCGGAGCAGAAGACCCGGTCGAG
>Ga0114931_10007336_pt1 | contig 13465 bp, 5 predicted proteins | sample 2SBtaG_FD_89579 | JGI IMG/M metagenome (GOLD analysis project Ga0114931, IMG submission 89579) | Deep subsurface microbial communities from Kolumbo volcano to uncover new lineages of life (NeLLi) - 2SBTROV14_V59a metaG | ecosystem: Environmental > Aquatic > Marine > Volcanic | place: Kolumbo... | reverse complement strand
TCGAGCAACAAGAAGCAAGCACCCGCACCCCCGAAACCCGCAGCTCAGACCCACAATCCGCCCACCACCACACGCCACCCCCAGCCGCGCTCACCCCGACAGCCAGGAAACTCGGGCTAGGTCTTCCGTGTTCACTCCCTTCACCAAGTGCAGGCAGGCTATAGGGACTCTCGGGGGGTGAAGGCTGCTCCGACGTTCAGATTGCATTCCGTCAGTCTTCCTCGAAGCCTTGAGATTCGAACTTCAGCGTATTGCCATTCTCTGTGACGGTTCGTACCACCCGCTCAGGCACGCCTTTCTCGAGTTCGGCCTGGATCTCGAGGGTCACCCGCACCTTGGCGCCGACGAGCCCGTTAAGGTGCGCCACGATCTCTTCGGCGATCTGGCCGGCGTCACGCCCGATGCGGACTGGGTTGAGCGCGACGGTGCCGTGGTAGCGCTTGTATCTACGTGTTGCTGGTGCAACGGGCGGAACGCCGGTGGGGGGCGCCGTGCCGCTATCGCTTCCCATGGGTTCCGCTGCGGTGTCCCCGGCAGGGTTGGTGGCATCAGGTGGTTGCGCGACCACTGGGGTGGCCTTCTTCTCGGAGTCGAGCTGTTCGATGGCGGCCTCGGGCCTCACGAGTACGCCGGGGTCGGAGTCGGTGATGGTGACATGGCGACCGACTTGGAGGCCTCGGTATCGCTTAGCTTCTTCGTCGAAGCACTCGGCGTAGGCGAAGCCGTCGCTTTCCCAGGTGATGAGGCCGACGCCCGCGCCGATGGCGTCGGTGAGCACCGCGGATGACGTGAGGCGTGGCAGGTAGAGGTAGCGTGCGAAGTCTTCGGTGAGTTGGCGGATCGGCACGTCGTTGCCGCGCCACAGGGGGATCCGGTCCATCTCGTGCCGGAGCGCGTTGGGGCCGAGCTTGGGCACAAGCAGATCGTCGTTCCGGAGCTTCTTCGCGGCTCGCACTGCTAGCGGGTCCTGACCGGTGAGGCGGAATGCTTGCCACGACATTGGCCGCTTCGGGTCCGGCTGGGCGGGGACCAGCAGCCATTGGTAGGTTTCGGGGAGGCGTCCGGCGACGGTGGCGTTGGCGTTGTTGCGTTGTGTTTCGGCCTGCCGCACCTGGTTGGGCGTGAGGTCGAGGCCGATCTTGTCGGTGAGGATGGATTCCCAGGCGAGGTAGTTCCGGAGCGCTTCGCCGAGGTCTTGCAGGCGGGTGCCGTCCGGGGCAAGGAAGACGAGGGTGTTCTGGTACAGGCGCGGTGTGGTGCCGCGTTGTTGCAGCAGGGCCTTCGCGGCTTTCTCGGCGGCGTTGTCGGGTTCCTTGGAGTAGGGGTGGTCGGCGCCGAGCACGACGAGACGTGCGTCGGTGTCGTCGGGGACGTCGGCGCTGGTGGCTGGTAGCGGGTGGACGCGTGAGAACTCGCCGTGCTGTCGCAGGTCTTGCCGGAGTCGCTCTTCGAGTTCGTGGTTGACGGCGTCGGGGTTGCGTTTGAGTTGCTCGGCTCGGTCCGCGGCGAGCTTGGTGACGGTGGGCTGGGTGGAGTACCAGTAGCGGTTGCCGTCTTGGTAGAGGTAGGTGGCGCTGGATGCGAGGCGGCGCAGGGCGTCGCCGAAGACGGCGGGCGCCTCGCCGGGCATGACGGTGCCGAGTTTGATGCGGCGGTCCTCGAGGCCTTTGGTGGCGGCCTCCTGGACGGGCGCGCTGCCGAGGTAGATGGCTCGTGCGACGCGCCGGGTGGCGAGGTGCCAGCCGAGGTTGGGCACGTCGGCGTCGATGCGGACGGGTAGGGAGGCGTCACCGTCGACATCGCGTTCGATGATGGGGGTCCAGTTGTCGCTGAGGTAGCGGGTGAGTTCGCTCTGGACGCGGGGGTCGTCGATGGGAATGCCACCGGGCATGATGAGCGGGTTGTTCTCGCCCTTCTGCCATAGCGCGTGGATGACGGTGGCCATGAGCCTGAGGACGCCGCGGGTGCGTTGGAACTTGGGTTGGGTCGACCAGTCGATGTAGAGGCGGTCGAAGACTTCTGGGTGGATGGGGTAGGCGTCCTTGATGCGCTTCTCGTAGTCGGCTTCGTGGCATTCGGGTGGGAACTCTTGCTGTTGGCTGCGGTAGAGCTCAGCGAATTCGCGGGCGACGACGTCCCGGGCTTTGTAGAGGTTGGGGTCGGTGATGGGTTGGAATAGGCGGCGGCGGACGATCTCGAAGCTCTCTTCGGCGGTGGCGGGTCGCCAGGTGCTCTGGATGCGTCCTACCACGTTGCGGAGGCGGTCGAGGGCGGCGCGTCCGCGTTCGCCGCCGACTTCGACGTCGTCGGCGGTGGCGTGGGCAGAGTCGCCTGTGTCGCTGGCTGGCAGGCTGACGACGAGGAGGCAGTTCTGAGCAGCCTTGGCGGCCTCGGTGAGGGCTTGGGCGAAGGTGAACTGCGTCTCGAAGGTGCCGCCAGGGAGTCTGTCTTCGTCATGGAGTTGGCGTGCGTAGGCGACCCATTCGTCGATGAGGATGAGGGCGGGGCCGTGCTCGATGAACAGCTCGCGCAGGACGTCGCCGGGGTTGGTGGCGTTCTCGTCGTCGGCACGTATGCGTTCGAAGGCGTCCTTGCCGCCGAGCTGCCAGGCGAGCTCGCCCCAGAGGGTGTGGACGACGGTACCGTCGGGTTTGCGGCTGGGGTTGCCGGGGGAGGTCTTGTTGCCGACGAGCACCACGCGGTGCACCTTGGGTAGCTCGGCCTCGTCGGCTTCGGCCATGAGCTGGTCGATGCCGGGCATGTCGGTAGGGGTGGTGCCGGAGAAGAGGTGATAGAGGGCGAGCATGGAGTGGGTCTTGCCGCCACCGAAATTGGTCTGGAGTTGCACCACGGGATCGCCGCCGCGGCCGGAGAGTCGGTGGATGGCGTTGATGAGGAGCCGGTTGAGGCTCTCCGTGATGTAGGTGCGGCGGAAGAACTCGCTGGGGGTGCGGTACTCGGGGCCGCCTTCCCCTAGGTAAACCTGCCACAGGTCGGCCGCGAATTCGGCTTGGGCGTAGTTGCCGCTGGCGACGTCGGGGTGCGGAACGATGATCTCACGCCAGGGTTTGAGTCGGCCGGTGACCGTGCTGTCGACCGCGGTGCCGGTGGACTTGCGGCGTTCGCTGCGGACCTGCTCGTCGAAGCGGAGGCGAAGCAGTTCCTGCTTCATCTTGTCGACGTCGGCGCTTTGGGGGGCAGAGACGGCGGTCAGGAGGCGGGCGATGGAGTCGAGGGCGCGGTAGGCGTCGTCGCTGGAGAAGCTTTCCTGGTGGGCCCAGCGGTTGCGGTGGTCGCGGAGTTCAGAGATGAGGCTGCGTTCGTTGCGGCCGAGGGTCTTGCGGAAGACGCCGTTCCAGGTGTCCCACATGACCTTGAGGAGCGCGGCGACGTCCCATTCGAGGATGGGCTTGCCGGCGACCGTCGGGTCTTCGAGCATGGCCTGGAGGCCCTGCGGGGTTCTTTCTGCTTCGTGTTCGGCGCGAAGTTCGCGTTCCACGAAGGGCGCCAGGCCGTCGCGGCACAACGCCAGGGCCTTTCCGACGCGCTCGTGATTGGTCATTGCCATGGGTTAGTCCTCCCCCAGGAGTCGTGCCTGTGTTGCAGCGGCTGGTGTTCGTTCCGACTGGGCTAGGCGTTGGATCTCCGCCCAGCTCTGGACGAGGCCGTTGTAGGCCAGCGCCTCGGCCACGCGCTTCTTGCGCTCGCTCATGACGTAAAGGCGGTAGGCCAGTTCGCGGGCGGTCTCGGCCTTGGCGCCGAGCTTGGCGACGAGCCCGGCAGCCGCGCCTTCGCCGCCGCTCGCGAGCACGCGGATCAGGTGGTGTACGGTCTCCCACGCGGTGAGGCGTGGGTCGGTGGCCGGGTCCCAGTCGTTGGGTAGCTCTTCCGGCCGGAGTAGGCGCACCTTGCCGCGCTTCGATTCAACGACGCCAGCCGTGTCCAGCCCTGACACGCTAGTGTTGCGGGCTGTGGCGAGTGTCTCGGCTACGCCGTACTCGCCTTCGTCAAAGCCCGACTGCTCGAACCAGGTGAGCGCCCAGCGGCTGTCGGAGTCGAAGTCGCCCTCCTGCTCGGCCAGTGCCTCGTCGAGGGTCTGGTTGATGAGCGCCAGCGCGTCGCGCACCCTGAGCGGCTTGCCCTCGGCGTCGAGCACCTTGGCGTAACGCGTGTAGACTGCCATGCCCGGACCGATGGCCGCCTGAGCGAGGTCAACCGGGGCGATGTTGCCGCGCTGCAAGTGGGCGAGTGCCTGCGGTAGCTCGGCCTTGAGCGCGTTCACGAACTCGCGACGCGTCGCGGTTGGCGCCTCGGCGGCCCGTTTCCGGCAAACGAGGACAATGCTTGACGCCAACGCATTTGAGTTGTTTTCCCGCATTCGACCCGGCTTTTCCGTGCGCACGGGCCATGTTCCACCAATCGCGAAACCAGCGCGAATTACCGCATCGAGGAATGTCTCCCACCCTGTGCTTGCGGTACCCGCAGCGTTATCAACCTCTGCCTGCTTGAAGGCGTAGTAGATGGTCACTGGGAAGGCCGGATGCGTTTGTTCAGCGAGCCGCCGCATGGCCTGCGCCATGCCTTCTAGGAAGAATTCTTCGGCTCTTTGTTTGCCCCCATGACGGTAGGCGAACGCAACCAGCTCCTCCGCTTTCGGAGCTGCGACAGTCGCAAATAGGTCCGAAAACGTGGGTTGGAGTGCACGCCGCATCCACACGTAGAAGTAGTCCGAAAGGTCAGCGTAGGGTACGTTGTCGTAATACGGCGGATCAGTGCTAACGCAGCAATTCCTTGACAACTCCTGACTCTGAGCGTCAGCCATCACTGAGGAACCATCGCCGTACCTGCCGCAGACATCGACCGTGCGTGAGATCCCGGCCAGTGACGTTATCAAGTCACCTGCGGCGCCTCCGAAGGGATTGATCTCCGCGAAATCCCACACCATGGGCAATGCTTGCCTTCCGAAAACGTGTACTGCCTGGTCCCGAGATTTGCTCCATTGCACGAGCGTGCCGTTGTAGTCGCTTAGCTTGCTGACGGCCAACCCGAGATAGGTACAGACAGCTTCCGCGTAGGCGGCCGCCCCACCACCGTTTTGGTTGAGTGATACACCGCTGGCTGGAAGACCCGCGGTGCGTGCGTCGCCGACCACTCGCTCGCGGACTTCGTGCACCAGGTTGGCAAGTGTATTGAGTGCATTGGTCTGACGATCGGTGAATAGCTGATCGAATCGTTCGATGCCGTAGGGCTTGACCCCGAGATACTGTGTGCTTCCTGAGATTTCGACTTCTGGTTTCCAATCCGCCGCGGCGTCTTGGGCGATCTCTTCATGCGTGGGTGTCGGGGAGAGGTAGATTCGCTTGCGACCGCCATCGGCAACAATCCCAAGAAGTCGTGTGCCCATGCGTCCGGCTTTTCCCTCAGCTTTGACGTACGCGCTGGAGATCGGGGCTCCTGACATTAGGCAGCGAAAGTTCGCACCGCGCGAAAGCTTCGTTCCATTCAGCGCAAGCTCCGAATCGCTTGGCTTTCCTATCTTCACCGTGAAGCGGTAGCCGCCGTTCTCGATCACCGGCTGGACGTACGCCTCCTTGCCCTTCTTGGTGGAGAGCATGAAGGTCGAGGCGAGCGGCACGTCGACGTTGGCGAAGGCTGGGTTCGGGCTCTTCACGGTGCGCGCCCACAACCATGCGATTACCGTGAGCTTCCGGCCGATGTATGCCTTCAGGTCGGGCCTGTCCTTCGCCATGTCGGCGGTGACCTCCACCTTGGGGTAGAGGTGGCCGATGCGCTTCTCGGCCTCGTCGCGCATCCATTGGCCGTAGTGGCGCACGTCCTCGGCAAGTCCCTGCGCGCCCCTCCACTTACGAGCGAACAGGCTGTCGTCCTGGCGCGCGTCAGGATTCACTGGTGGCTTCTCGGCGAACTTGGGTGGAATCTCGATCATCGCTTTGTTGATGAGTACCGCTACGGGGTTCAGGTCGCTGGCGTGGCTTTCGAGGCCGAGCCTCTGCGCCTCGAGCGGCAACGCGCCTCCGCCAGCAAAGGGGTCGTGGAAAGCGGGGAGCTGTTGGCGATCGAACAGCTCCTTTGCGCGCGGATGGTCGGCGTTCTCGTCGCAGGTACGCCGCCAACTAGCCCAGATCTCGTCGCGCGCCGCCTGCAGCACCGTCTCGTTGGTGGTGTTCTACCACAGCACGAGGTCCTCGATGATCTTGAAGAGCCGCAACCGCTCCATCTCTTGGGCTTTGGGGGTCGGGAAGAGGTCCGGGTGGGCCGAGGGGTCGTCCACCATCTGCGCGAAGATCACCGCCCGTGCTGCCGCCAGTGGCCGCCGCGCCCACCACAGGTGCAGCGTGCTGGGATGCCCGTGCCGGATCGACTTCTCACGCGCAGACGCCTTGTTGATGGCATCGAGCGGCAGCGCGACCTCGATGAGCTTCTTCCTTGGGTTGGCGTTGCCTTGGTTTTGGCTCATGAGGGTGCTCCTGCACGTGCGATGAGGTCGGCGAAGGGGAAGTTGACGCTGGCGCCGTCGAAGTCGGTGGTGATGCCGCTGGCTTGGAAGGGGCGCCGGAGGTAGTGCAGTCGGTGGTTGCCGTCGTCGAGGAATTCGACCATGGCGAGGATGAACGCGTCGGGCTTGTTGAGTGAGGTCAGGATCTCGTTCTTGGTGACGGTGATCGTTGGGGCGCCACTGATGCGGCCCTTGACCTCGATGAACCTGAGCTGGCCGTCTGTTCCGTCGCGGCTTTCGATGTCGTAGCCGACTTTGTCGAGTTCGCGGTCGATGGGGTGGTAGCCGAGCTCGCGTTCGGCTTGCATGACGATGGCGCGGGCGCGGGCGGCAGCTGCCTGCGTGTCGAAGGCTTGGGTGGCGGTTTCCTGGCGCCCTTGCAGTCGGTGGATGAGGCCGATGGGGAGCACGATGGCGCCCCCAAGGACGACGGGTGGCATGGCGCTGATCTGTTCCTCAAGGTCGAGGTGTTCCATGCGTTTGGAGAGCCTGGCTTGGAGGTCGTCGGCGCGACGTCGGGCCTCTTGCCAATTGAGGCGCGCGTTGGGTCGTCCGGCTTGCTCTTGCGCCTTGAGCGTTTCGGCGCGGTGGTCCCAGTGGTTGATCTCGCGGGTGAGGCGCGCCTTGACGGCCGCCCTGGTCTTGCCGATGGCGGCGAGGCGGGGCTCGCGCACCTCCTTGAGGTGCTCAGGCACGACGCTGGTGATGGCGTGCTGGATGGCCTGGCGTTCGATATCGGCGGTGATCCAGCTACAGGCGTCGCTGTCGAGGATGGTCTGCGGGTCGGGCTCGTCGGCTTCGAGGGGGCGGTAGTCGAGGTAGGGCGCGTAGCGCAGGTGGCGGGTGGTGCCGTCCTGTGCGATCTCCACGTAGAGCATCTGTCGGGAGATGGTGCGGCGGTCGCCCTCGCCGACGGGGCTGGCGTCCTTGATGGCGTGCTCGAGATAAGTGAGGACGCGGGGGGTTGTGCCGAGGTCCGTGTCGTCGACGAGGATGGTGCCACGCTTGAGGAGGTCGCGATGCCGTTCGAGCGTCAGGTCGAGCGTGGCGTCAAGTAGGGGATGTCCGGGGCAAAGGAAGGCGGCGAGGGGCGCGCCGGCGGGCGTGAGCAGGTCCTTCTCGAAGGCGACGCGTTCGTACTGTTTGAGGACGGGTTCGCCGGTGCCGATGAGGCGGTCGCGGTTGCGGATGGGGCCGGGCACGTGGGTGACCTGGTAGCGGCCCGGCTCGCGCTCGTGGAGCGTGCCGCCGAGGCGCTTGAACGCTTCGAGGAAGAACGCTTCGATGTAGTGGGGTTGTAGGCGGCGGGCCTCGGCCCGTTCCATGTCCTCGCGGATGCGGGCGATGCGGCTGGCGTCCATGGTGTCGGTAGCGAGAGCGTGCTCGTCGAGGAGGTCCTGAATGTGCCCCTGGTCGATGGCGTCGGTGATGGCCTGCTCCAGTCGGGTGCGGACGTCGTCGCGTTCGCCGTAGCGTACGGCCTCGATGAGCAGGTCGCGGAGGGGCTTGCCGGCGAACTGGAGTTTGCCGATGACGTCGAACACCTGCCCGCCGAGCGCCTTGCGTGCCGCCTCGAGTTTCTCGAGCAGGCGCTGGTAGACGTCGCCTTCGCGGGTTTCTTCGGCCACGAGATTCCAAAGGTGGCACACCTCGGTTTGCCCGATGCGGTGGATGCGGCCGAAGCGTTGTTCGAGGCGGTTGGGGTTCCAGGGCAGGTCGTAGTTGACCATGAGATGGGCGCGCTGCAGATTGATGCCTTCACCAGCGGCGTCGGTGGCCACAAGGACCTGGACGGTGGGGTCGTGCCTGAAGGCTTCCTGGGCGTGCAGGCGTTGCTCGCGGCCCATGCCGCCGTGGATGGTCACGACCGCGTCTGGTCGGCCCAGGGCGGTGGTGACCCGGTCCACCAGGTAGGTGAGGGTGTCGCGGTGTTCTGTGAAGATGACGAGCTTCTGGCTCGCTGACGAGGTGGGGCTGGGGTTGCCGGGGCGCACGAAGCGGTTGTTGGTGTCGTCCGTGGGCCGCTTGAAGAACACCTCGTGTAGAAGTCCCGCGAGCTGTCGCCACTTGGTGTCGTCACCACTGTGCCGCACGCGTTGCGCGAGGCCCTCCAGGCGCCGGAGCGTGGCGAGCTCCAACCTGAGCTCGTTGAGGCTGCGTGCGGCCGTGGCCCGGTCGAGGACGGCCTCTTCGACTTCCTCGACCTCGGCGTCGGGGGCGTCCTCGAGATCCTCTAGGTCTTCGGCGTCCAGCGTGATGCCGCTGTAGACGGTTGGTGGCGCGATACCGCGCTTGAGCAACTCCAGCTCGCGCTGGCGTTCCTCGAGGCGCTTGCGTCGGCGCGTGAGGCTTTGCAGGATGGCATCGGGCGACGAGGCGAGGCGGCGTTGCAGGACGGTGAGGGCGAAGCCTACGGTGCCGGCTTGCTTCTCGTTCTGGAGGGCCTCGGCGCGGTTGAACTCCTCGCGGACATATTCGGTGACGGCCTTGTAGAGATGCGCTTCGGCGTCGCTGAGCTTGTACGGCACGGTGGTGGCGATGCGTTCCGGGAAGAGCGGTCGGCCGTCGAAGCGCCGGAGGTTCTCTTTGACCATGCGCCGCATGAGGTCGGATACGTCGATGGCGTGGGCGCCGTCGCGGGGCTTGCCTTCGAAGCGATCGCTGTCCATGAGGGCTAGGAAGAGTTGGAAGTCCTCGTCTTTCCCGTTGTGCGGCGTGGCGGTCATGAGGAGCAGGTGGCGGGTGAGGCCGCCGAGGAGTTGGCCGAGGCGGTAGCGCTTGGTGTACTTGACCTCGTTGCCGAAGTAGGAGGCGGACATCTTGTACGCCTCGTCGACGACGACGAGGTCCCAGCCGGCGTCGGGGGCCTGGAGTTTGCGTTGCACATCCTCGTCCCTGACCAGTTTGTCGAGGCGGGCGATGACGAGGTTGGTCTCGTTGAACCAGTTGCCGCTGTAGGCGGCTTCGAGCTTGTCGTTGGTGAGGATCTCGAAGCGCAGTTGGAAGCGGCGGTAGAGCTCGTCTTGCCACTGCTCGGCGAGGCTGCCGGGGCAGACGACGAGGCAGCGCTTGAGGTCGCCGCGGGCGATGAGCTCCTTCATTAGGAGGCCCGCCATGATGGTCTTTCCCGCGCCCGGGTCGTCGGCGAGCAGGAAGCGCAGAGGCTGTTTGGGCAGCATCGCCTCGTACACCGCCGTGATCTGGTGCGGGAGCGGCTCCACCAACGAGGTGTGCACGGCCAACACGGGATCGAACAGGTGCGCCAGGCGGATGCGGTGCGCTTCGGAGACCAGCCTGAAGGTGCTGGCATCACCGTCGAAGGACCAGGGCCGACCGACCTCGACGAGCTCCAGCCTGGCCTCGTCGTCTCGGAACAGGAGTTGGCTGTTGACGCGGCCTGCGGGGTCCTTGTAGGTGAGTTCCAGTGAGTCGGAGCCGTACCACTGGACGTTCACGACGGTTGCAAGGGCGTCTGGGATGATGCCGCGAATCGCCGCGCTGGGCGTTAGCTGTTCCAGCGTTAGCATCGTCGTGTCCTGCCGATTGCGCCTTCCGGCGCGTCTTGCTTGGTGCGCGCCTGCTCCGTGCGTGCCCCCGGCTGAGACGCGGTGGCGTAGTCGCCTCGCACCTCGAGCGTCACCCCTCTCTCGTGCGTTGCATTCCGTGCAGGCGATGAGTCACGTCGCCCGTTCGCTCCCCAAGGTCGCCTAGGCCTGCGGGGCTGTAGGACGAGTATAACTACGAATCGAGAGACCGCCGCAGTGCACGAGTTCCCAATGGGGGTGCCGCCGGAAACCCACGGAGAACGGTCCAGCGCGAATTTTCGATACGCCGTCGCCGCCTATGTCGGGTTTAGTGTCCTCCCCGCGCGTCTCGCCGCCGGGCCGCCAGCGGCGCGGATCTGACCGTGGGACAAGTGCTGTTGTCCGTCGGTCATCGGCTTGAACTGGCTGTCCTACCAACTGAGGTCTCCTGTGCGATGCTTCGCCGTTTCAACACCACCCCAGACTCTAGACTCGTATGCGGGGTGCCCGTTCCGATGTGGATAGAGTCTGGAATTCCGAGAGTGTCTGGTCGCGCACTGGTGTGTCGGTGGGACGTGAAGCGTCGAGCACGAGGGACAGTGACCGGGGCCTACGTGGCCAGCAGGTCCTAGGGCCAGTGACAAAGCAATCGGTGAATCCTTACATCACCGGACGGTGGGGTCATTTGCGTCAGTCCGTCGATGTGGGAACGGGCGCATGCATGGGTGGAGATCGCGAGGCCGTGCTGCTGGGGCGCCTGCCCTCCGGTCAGCTAGGGCGGAAGTTGCGGCATAGTGCCCGAAGCCCATTGCCAGCGGGGACCAGGGACAGGTTTCTGTTCTCTTCTGCAAGACGTCATCGGCCGCGTCGACTCTGCAAGGACGTTGTGGTTCCGTGAGACTTGTACAGCTGGCAAGCAAGCGCAACCTTGAGCTTGCATGGCGAAGAATTACTACGGGCGGAAACTCCCAATATAAGCGATTGTTCCGGCACCTGTACTACGCATATGAAGTCGCGCTGGATACAAACCTGAAGGACCTACGCCAGCGCATCTTGGGCGGGGCATTTGAACCGAGTCCGCCGAGCCGCGTGTACGTGCCGAAGCCCTCAGGGCTCCATCGACCACTCACACTGCTTGCCGTTGAAGACCAGATTGTCCTACAGGCGTTCGCGAATCTTGCCGCGAAGCGTTTGCAGCGGAAGAGGGCACCTCTCCAATTCAAGGTCGTCTTCAGCAACATCCTCCAGAAGCCTGACAGCATTTTCTTCTTTCGCCGATGGCAACAGACCTATGCCGCCTTCCAGCGGAACATCACGCGTCACTTCCAAGGTGGTGCGCATTGGGTGGGGGACTTCGACCTTGCCGCCTTCTACGATACGGTTTCACATGAATTGTTGCTGCGGACAATATATCCGCGCACGAGGAATGCTGATCTCGACTGGATTAGGGAGTGCTTGCAGACCTGGAGCTCTGACCGAGTAGCTTGGGGACACGGGCATGGTTTGCCGCAAGGTCCGCTGGCATCGGATTTCCTTGCCGAGTGTTTCTTGCTTCCGGTGGATCTTGCGTTGATGAATCGTCGGGGTTATACGCGCTATGTCGACGATGTGCGGCTCTTCGGTACGACAGAGGACGAAGTCCGAGCGAATCTGATTGCGCTTGAACGCCTTTGTCGTGAGCGCGGGCTCATTCCTCAGGCTGGCAAGTTCGCCATCAAGCATGCGAAGAGCCTTACGGACGCAATGGGAATGCTACCGAGCATAGCGGACCCGCAATTCGATGGTGGTGGTCCGCCCCGGATGACCAAGAGCAGAGCTCGGACTGCGCTCCTCAAGTCGCTGAGCGGCAAACCATATCGAGTGATCGCCAAGACTCGGCTCAGATACGTGCTCTATCGAGCCGAGCCAGACAGCCGGCTACTCGGTCTGGTTGTGCGATTGGTCCCTCGCCACCCTGAGCACACGGATGCGTTCTTCGCGTATCTGAGTCGGTTCTCGTATCGCAAGCCGATTGAGCGGCTCTGTGAAAGACTCGTCCGTGAGAGCCCATACGAATACGTACGCGGCGAGGCGTGGAACGTACTTGCGAAATATCGGAGCATTGCTCAGTCCGAGACAGCGCGCAATCCACTTCCGCTAACCAGGAGAGCTGTAGCGATTGCCAAGAAGAAGTCTAGTGAGGACTTCTCCGAACGGTGGGGCGCCTGCCACTTCCTATGCATTGCAGAGTCGATCACTGGATCGCCATTCAGCCAGTTCGTGAGGTACCAACCTCCCCTCGTGCAAGCGCTACTAGCCCCTGTCCTTCCAAACGCAGCATTCTCGAGCGGTGGAGCCGTAGCGACATTCTTGCGGCGAAGTGCACCTGAGCCGGGTTTAGCTGTCTGTTCAGCCCTCCATGAACGCTCGCTGGACCTCAACCATTTCGGTCTGAGTGTGAACAGATTGCCCACGCAGGTTGCAAACACTCTTCGAGAGCTTGGTGACATCTCGGCGCCAGGATCAAGAGTTGACCCTATTGCCGAGATTCTCCTTGCCCGTTACGGCACGCCGCGCGGGAAGTCGTGGCACCAGTTGTTGGGCGGTGAGTACGTTCACGCGCTTGGCCTGCTGAAGATCGCTGAAGCAACGTTCCACGCAGGGCGGTCAGATTGGTTGGCGTATCAGAACTCCTTCAATCATGCTGTGTTCTTGGCTCTTCAACGACACTTCGCTGCCACGAGTCACCCGGGAGCATGTACCACTATTGACAAGAAGGGTGAGCTCGTTGCGTTTGGCGCAACACTTTACGTTAACGGGCCCTTCTCGACGAGTTGTCCAGGGATCGGCGCCTGTTTTCGCGAGATGAATGCAAGGCGGAATCGTCTCCCTATGGCACACCCCTATGAGAAGAAGACTTCCGCGAAGTCCGAGCACCTGCGAGCGCAAGAGCGCAACTACTTCGTGGGGCAGTTGCGCGCAGCCTACACAGATCTAGTCGCGTTGATGCCGTGACGCCATGCTCGTTGCGCTTGCCAGTACTTCCGGAGGTTCTGGGCGGCCTTCGTGATGCGGACCCAGACTCGAATGTGAGCGAATAGATCGACTTCCCGTCGTGGAACGGTTGTTTCAGCAGACTTGTCGGGCAGGGCCACCCAACCAGCTCGAGACCTCGAAGGTTGGGAGGTGCCACTGTGCCAGAGGCCGCGACAATGTGCATTGTCCGCGGAACTTGCGGGGGTGTTCCCCTGAGCTTCAGTCAAGCCACGTCATCCTCTCGGGTTGGCCAGAGGCGAAAGCGCTTCTACTGCAGCCGATTAGGCCGGAGTTCCGAGTCGTAGTAAGGGTGGTGTTCGCGTGCTGGTGGGGGCAGGGTGTGGATAAAGCTGTGTACTTGTAGTAACTAACAGGTATTGCATTGCGAAGCTTGTGCGTGTAGGGTGTG
>Ga0114931_10007335_pt1 | contig 13466 bp, 14 predicted proteins | sample 2SBtaG_FD_89579 | JGI IMG/M metagenome (GOLD analysis project Ga0114931, IMG submission 89579) | Deep subsurface microbial communities from Kolumbo volcano to uncover new lineages of life (NeLLi) - 2SBTROV14_V59a metaG | ecosystem: Environmental > Aquatic > Marine > Volcanic | place: Kolumbo... | reverse complement strand
TGTTCTTAGTTTTTGCTTTGAAAACAAGAGTTATGTTGATATAATGACTGTTTTCAAAGTGAAAAATAAGGACAAAAGAAGTAGCCAAGAAGCTTGATTTATTTTTTCACCGTTCCTTAGGAAGGGTGAGATGATAAAGTGTTTAATAGTAGGGTAGGGGGGGAGGCGTCTTAAATCTTTTGTCTAAAATCTTACCATCTAAAAAAAATTCATTGGCATAAAATGAAGAATGGGTCGGTCTCAATGACGTTGCTTTTATTTCCTGCCCGGTCAACGATAAAAATTTTGTAAATCACGGTATCTTGCGGGAACTCAGGGGTGCTATCGAAGCAGGGGTCTAAGCCCAAATCTTCGGGAAAATTACAACAGGTGGTGAAAAGTTGAAAAGTGATTTCGCCGCGAATGCCATTCTTGGCCCCGAGTTTTGGAATCAACGGAATTCTAAAGTTGTCAACCGAAACGCCGGTTCGTTTATCTTCGAGAAACAAATCCAACTCGCCGGAGGCATCGCTTCGTCCGATATCGCCGTTGCCATCGGTGAATGAAAAAGTGACAAAAGTGGTATCCTCATTGAAAGCGCCCCTACGAAGCACATTCTTGCTCGCACCAATGTATTCGATATGCGGAATAATGGGATAATCCGGTGGATTGGTACAGCTAATAACCAAAGTGGTAAGCAAAACGAATGATGTATATTTGAGCGATTTCATATTTCACGTTTTAAAAAGAGATTCAATTCGCCATTCAAACGGTAATTTAAGATTTTTCGTCTGATAATTCAAAACTACCTGATGTCAAAAGAACAACAAAGACGGATTCTGTTAGAAAAAATTCATCGGGTCAATTCGGGTAATTTTGAGGCGCTCGCGTTGGAAATATTTCAGTTTCAGGCGATTCACAATAATTTGTACAGGGAGTACATTTCTTTGTTAAATATTGATTATCAATTGGTTACAAAAATAAAAAAAATTCCATTTCTCCCGATTCAATTTTTCAAAAAGCATTCGGTAAAAACAGGCAACTGGAAAGAAAGTGCGATATTCACAAGTAGTGGAACTACGGGAAGTACTCCAAGTCGCCATTTTATCCGCGATTTGTTTTTCTATAAAAAAAATGCGAGCAGAGGCTTTGAATTTTTTTTTGGGAAACCTTCTGACTATTGCATTTTGGCTTTGTTGCCCTCCTATTTAGAACGAACCGGTTCTTCCCTGATTTACATGATGGACTATTTTATCCGGCAATCCGGCTGCCCCGAAAGCGGATTTTTTTTGAATAACACCCTCGAATTGGTGGAGGTTCTAAAAAGGAACCGGAATAAAAGAATCCCCACCCTTTTGTTTGGAGTCAGTTTCGCTTTGTTGGATTTGGCGGAAGCCTTTCCAATGGATTTGAGCAAAATCATCCTCATGGAAACGGGGGGCATGAAAGGTCGCAGAACGGAAATGACGCGGGATGAATTGCACCAAATTTTAAAGGAGGCTTTCCAAGTTGACCTCATTTTTTCCGAATACGGAATGACGGAATTGCTTTCGCAAGCCTATTCTAAGGGAAACGGAATTTTCAGCCCTTCCCCTACGATGAGGATTCTTGCAAAAGAGATAACAGACCCTTTTTCGATTGCAAAAAAAAGGCAAACAGGGGTCGTCAATGTGGTTGATCTTGCTAATTTGGACACTTGTTGTTTTGTGGCAACGGAAGATTTGGGAAAGGTCTTTGAGGATGGTTCTTTTGAAATTGTGGGACGCTTAGATGCGAGTGATTGGCGCGGCTGCAACTTGTTAATAGCCGAAGGTTAAACCTGTCTTTCAGGCAATTGGCAGCTAATTTGATTTGCCATTCAATCCTTTTCGTTTTTCCTTTTCCAACTTCTCTTTAAAGGCTTGGATGGTTGTTTTGGTGAACCCGGTCAGTGCCGCTACTTTATCCAATGAAAGCCCTTTTTCGAGCTGCGGTTTTGCGATTTTATAATCTTCCAGCCATTTTTGAAAAGCCAGAATTTCTTTCTTCGACAAATCTGTCATCTTCACAATATCGTCAAGCGGATAATCTTTATTCAGGCAGTATTCTGCGACAATGAAGGCTCTTGCCTTATCCCCTTTTGTAACACCGGTGCCAATGCCTTTTTCAATGCCTTGAAGGTAGCGAACATCCGTTTCTAAATCATAAACAAAAGCCATGCTGTCTAAAATTTTAGTGGTTTTTTTTTGCAATTTACGAAGTTTCGACAAAATTTCAAACTGCCGAAGGTACTTGCCTAAACGCAAGCCACCTTTTTCCAGTTCCTTTAATTTTGTCGCAATTTCAAGAATTACGTCCTCCGGTTTTTCTTCTTTAAAGTCTGCCAGGATGGCGAGAACTACCTCCTCCGGCACTTCACTTTTGATGAATATTTCATAATCAATATCTTTGAAATAGACTAGTTCAAAGCGAAAGGTCACGTTTTTGTGCTCAAATCCCGTTGCCATTTTGGGTCGGCGGCCTCCAAAAAACAAAACGACCTGCCTCACTTCGAGTCCATATTCTTTGAATAACATGCCGTAATATTCAAACTCCCTTTTTACCATTTCTTCATCTTTCACATGAAATTCCATGTGTAAAATATAACTTTCCCGCCCGGCCTTGGGGTGTACTTTTTTCAGAAAGTCCGGTCGTCGTTCGATGGTGTGTTGCAGGTCATCCGGGATTTCTTCCATACTAAACGGGTCAATTTCGAGGATAACCTTCGCCATCGAAGGAAGCAATTCTTCGATGTTTTCTTTGAAAATTTTGTCGTACTCCTGCGCCATTGCATTGCTGTTTTTCGTTTTGAAAGTCGTTTTCCCGAATCAATTTCTCTATTTTTATCCAAACTTTCTAAATAACAATAGTTCAATAGTTTTTAAAAAGAGAACAGTCCCGCTATTTTTACTAAAATTTTCACGAATGAAAAACAACCTGCATAGTCGAAAATACTGATTTGGTTATCATTCGTTTCGACCTTAACCTCTCGGTTTTATAGGGTCGCTGCCTCCGCCGCGACGCCCTGCTTTCAGACGGGCATGTGGATGGTCAGGATAATTTAATTTGTGGCGTTCATCAGTGGGATTATCGAGTTGATACGGGGGTGAGTGCGTATAATAATGAAGAAGTTTTACACAAATTCAAAGGAGCCGGGCGAAAAACCTCGTTTGGGGAGAAGTCCAATATGAAAAGGGGGAACCCCTTCGGATTAGGATTAGCGCCCCCGAAGGTTACGGTTTGACCACTCAAACAGCCCTCCTGATTACCAAAAAGGTTCTGGCTGGAAATGCTCCGGAAGGATTTCAAACCCCTGCGAAGGCTTAGGGTGAAAACCTCATCATAGAGGTGGACGGCGTTATTCGGGAGGAGGTGGCATAGGGCAGTTTGCAATTAACAATTAATGCAATAGATTGATTTGCAGGAACTTGCAAACTAACTACTGCCTTTTGCTGGTGGCAAACTGCCAACTGCATCAAAGAATACCCTGCCCCATCATCGCATCGGCCACTTTTACAAAACCGGCAATATTTGCACCTCTGACATAATCCACGTAGTCTTTTTCTTTCCTTCCGTATTCTACACACTGCTCGTGAATTTTTTGCATGATGTGATGTAGTTTGGCATCTACTTCGTAGCGGGTCCATGCCAAACGAGCGCCATTTTGCGACATTTCCAAACCCGAAGTAGCAACCCCTCCCGCGTTGGCAGCTTTACCCGGTGCATACAACATTTTGGCATCCTGAAAGACTTTGACCCCCTCGAGAGTGGTTGGCATGTTCGCTCCTTCTCCGACGCCAATGCAGTCGTTTTTAACCAAAATTTTGGCATCATCCGCATTTAATTCATTTTGTGTAGCGCAGGGGAAAGCAATATCGCAGGGAATCTCCCACGGCTTGCCGCCATCTACATACAGCAAATCAAATTCATCGGCAAATTCTTTTATTCTGCCCCGCCGGTTATTTTTTAAGTCTTTGACCCACTCCAGCTTTTCTTCATTAATCCCCTCCTTATCATACACCGTACCGACTGAATCTGACAAGGAATGCACGGAGCCGCCAAGTTGCAAAATCTTTTCAGCCGTGTATTGGGCAACATTTCCCGAACCGGACACGACACATTTCTTGCCGCTGATACTCTCCCCGCGGGTTTTCAGCATCTCCTCCATAAAATAGACGCAGCCGTAGCCCGTTGCTTCCGGGCGAATCAGACTTCCGCCAAAACTCAGGGCTTTTCCCGTCAATACTCCGGTATGCTCGTTTTTCAACTTTTTATACATCCCGTACAGATAGCCAACTTCTCGTCCGCCAACGCCAATATCCCCAGCAGGCACATCTGTATCCGGGCCAATCAAGCGAAATAATTCCATCATAAAAGCCTGGCAAAAGTGCATGATTTCTGTGTCGGACTTCCCTTTCGGGTCGAAATTGGCGCCCCCTTTTCCACCGCCCATGGGCAGGGTCGTCAGGCTGTTTTTGAAAATCTGTTCGAAACCCAAAAACTTCAAAATACTCAAATTTACGGTCGGATGAAAACGCAATCCCCCCTTGTAGGGACCGATGGCGTTGTTGAACTGGATGCGGTAGCCTTTATTGACCTGCACCTCGCCCAAGTCATTCACCCAGGTTACGCGATAAGTCATTACCCTATCGGGTTCAGTGAGACGCTCCAACAGAGCAAAGCCCTTGTATTTTGGATTTTCTTCGACAAAGGGGATGATGGTTTCTGCCCATTCCTGGACGGCTTGCAGAAATTCCGGCTCGTAGGGATTCAACTGCCGAATGTTTTCCATAAAGCCTGCAACGGCTGCTTCATGTGTTTTAGTTAGGACTGACATGTTAATTTGGTTTTTAAAATAAAAAATAACTTCGCAGCAAATCTAAAATTTTTAATTTTGTAAAAAAATGATTTTTCAAAAAAAAACAATCTTTTGACAAAACGCAATTTTAAATTTTTCCATGTCTGAAAAAAGGTTGGCAAGTTTCTTCGCCACTTCCCAAGAATTTCGAAAGTGGCTCGAAAAAAATCACCGCACGAAACAGGAACTGTGGGTGGGATTTTGTAAAAAAAACATCGGGGGTTCTCAGCATCACCTGACCAGCATCGGTGGACGAAGCGCTTGGCTTTGGGTGGATTGATGGAGCATGCTAATCCGTCAATGCCCTCCGTTACACCATCCGGTTTAGCCCTCGAAAGCCGAAAAGCCATTGGAGCGCTGTAAATATTAAACGGGTGATTGAATTTTCAGAACTCGGTCGGATGCAACCTTCAGGCATAGAAGCCTTTGAAAGGAAAAGTCCAGAAAAATCTTCTCAATATGCCTGCGAACAGGGGGAAGTTCAACTCTCAAAAGAATACCAACGCAAACTCCAATCCAATTCCGAAGCATGGGCATTTTTCCAATCTTTAGCGCCCTCTTATCAAAAACCTTCGATTTACTGGGTAATGAACGCTAAAAAAGCGGAAACCCGCCTAAATAGATTGAAAGTATTGATTGATTCCTCCGCAGCAGGGCTAAAGATTCCTCGATTAAGAAGAGAAAATAAAAAATAACCCTGCCGGTGGTCAGTGTCTTTCACCTTGTCCTTTTTTAAAAATATGGAAAATGACTGGAGAACTTGTAATTTTGACCTTTCTGAAAACCATTAGTTTTACACCGTTCCTAAGGAAGTGCTTGGACAAAATTAAAACACGGTTATAATGAAAAAATATAAAACGGCTGAGGAATATATTTTTAGCCAGGATTATTGGCAGGACGCCTTACTCCTTCTCAGAGACACTATTCTCTCAACTAAGCTGGCTGAAACGGTAAAATGGGGAGCTCCTGTTTATACTTTTGAGGGAAAAAACATAGTGGGGTTGGGGGCTTTCAAGTCCTATGTGGCTATTTGGTTTTTCCAAGGTGCCTTATTGAAGGACGAAAAGAAGAAATTAATGAATGCCCAAGAGGGAAAAACGAAAGCATTGCGACAATGGCGGTTTTTTTCAAAAGAAGAGATTGAAGGCGAATTGGGAACAATCCTGGCTTATTTGGAGGAAGCTATTTTGAACCAAAAACAAGGAAAAAGAATCAGACCCGCCATCAACAAACCACTTCGAATTCCAAAAGAACTCACCACTCTTTTCTCAACTAATCAAACCGTAAAAACCGATTTTCATTCTTTATCCTTATCGAAACAGCGGGAATACGCCGAGTACATCAGTGAAGCCAAAAGAGCCGAAACGAAACAAAAACGGCTGGAAAAGATTATTCCTTTAATTAGGGAGGGCAAAGGACTGCACGACAAATACAGGAGATAAAATGGCAAAAAAAATAGCAAAACCACCCATTCCGGCCCGTAGCGGCATAAGCATTGGAAAGGCGTTAATTTACCTTACCACAATTTGTATAATTGGGGTCGTTTATGTAAAATTTTTCAAAAAAAGCAGCCTGTCGTCTTACAGCAATATCCCAAAAGAGGTTCAACTCAAATACATTCCTTCAGACTTTGTGCCCTCTATTGACGAAGAAAATGCCCTCGTTATTCTTTCCAATCCATACCGCTACAACCGGGAATTCAATCAGTTGATTTACGATTTCAACCTGTCACTCCTGTACCATGTGGCGAATCGGATGAACCTTTCCGATACCATTAAAAGTCAGATTAAAGTGGAATACGAAAAGCATCACCCCTACCTGAGACGCTTGTATTTCAACGATTTTGTAGCGCTTAAAGACCTCCGAAACTTTGTACAATGCGTGGTATGAAAAAGAAGGGGCCAATGCCGTAGAAGCCCTCAACGAAGTAGCTTCAAAATACACTTGTTTTTTGGTCAATGACATTTTAGCGACCTTGTTAAAAACGCAAAACGGAAAGCTGTACGTCAAGGGAAGCAAGGTGGATACGCCCTGTGGGGTGGCCATGATGGAAGGGCTTCAACCCATGATTAAGCGACTGAAAGAGAAAGCGGCGGTTGAAGATTTCAGCCGGGCCAAGGGGCTGATGGAAGAAAAAGTGGAGAAGGCAATTGCAGAATTGGCGACGATGGAAGTGCGCGACAAAAAAGGAATCAACCGCAGTTTGCAAACCAAAATTTGGGGTTTCAATGTCTCTTCAACAGATTTGGAAGTTTCGGCCATCAGCATTTTGAAGGTGGGATTCAAACTCAATAAATATTTCGACATTCAATTGAGTTCAAAAAGCGGTACGGTGACGGTTACCTTGCCGGAACCGGAAATACTTTCCCACGAGGTGTACCCCAAAATTGACAAACTCGACATCGGTTGGTTGCGGGAGGTGAAAAGTGTCGATTTGAATCAAAACCTCGACCTGCTGCGCAAAGAATTTCGCCGGGATGCCCTAAACAGCGACATCATGGATAAGGCAAAAAAACAAGCCGCCCGCCTGATGGAAATCCTGTTGACACCCCTGATAAAATCCATCAGCAAGAAGTACCTGTTGAAGGTGCGCTTTAAAAATGTGAACCCACAGATAGAAGAGAATGTTGAAGCGGAACCCTTTGGCAAAACGAATATGCAATAAACGTAATAGACGCTTTTGTCAGAATTAGGATTTTTGGATTTTTTGGATTCTGTTGAAGCGCGATTGGACGGGGTACAGGACAAATGGGGCATCACCTTAAAAATGGCAAGGGCCTTAGCCCTGAACCCGATTGGTCTCATATTCCTGCAATTCACCATCAAAAAAAGCGCGGAAAACAACAAGCCCGCCAGGTAAACAGACCTATGCAATTCACCTTCCAAAGGAACGCCCTGCGCACCAAATCCAACGACGATGAAAAAGCGAAGCGCTAACTAACAAAAGGGCTGTCCGGGTCAAATACTAAAAATTGCAAACCCATAAAAGCTGTTCCTTTTGCCAAAACTTGCGAAAATATAACCAATTAATCGCAGAATATTTTTTTTGTTTAGCGTAGATAATACGCGGTATATTTGCAGTAATGCCGCTATTGGCAGTAGAATAATATGTTAGGCATCAAAAAAGCACTAACAAATTCATTAAAAAATTATGAGATAAAAATGAAAATAGAACATCAAGGACCAGCAAAAATAGACTCTAATTGTGAAATTCGTTTGGGAGTGGCTTCATGGGATGACGGAAGTTGTAGTGCTAAGTCTATAAAATATGCGTGGTTTGATAAGAACGGGAAAGCCGCTCGTGGTGGTGAATTTCCAGTTGAGGCACTTCCGCAAGCTATAGATTTTGCAATTCGGAAAGGGTATGTGAGCCTTTAGCCTAACAAATCATTCTAGCGAACGGCTAAGGCCGCCCTTGAATCAAGACGGTTATGCCCTCAGAAAAAAGGAGAGTTAATATGTCAACGATAAAAGAGAAAATGTCAGAGATTATTCAGTCTCAACCAGATGACGCTTCGTATGAAGAAATAATGCGTGAATTAGCCTTCGAACGCATGGTTGCAAGTGGTCTTAAAGATTCCAGGGAAGGGAAAACGATTTCTAATGAAGAAATGAATAATCGTATTCGGTCATGGCAGAAATAAGGTGGACGTTGGAAGCCGTTAAATGACTTGAAGATATTTATAGTCATATTGCCGAAGACAATCCAGATGCAGCCCAGGACCTTGTTTCCGGCATTTATGATAAAGCTCAAATCCTAAGCAGTTTTCCGGAAATAGGTTATAAATATGGAATTGAGCCAGAAGGAGACATTCGAATTTCATTATATGGGCATTATCGTATCGCATATTTAATCAAAGGAACAGAATCTGTTGAGATATTGGGAGTATTTCACGGCGCTTTAGAGATTGATAGTTATCTAAAATGAATGCCAGGCATAAGGTAGTGTTCAAGGTGAAAGGGTTAAAAATAGGGGGAGTAGCCCCTGTTTTACTGAAAAAATTGCTAGCCTAAAATGTCCACTTTATTAATTTAATTTGCCTAATAATGACCAAACGACTGCATTGACCAATGCCTATTTGACATATTTTTCCGGCTTCTCTTCAAACTTCACTTTACAGCCGTCGCAGCAAAAATATACTTGCTCTCCTTTGTATTCAAGGACGTATTTGGCAGTAGCTTTTTCAATCGGCATGCCGCAGACGGGGTTCGTATAATGTCCCGATTCGAAATTGGAAGCTACTTCTTTTCCAATTTTTTGAAGTGGAAAACCGGAAGTTCGGAACACTTGAATCATTTCTGCGAGGATGCTCACCGCCACTTCTTCGGGTAATTTGGCGCCAATATCCAAACCGGCAGGAGACTTAATTTTTTTAAGTGATCCTTCATCTATCCCCTTGTTTTTCAAATAGTTGAGAACAGCCGTTCGCTTTTTCCGGCTGGCAACGAAGGCAATGTAGGGTAGGTCTGTTTGGAGGGCGGCGGTCAATGCCTCCTCATCTTGTTCGCCCTGCGTAGCGATAACCAAAAAAGTATGATTTGTTATTTTTAGCGGTCGCAAATCAATTTTCGCATGTAGTTCGTCAACGGAGGGGAAGGTGGAAATGCCCGCATCGGCAGCCATCGCCGCGACCTTGAAATTCATAGCCTTTCCCAATCTGGCCAAAGCTCTTGCAATCGCCGATTTACCCATGATAATCAACTGTGGTTTCGATAAAACCGGCTCGATGTAAACATCCACGGCGCCCCCGCTTGGGCAGGTCATTTTGTAGTCTTTGACCCCATTTTTCGAACCATTTTCTTCCCTCGAACTGATTCTCAGCAAGCGCGGCTGCCCCTCTAAAATGGCTTCTTGCGCTTCTTTCAACACGATAGATTTCGTGCACCCTCCGCCAATCCAACCCAACAACTCGCCGTATTGGTTGATGATGGCTTTGTCGCCAACTTTGCCGGAACTTGGTCCCTCCCTGCGCACCACGATGGCCCAGGCAAAAGGTTCGTTGGCCTTCCTCAATTCATTCGCTTGTTGCAAAAATTCATCAAACATGGCTCAAAAATTTTTCCAATTCCAACAGGCTGTTGAGGTTGTGTGCCGATTCGAAAACATCCACTACAGGAAGGGCAGCACTCATTCCCCGGGCAGTCGGTTCGTAGCCTTTCATGCCTTTCAGGGGGTTCAACCAAAGCAGTTTTTTGGTTCTCTTCTTAATTTTTTTCAATTCGGTTTCCAGCATTTCCACATTCCCCGTATCCAGGCCGTCGCTCAGAATAATGGTCAGTGAATTTCCACCCAACACCCGCTTGGCATAGCAGGCATTGAACGCTTTCAGGCATTCGCCGATTTTAGTTCCACTCGACCAATTATCGGCTTTTTGCGCAAGCAGCCTCAAGGTAGCCGCCAAGCCTTTGGCTTGAAATAAATCGGTAATTCTCCTCAATTCGGTGCTGAAAATAAAAGCCTCCAATTGCCGGAAATGCTCCTTCAAAGCACAAACGAAGCGCAGCAAAAAAAAACTGTACTTATCCATCGAGCCACTCACATCCAACAGAACGACCAAGCGCTGCTTGCGGTTTTTTTTGTTTTTAAAAATCAAATCCAAGGGTTCGCCACCCCGGCCGATGTTGTTCCGAATGGTTTTGCGCAGGTCAATTTGTCCCTTCCCGTAAGAAGTTTTCAACCGCCTTTTCAGGCGCAGCCCCATCTCCTTCCAAAGCCGTTCTGCCACGGCTTCCAACAACTCGCTTTCTATTTCCGACACCTTGGAAAAATCGGTCTGCCGCAGCCGTTCGACGGCGTTTGCGCCGGAAACATTTTTGCCTTCTTCCTCTTCCTGCCCTACTTCACCTTTTCCCATCATCACGACAGAACCTTCCTGTGACCGAAGGAATTTAGAAGGTGTTTTTTTTTCAACCTGCCCTATTTTCTCCGACTTTCCAAGCCAATAAATCTCAAATAGTTGGTCGAATAAAGACCGATCTTCTTCCGAACAACAGAATAGCGCTTTTAACCCAAATTCGAAAGTAACTTTATCTTCCAATATCCCGCAATCAGCAGCCCGCAAGGCATCCTGCGTTTCCTGAAGACCCACATTCAAACCCTTTGTTCGAGCATATTGCGCGAAGGCAATGATGCAGCTGGAAATGCCGACATTGCGGTTTTTATGAGTGGAATTATTCATGCTCAACATTCATTCTATTTCCAGCAAATTTTCCACTCCCTTCTCTTTCACCATTTCCAAGTCATCGTTTGATTTCAAAACGCAACCCAGGGTCTTTTCAACTGCTTCCACGTCCAAGGTCTTATAACCCAATGCCAACAAACCCACTGCCCAATCGAGGGTTTCGGCGATGCCTGGTGTTTTGGCAAGTTTTCGCTTTCGCAATTGTTGAACGAGGGAGACCACCCTCTCGGCTAAGGATTCTTCTATCTGAGGCAATTTTTTCTGCACAATTTGCACCTCTTTTTTCATGTTGGGATAGTCAATCCAATGATACAGACAACGCCTTTTCAAGGCATCGCTCAATTCGCGGGTTCGGTTGGAAGTCAAAACAACAAAGGGCTTGTGCGTCGCTTGGATCTTGCCCATTTCGGGAATGCTGATTTGAAAATCGGAGAGCAGTTCCAGCAAAAAGGCTTCGAATTCTTCATCCGCCCGGTCAATCTCGTCTATCAGCAAAACGGGTGGGGCATCTTTGGCTGTGATGGATTGAAGCAAAGGACGCTTCAACAAATAATCATCCCCAAAAATGTGCTGTTCCAATGCCTTTGCCGACTGCCCCCGCCCCTCCTGAATTTTAATATTCAGCAACTGCTTTTGATAATTCCATTCATAAACCGCCGAATGAACATCCAAGCCTTCATAGCATTGCAACCGAATCAATTCAGCGTCGAGGAAGGCAGACAGCCGCGTGGCAACATCCGTTTTCCCAACCCCCGGATGGCCTTCCAACAGCAGGGGTTTTTGCAATTTGAGCATCAGAAAAAGGACGGTCGCCAATTCTTCATTGGCTACATAACCCGCTTTGTCAAAGCCCTCCAAAATTTGTGCTATCGTTTCAATCCGCTCCATCGCAATTAGAATTCATCTTCCTTTTTTCCAAACAAATCACTTATTTTGCTTTTAACAACCGACCCAATCAGTCCGGCTGCATCCAAAGAATTCTCTTCATTGGAAGACCCTGCGCCTCCTTCCAATTGGTTTTTAAAATTAGTGACAAATTGGTTGACCAATTGCTTCGAAACATCAGTAATCATCCGCGACCCAAATTGCGCCAACATACCAACTACGCTCACTTCCATTCGGTAATGAACTTCCGTGTCCCCCTCTTTTTCAGTCAACTTGCCATTCATCGTCATATCCGCGCTGCCTTTGCCTTTTGAGTCGAGACCCTTGCCTTTTATCCGCATTTCATAATTTTCAGCATCCAATTTTTCCATGAAAATTTCGCCTTTGTATTTGACCGAAACCGGTCCGAATTTCATGATGGAAACACCTTTGTAATTGCGCGAATCCACCTGTTCGGTAATTTGCGCACCTGGCACACAGACCACGATTTTATTGGGGTCGCTTAAAAATTCCCAAACTTTATCTATGGGTTGCCCAACCTGAAATGTTTTTTCGATGCTTGTTTTCATAAATGCTGTTTTTTTCTTTTCACCGCTTCATGTGTTGCAAGGGTTTGCAATGGTTTGCAAGGGTTTGCCAAATTTATTTGGCAATAAATAATTGAAAATCAATAGTTTTCATATAAACGCCAAATAAATTGTGGTGTACCAATTCGCTGCCCCTAAAAACTCCCGAACTGCAAATTGCCTACTGCCCTAAACCGCCACTCCCTTTTCGTGCAAAATCTTCCACACTTTGAAGGGGGTAATTGGAATGTCAATATGCGTCACCCCCAAATGAGAAAGCGCATCTACGATGGCATTGGCGATGGCAGGAGGCGCCCCTACCGTGGGCGATTCCCCTACTCCTTTGGCCCCAACCGGATGGTGCGGAGAAGGTGTAATGGTATGCCCCGTTTCCCAATTCGGCGACTCCACCGCCGTCGGGACGAGGTAGTCCATCAGGGTCCCGTTGAGGATATTGCCATCTTCGTCGTAAATCAACTCTTCGTACATCGCCGGGGCCAAGCCTTGCGTCAAGCCTCCATGCACCTGCCCCTGCACAATCATCGGATTGATGATATTTCCGCAATCATCGATGGCGACGAAGCGGCGGATTTTTATTTCTCCGGTTTCTTTGTCAATATCTACCGCGCAGATGTAAGAACCGAATGGGAAGGTCAGATTTGGCGGGTCGTAGTAATGGGTCGCTTCAAAGCCCGCTTCCATTCCCGGGGGATGGTTGGTATAGGCGGCAAAGGCGATTTCCTGAATCGTTTTTGCTTTTTCCGGCGCGCCTTTGACAAAGAATTTACCGGGTTCCCATTCGAGGTCTTGTTCACTTACTTCCAGCAAATAGGAAGCAATTTTCTTAGCCTTGTCACGCAATTTACGGGCGGCAACCACAGCCGCTGCCCCTGCTGTGGGCGTACTTCGGCTGGCGTAGGTCCCCAATCCGTAGGGGGCAGTGTCTGTGTCGCCTTCTTCGACCTGAACGTGTTCGGC
>Ga0114931_10007334_pt1 | contig 13466 bp, 6 predicted proteins | sample 2SBtaG_FD_89579 | JGI IMG/M metagenome (GOLD analysis project Ga0114931, IMG submission 89579) | Deep subsurface microbial communities from Kolumbo volcano to uncover new lineages of life (NeLLi) - 2SBTROV14_V59a metaG | ecosystem: Environmental > Aquatic > Marine > Volcanic | place: Kolumbo... | reverse complement strand
TCGGGGTATGTGTCTGGTCGTGCGCCACGACGAACGCCACAGCGCAGGCGACGGGCAGGACCGCTAGTCCTCCGCACGCAAAACTGTCCGTGCCCGTTATTCTGACACAGATTCCGGCGCCCGCAAATCGTCCGGCTGGTTTCTCGCGTGGCGTGGCGTTGGATTTCGGACGTGGGGGACGGTTGCTCCTGATTCAGGGCGCCACGACGCGCGTTCTCAGTCCCGATTTCGCGAGTGCGTGCGACCCCTGTATCTCATTTGATGGCCGCAGCGTGCTGTTTTCGGGAAAACGCAAAGCGAATGACCCGTGGAACATCTTCGAGATGCGTATCGACGGTTCCAAGCTTCGGCAGGTCACACGCGATTTTGGCAATTGTCGTCAGCCGGGCTACCAGTCGACGCTGTACACGATTGTTTCGACCGAGCCGTGGTACCAGTTGACGTTTGTCAGTGATGCGGCGAGCGGGATGAACGAGGATGGCAGTCGCACCGCGTGGCATTTGTATTCGTGCAAGCTGGATTGCAGCGGTGCCCGGCAGATTACCTATAATATATCCGACGACGGTGATCCGTTTCTGATGGGTGATGGACGCATTGTTTACGATTCCTGGCAACGGAGCACGCTGAACCGTGGTCTGCTGGGGCGGATGACCCTATTTGGCGTGAACATTGATGGCACGGACGACGCCTTGTTCGCGGACCCGGCGGGCAAACGATTCAAACGCATGCCCTGTGTCACTTCGCGTGGTACCGTGGTTTTCATCGAGTCGGATCGACCGGCCGCCGACGGCTCGGGACAGGTCGGTGCCGTGAGTTTTCGGCGTCCGCTCAAGAGCTACCGATCGATAACGCGACCGGCGGACGGCCATTTTCATTCGCCGGCGCCGTGGATCGACGGCCGAGTTCTGATATCGCGCCGCGCCAACAAAACGCCCGCGAGTTATGGTCTGAATCTTCTGGACGTGCGCGACGGCACGTGCCAGGTGCTGTTCGATGATCCGCGGTACGACGAACTTCAGGCACGCGTGGTCCGCCCGATTCACGTGCCGGACGGACGATCGAGTGTTGTCAACGAAAAGGATCCGAACGGCAAATTATACTGTCTGAATGTCATGCTCTCCGATCTACCGGGCAGCGAGTATCTGCGCCCGGGACAGGTTCGCCGCCTTCGTGTTCTTGAAGGCGTACCGGTGTCGGTGAAACAAGAAAACATGTTTTCTGCACCGCCCGAATCAATTACGGGTTGGCGACCAGGTTCCTCGCGCAACGGCTTACCGCCGCTCGTGCAGCGGCGCATCCTCGGCGCGGTGGATGTCCGCGCGGATGGCTCGTTCAACCTCGAAGTACCGGCCAACATCCCGATCCAGCTGCAGACGCTGGACGAGCATGGCATGGCGCTGCGCAGTTGTGGCTGGATCTGGGCGCGCAATCGCGAGCGACGCGGCTGCATCGGTTGTCATGAAGACGGCGAACTGGTTCCGGACAATGTGTTCGTCGAAGCGGTTCGCTACCCTTCGATACAGCTCACGCTGCCGCCCAAACGGCGCCGGACGGTCGATTTCCGGCGCGACGTGATGCCGATCCTGAAAAACAAATGCACGGCGTGCCACGCAGCCGGAGGTGCCGCGCCGCGTCTGGACATTGCCCGGCGATCCACCACGGATTCCGGACCCACCGCGTTATTTAATCGTGCCTATCGAAGTCTGCTCGCGCCCGAACGTCCCAACGATCCCGATTGCGTTGCCGGCCGGTACGTAACGCCCGGCCAGGCACGCACCAGCCCGCTGGTCTGGCATCTGTTCGGCCGCAATACGTCACGACCGTGGGATAAAAAGTTCCTGGATCGACCGGTGAAACGCATACCCCCGGATGAGGGCCCACCGTTGACCGACGATGAGCGGCGGACGATCGTCGAGTGGATTGACATGGGCGCTCTTTGGAACGGGATTCCAGGTGTGGAATAGAAAAAGAAGAAAGGAATATCCAAAGTGAAGCAGACGTCCTGCCTGATCGTAAGCGTGTTCGTGGCTAGCCTGTTCGGCGCGAGGCCAGTTGTTGCCCAGCTGGTCCCCGTCTTCACGGACGTCACCGAGCAGGCGGGGCTTCATTTTCATCACCGGTTCGGTGATGACAAGCTGACCAATATCGTCGAAGGGACGGGTGGTGGCGGCGCGTTGTTCGATTATGACGGGGATGGTTGGCTGGATGTTTACGTCGTGTCCGGCTGCTGGCTCAAGGAAGTCAATGACAACCGGGGCCGTCACTATCGTGGCAAGTTGAGCAATCGCCTGTTCAAGAACAACGGGGATGGCACGTTCAAAGACGTGACCGAGCAGGCGGGTGTTGGGGACAAGAGCTTCAGTTCGGGTTGTTCGGCGGCGGATTACGACAATGACGGCGATCTCGACCTCTACGTCCTGAATTACACCAAGAACGTGCTCTACCGCAATAATGGGGACGGCACGTTTACCGACGTTTCACGCCGCTCTGGCCTGGACGACCCCCGCTGGAGCCTATCGGCGCCGTGGTTTGATTATGATAACGATGGCGACTTGGATGTTTACGTCGTGAATTATCTGGCGTACGATCGCGGCAAGTTCCGCGCGTACTATCCGGCCAAAGGCTACCCCGGGCCATTAAGCTATCGCGGCCAGCCGGACGCGCTGTACCGCAACAACGGCGACGGTACGTTCACGGAAGTGACCAAGGAGGCGGGCGTTTACAACCCGGACGGGCGTGGCATGAGTGGCACGGTAGCTGATTTGGACAACGACGGCCACTTGGATATCTACGTCAGTAACGACGCGATGGAGAACTTTTTCTATCATGGTCTGGGCAATGGGAAATTTGAAGATGACGGCCTGGTGCGCGGCCTCGCTTTTGGTGAAGGGGGCCAAGGGGTTTCGTCGATGGGGCCCACGATTGGTGACATCGATCGGGATAAATGGTTGGACGTCTATGTCCCGGATATGGGCTACGGCTGCCTGTTGATGAACCGGAACGGCTTCTTCGAGGACCACACGGCCAGCGCCAAGATGGCGGTTGTGTGCGGCCAGTACACGGGTTGGGGAGGCGTCCTGTGCGATTTCAATAACGACGGGTTCCTGGATGTCTTTGTCGCCAACGGCAAGGCCCATTTCGAGTTCGCCGAAGAAGACGTCATGCTGCAGAATGATGGGACCGGTCGATTTATTGATGTGGCGGGTAATTCGGGTGCCTATTTCAAGAAGAAGTACGTGGGCCGGGGCGCCACCTGGGGAGACTTTGACAACGATGGCGACGAGGATTTGCTGGTGCTGACCCTGAACGACTCGCCCCGATTACTCCGCAACGACGGTGGCAATAAGAACCACTGGTTGACACTCGAGCTGAAACTCGGCTCCTGCGGACGCGATGCGATCGGGGCCCGCGTGACCCTGACAGCTGGATCGGTCGTTCAGGTTCAAGACCTGATTCCCGTGCGCGGTTATCTGTCGCAAGGCGATCCGCGTCTGAGTTTTGGGCTCGGCAGCTACCCAACAGTCGATTCGATCGAGATTCGCTGGCCGGACGGACGACGAACCAGGCGTCAGAACGTGCCGGCCAATCAGTTCTTGACTATTACTCAACCCGCGAAGTGACAATATGACAGAGCGACGGCGAAGTACCCGTATTGGACGAACTGTCCGCGTTTGGATGCCCCTCCTGCTGACCCTCCTGGTCGCGGCTGGGGCGCGCGCCGGAGAAGAATACAAGCAGCCGGTATTTGTCGGCGTGCGTGAGTGCGTGAAGTGCCATCAAGGCGCGGGAATGGGACGAACGTATTGTCGATGGCTCCTGTCCAAACACTCCCGGGCATACGCCGCGTTGGCGCGACCGAAAGCCAAGGAAATCGCGCGGCTCAGTGGAATCCCCCAGGAACCGCAACAGTCGGCCATGTGTCTGGGCTGCCACGCGACCGGCGCGGAAGCGGAAGATTGGGAAAAAGACGACACGTTCCATGTGGAAGATGGCGTGCAGTGCGAGAAGTGCCACGGTTCTGGCAGTGAGTACATGGACGAAGACGTCATGACGGACCGAAAAGCAGCCATGGCAGCCGGTCTGATGATGCCCAGCAAGGACGACTGCATGAACTGCCACAAGGTCAAAGGCTCCCACGTCGCCGTACTGAAGAGCCCAAAGATCAACATCGATCGGGCGTGGGACGAAATCGCTCATCCAACACCCGAGTCATGGGAGTATCCCGAACCACTGGTTCTGCCAACACCCCCGGATTCCAAGGGCCCCAAATACGTCGGCGCGATCGCGTGCGGCCAATGTCACAAGGGCCCGGAAATGGGCTACCAGTTCAGCAAGTGGCGCAAGGGCCCGCATGCGCGTGCCTTCGCCGTTCTGGGCTCCGATTACGCGCGCAAGATCGCCCGCGATATGGGCGTCAAGGAAGACCCGCTCCAGAGTGCTCGGTGTCTCAAATGTCACGCGACGGTCTACCACGAGCCGGCGGATGTGGCGGAGACTTACGCGATCGCCGATGGCGTGAACTGCGAATCGTGTCATGGCGCGGGGAGCGAATTCGCGGTGGAAGCGATCATGCGCGATAAGCCGGCCGCGAAACAGGCCGGCCTGAAGGAGGTGACCGCCGACACTTGCATGGCATGCCATCGTGATGCGCATGGGAAACCGTTCGACGTCAAGGATGCGATGAAACAAATCGCCCACCCCACCAAGATCCCCAAACCCAAAGCGGCCATTCAATACAAAACCCCGTTGTCGATGGCATTGAGTCCCGATGGGCGTCAGTTGTTTGTCACCTGCGAGGCAGCGCATAGCGTCTGTGTCGTTGATGCCAAGACCTGGCGCAAGATCGACGAAATCAAAACGGGAGGCCAACCGACGGGCGTGACCTTCCACCCAACGGGCAAGTGGGCTTATGTCAGTAATCGGCTCGACGATACGGTCAGTGTGATTCGCGTCGGCGATCACCGAGTGACCGCGACGATCCCGGTCGGCGACGAGCCCCATGGCGTGATGACCGACAAGACGGGAAGCAAACTGTTCGTGCTCAATACGTCGACCGATAGCATCTCGGTGATCGACACGAAAACACTCAAGGAGGTCAAACGACTGGAAGCTAGTCGCAGCCCCTGGGCGATGGCCATGGCCCCGGGCGGCAACCGCATGCTCGTGACCAACGCATTGTCTCGTTTCGGTGCGTTTCGAACGCCGCCGGTGTCCGAGATTACGGTCGTCGACCCGAACCGTGCCGTCGTCGAGGACCGGGTCGTGGTGCCCGGAACGAATCTGCTTTTGGGAGTCGCCTGGCACCCGAGCGGCGCGTACGCGTTAGCGGTGGCGAATCGCACGAAGAATCTCGTGCCGATGACACGCCTGTTGCAGGGATGGACGATCACCAACGCGCTGTGCGTCATCTGGGCGGACGGACGCGTGGATCAGGTCCTGCTGGATGAACCGAACCTCTGCTTCCCCGATCCGACCGATGTCAAGATCACGCCGGACGGGCGGTGGGCACTGATTACCAGTTCGGGCAGCAATCGCGTGGCCGTGCTTGACTTGGATAAACTGATTTCGATTGTCGAGAGCACAAGTGATGAGGACCGGCAGTGTGTCTTGCCAAATCACTTGGGGATTCCGACCGAGTTCATTGTCCAACATATTCCGACGCGGGATAGTCCCCGCGGTTTGCTGATCACGCCGGATGGCAAGACGGCGTTCGTCGCGAATTCACTCGATGATTCGCTCACCGTGATCGACCTCGGCAGCTGGAAGGCGGTGGCGCGCATCGACCTGGGCGGCCCGACGGTGATTACCAAGACCCGCTACGGCGAACGCCTGTTTCACAGTGCCAATATCACGTTTCATCGGCAGTTCTCCTGTCACACGTGCCATCCGGATGGACACGTCGACGGCCTGACATTCGATATCGAACCGGATGGCATTGGGAGAAACCCGGTCGATAATCGAACGCTACGCGGGATTCTGGACACGGCGCCCTTCAAGTGGGAAGGTACCAACCCGAGCTTGCAACGTCAGTGCGGGCCGCGTTTGGCAGTCTTCTTCACACGTATCCAGCCGTTTACTCCCAAGGAACTGTCCGCGCTGGATACCTATATCTGCACGATTCAACTCCCGCCAAACCGCTACCGGCCGTTGGGCGCCGAACTAACCGAGGCCCAACGCCGTGGCAAGGCCATGTTTCAGCGGACGCACACCAACGGCGGCCAACTGATCCCCAAGGGGAGACGGTGTGTCACCTGCCATTTTCCACCGTTGTATACCAACCGCACCCGGCAAGACGTTGGCACGAAAATGTGGCTGGACCGCGAATCGCGTTTCGACGTACCGCAGTTGAGCAACATCTACGATTCGGCACCCTACATGCATAATGGTATCGCGCCGACACTGGAAGAGATTTGGACCCGCCATAATCCAAACGATCAACATGGCGTGACGAACGACATGACCAAGGATCAATTGAATGACTTGATCGAGTACATCAAGACACTGTAACGCTTGGAACGACATGAATTAGATACTTAGGTTGTAACATGCGCGCATGGTGCGCGCATGTTAGTAGGTCCCGCCTGCCGGGCGGGACGTGGAGCGAAATCAAACTCCAATTCAGGTCCGGCTCGGCAAGCCGGACCTACTTGAGGTGCGGGCGCAGCCCGCGTTAGGACATATCATGAAGCACCGATCGCTTATTTTCATTCTTTCGATCTCCTCCAGCGTGATGATGAATGGCATGCTGGGCCGTACGGCGCGCGCCGCACAGCCAAGCTCGGGACCGGCCGCGGCGCCCGCCACCGATGCGCGGCTCGGGTTGCCGTTCGTTTACACGCAGTGGCAACAGTTCACGACCAAGGATGGGCTGCCGAACAACCATATTTTCGCGGTCAAAGCGGATGGGCCACGTGTCTGGGTCGGCACGGAGAACGGCCTGGCCTGTTACGACAAACGGACGGGCAAGTTCAAGAGCTGGCAGGAGAAGGACGGTCTGCCATGGCAAGTCGTCTCGTCGATCGACGTCGATCCCAAGACGGGTGATGTGTGGCTCGGCCTATTCGGCGGCGGACTGGCACGGTTCAGTGGCGGCCGTTTCGACCATTTTCACCAATTGAACAGCGGGCTGGTCAACGACGTGGTCTACGGCGTCGCGGTCGAACACGACAACATCTGGGCCGCCACCACGGCGGGTGCCAGCCGCTACAACACGGTGACGCGCAAATGGACGATTTACACCGAAAAGAACGCCCCGATGGAGGAAATCTGGAACTACGGCGTCTCGTATCATGATGGCAAGGTCTACTTAGGGATCTGGGGCAGCGGCGTGTTGGAATTCGATATCGCGACCGAGCACTGGAAGGACTATTTGGATCCCGACGGTGAAATGGAGATCGATTTGTATCGGGATGACGGCCTCGTACATGTCATCACGACGGGAACTAGCTATATTGATAAGGTACTGTGGGTCTCAACGTATTTTGGCATGTCTCGGTACGACGGCCGTCACTGGCGCGGATACTATGCCAAGGAAACCGGTCTGCCAAGCGATTTCGGCAACTCGGTCAAGGGGCGCAGTGCCGATGAAGCGTGGTTCTCCACGGACCAAGGGCTTGCCGCCGTGATGGATTTCAAAACCGATACCTGGGTCACTTACACGATGGACCCAAACACGCACCGCGGTAAGGCGGTGATTCAGCGTGGTGCACGGGTGTTGAAGACCATCCCACTGGAAAAGTGTATTCCGCATAACTACGTTTTGTGGACGGAAACGGACGGCAACGATGTTTGGGTGGGGACATCGAAGGGCCTGGCATGGGGCAAGGGACAAGGTTACTATCCGCGTCTGCGTCCGGTGGCCGGCACGACCACGGGGCGCGCCGCCAAGAAGACTCGAACGGTGGAGCGCAAGCGATGAACGCGACAAAGGTAATTCATGTGATGACGATGACGGCCGTCCTGCTGGCGGCGGGGGTCATGTCGGCCGCCCCGAACGGGCCCACGAAGCCGGCCAAAACAAAATCCGAAGCCGATTCGGAGACGGCTCACATTGTGAACGCGATCGAGGCGGCCGGGACCTATGACGTTCCCAAACTCGAACTGCGACATCAGAAAAACTACGCGCGGACTTCCCAGGACCTCGAGCCGTTTGGTTTTGAAAAACCCTACAAGCGTTTTTTTCTGGACCAGATGATCTACTCCGGACCGGGACGCGGGTTGCCGGAACCCGACGACATCAAGTCGGTCAAACTGGGCTTTATTGGTCCGATCATGTCAACGGTGTCGGTGGCCACCGGGGGCGCGAGTCATGAAGAATCGCTGGGCATCAAGATGCTGCAAGGGGCGCAGTTGGCAATCGAACACGCCAATGCCAAGGGTGGGTACCTGAAACGGCATTTGCCGTTCGCGTTGTATGTTAGTAATGACAACGGCCTGTGGGGCGCGTCGGGTAATGAGATTATCAAGATGGCGTATAAGGAAAAAGTTTGGGCCATCCTGGGGACGGTTGACGGTGCCAATACGCATATCGCAATTCGTGTCGCGTTGAAGGCGGAGATCCCCATGATGAACTCGGGAGACACCGATCCCACGCTGACGGAGACCAATATCCCTTGGATCTTTCGTTGTATCGGAGATGATCGGCAGCAGGGCTACTTCCTGTTGGATTATCTTTACCGCAAGTTGAAGCTCAACCGGATCGGCATCATTCGCGCCAGCAATCGGTATGGCCGGTTTGGGGTCCGCGAGATTCGTGATGGCAGCCGCCGTCGCGGGCACCCGATCGCTCTGGAAATGGCGTACAAGCTCGGCACCAAGGATTTCTCATTGCAGTTGGACCGACTTGAGCACGAGGATTGCGAGGCCATCGTCCATTGGGGAGACGCGGGCGACGGCGCCGTGATTCTGAACCAGATGCGAGCCATGGGCATGAACCAGCCCTATTTCGCGTGCGATCGCTGTGTGTCGGACAAGTTTGTCAAGATCGCGGATAAGAACGCCGAAGGCGTCATCTGTGGATACCCCTGGAATCCAAACCGGCAGGACCCAAAACTCGACGCGTTTCGCGCGGCTTTCGAAAAACGTTTTGGCGAGCAGCCGGAAACCTATGCGGCGCATGCATATGACGGCATGAACATGTTGATTTGGGCGGTCCAGACGGTGGGCCTGAATCGAGCCAAGATCCGCGACGTCCTGGCATATCGCAAGGAGCCGTGGCACGGCGTGACCGGCGATATCCCGCTGAGTCCTTCGTTGAACGACCGCGGTGACGTGTTTCTTGCGCGCCGGGAGAATGGGCAATGGAAATACTATTCGCGCGAAGATCTGGGTTTACCCCAGTGATGTCCCGTTGCCGGACTCACGCATTGATTCTAGGCGTCGTGGTTTGCGTATTGGCGTCGCGTTCGGCCGCCGCGGCACCGCCGCCCGAACGTAAACCGTTTTTCGACGCGCGTTCGCACACCACGCACTATGCCGGTCCCGACGACGCGCCGTCCTCCGCGGACCGGGTGCGGGAGGTGCGGATCGGATATTTCGGCCCGTCGGATCCCGCGGATCCGCGCGGCGGCGACGATTGGCGCGGTGCATGCCGCGCCGTGCATGAAGCCAATGCAAACGGTGGCTGGCACGGAAAACCGTTTCGTTTGGTCCCCGTCTGGTCCGCGAACCCCTGGGGGAGCGGTGTCAAGGATGTGACACGTCTTGCCTATCAACAGCATGTCTGGGCCATTATTGGTGGAATCGATGGTCCGACAACGCATCTGGCCGAACAGGTCGTTGCCAAGGCGCGTCTGCCGTTGGTCAGCCCGCTTTGCACGGACAAGACCGTCAATATGGCCAATGTGCCCTGGATGTTCTCGTTGGCGCCCAACGACGCGCGCGTGGCCGACGTGCTCGCACACGAAATTGTCCACCGCGCCGGCCGGCAACGCCTGGTCCTGGTCACGGCGACCAGGCATGATGCACACGTTGCCGCCGTCGAACTGCGAAAGATGTTCACTCGGTTAGAGATCGCGGTCGAGTTGCAGCTGGAATTCAACGCGACCGATGGCGACCCGCGGGTGCTCGCCACTCAATGTGTCGCGGTGAAACCGCGCGCGATTGTGCTGCTGGCCAGGCCGATCGAGTCGGCGCGGCTGGTAACCGAGCTGCGCGGCGGCGGGTACGCCGGGCCCATCTTTGGAGGTCCGGCCATGGCGCGACGCGCGTTTCGCGCGCAAGCCGGGCCAGCGGCCGAAGGCGTGATCTTTCCGCGGCTGATCGAGTGGGATCGGGATGCTGCCGGCACTCCAGACGAGAACACGTCGATTCCGCGACTGGCGGGTCGGACGGCAACGAATCAGGAGCTGCGGACGCTCGACTACACGGCCGCGCTGACCTACGATGCTACATGGCTCGTGATGCAAGCCATTCGTCGCGGGGGGCTAAGTCGAGCGGAAATCGGGCGGCAGCTGCGGCGGATTGTCCCGTGCGTCGGGCAGTCCGGGCTGATCGCATGGGATGGGCTTGGCAGCAACACACGCCGGCCAACCCTGGCTACGCTGCATGACGGTCGCACGATACCGCTCGTTCAATCCGAATCCGGGCGCGAATGATAGATGGGTTGGCCATACGCCGGGTAGGCCTCCGTGCGCAAGTGGTTCAGCATATGATGGCCACGCCGCCGTCCACGTTCCGCCCGCAGGGCCGCGAGATCGATCGGGCCGACGACGATCTTGGCACACGGTCCGGGGTCCGCCTGGGTCAGGATACGGCCGTCGTAGTCGACGATCATGCTGCCCCCCGGCCAACTGAACGGTGGGTAATGGCGCAAGCTGGCCGCCTGGTTGGCCGCGACGACATAGGCCAGGTTCTCCACCGCCCGCGCTCGATTGATCAGAGTCCACCAGTCCATGGGCATCGCCGTGCCCCAAGGGTCCATGTAGGCCGATACGCGCACCAGGACTTCGGCGCCGGCAAGCGCCAGCTGCCGGATCGCCTCTGGAAACAACCAGTCGTAACAAATCGCCGCGCCGATCCTGCCAAGCTCGGTCTCCGCAACCGGGAACAGTGGCTCGTCATAGCCGGGCAAGTCGTGTGGACTCGTGTGCAACTCCCACGGGATCCACGGATGGACCTTGCGGTAGCGTGACAGGATGCCGTCCGGGCCGATCAGACAGGTCGTATTGAACACATGCCCAGGCCATCGCGCGTCGGTTTCCAGGAACGTTCCCGTCTGAATATAGACGCCCCGCTGGCGGGCCTTCTTCGTGTAACGGTCGGTGTGCTCGTTCGGGATGGGAACAGCCAAGCGATCGGCGAGCTCGTCCACCGTCGGATAGATCGGCGCGGCGTGCGCGAACTCGGGAAATACCACCAGACGCACATCATGAAACGGCTCGTAGCCGACTACCGCGTACTCCACCATCTCCAACATGCGCGTCACACGGCCGCCAATCTCATCCCGCGTCTTCGGGTTCGGCAGATCGGTTTGGCAGGCCGCCGCGTAGTAGCGTTCTTGACAATGCATGGCTGTGGACCCGTACCGGAAAGAAATAAGAAATCAACAATTAAGTAACGGTTCACGACCCCGAAGGTTGAAAACCGCGGATAAACGCCAATGAACGCGGATAACGCCACGTGCGGTGTTTTTCGCGAAGTCGCCAAAGCAATCATTGTCACGTGAGATTCGAAGCCTGAAAACACTCTTGCCCGTGTCTATCCGCGTTCATCCGCGGCTAAGTATCTTGCGAACCGCGACCGGTTACCTTATTTCTCCTCCATCAGCACTGTCCGAGTATTGTATTTACTTCGATACTGGCGGGTCATCAGCGTGTCGGGATAATGCTCGTCGGACCGGTAGGGATAGCCGCTCATGCCGTGGAACGGGAGCGGACCGACCGAGTCCGAATAGGCGGTGTACAGGTCCATGTCCTTGCAATAGCTGTCGGTTTTCAGGATGAACGTACGACGGTATCCGGGTGGCAGCGGTTTGAAATCCGTCACATCAAACCGCAACGTCATTTCTTCACCATGTCCCATGATCACGTAGCAATCGTCGGGCTTCTGGAGCAACTGACGCACATCGCCGAACCGTGTGTACTGACCACGCATGAGTTTCCAACCGACCGACGGATCCAAATTGGCGTAATAGTACAGATTCGGGTGGCGGCCGTCGGGCGAGTATTCGCGGGGGTAGCCACGGAAATGAAAATCGGCCACCCGCGGCGCGACTTCTTGAACCGCCAGCTTTGCGCCGGCCACGTCACGGGCAAGGAAGATACGGTCCCAATACAGTTCCATGTTCGAACGGATCCGGATCCGGTGGTCGCTCGGGAGAATCTTGCCGGTCACATCGAGTGTCATCATATGGTTGATACCCGCCGGGTATCCAACTTCGGGGAACAGCACGGTCCACTTCCCATCGCGAAATACCTCGATCGTCGGGGCGTGCAGTTCCACGCGCGCTTGGCTGGCTGCGTAATTGGTGGATGAATAACCGTATTCAACCCACCCGTCCAAGAACAGCACCAGCCGCGCATCGGCCGGGATCTTGGCCAATCGGTCACCGAAATCGAGCTGGATCGAGTGTGGTTTCGCGACGCCGGTAAACCGTTCGTCCAGCTCGGTCGGTCCGGCGTAGCGGCGATCGACATGCAGCACGTTCGCCGTCACATCACGGCCCGTGTGGTCGACCGCGCGCACCGGATCGATCGGGTCCCGAACACAGAAGACCCGGAACTCGGGCAACGGAGCGTTGATTGCCATCATCTCGTTCGGGTAGATCTCGGTACCCTCGGGATGATTGACCGCCACGAGTTTAGCTTCGTCGAAGTAAGTGATTTCCTCCAGTTGCGTAAGTGTTTGCACGACGTATTGGTCATCGATCGGTTCCAGTCTTGGTATGCGCACGTACTCGGTTGGATCGGGTTGCGCGTAGACTCCAGGCTTGACGAGGTAACCCAGCCCACCGACACCGCCGAAATCGGCGACAAATGAAAACTGCTGTCCATCCCAGGCAAACAGCATCGGACACGACGAGATTTTGCGGTTCAACTCGCCGATCGGGGCAACGCGATCCGCCGCGAGTTCCACTTCGCCTTGGAGCACGGAGTCCGGCCACACGATGCGGAGCCAATCGACTTTCGCGTAATCGCCAAGCCCGGCATGGACGCGTAGCGGGGCACAGGCGACCGGCCCACAATTGCCACCGACTACATATTCCTGGTACAACGCGCCGGCTTTGACCTCCACGCGTGCGCCGATGGCCGAATTGGGCGAACGAGCTTTCTTGTCCTTGGGGCGTTTACCGGCCAGGTCCAGATTGAGCCAATGCCCGCCCGGTGTCACGTTGGCGATCAGCAGGGGCGTCTGTCCAACGGCCGCCAGCACCAGATCGCAGCAGCCATTCCCGGTGAAATCGGCCGCGATGCACGAGGCATTGCCCCCGGTCTGGATCGATGGCAACAAGCTCTTCGGGGCTACTT
>Ga0114931_10007333_pt1 | contig 13466 bp, 13 predicted proteins | sample 2SBtaG_FD_89579 | JGI IMG/M metagenome (GOLD analysis project Ga0114931, IMG submission 89579) | Deep subsurface microbial communities from Kolumbo volcano to uncover new lineages of life (NeLLi) - 2SBTROV14_V59a metaG | ecosystem: Environmental > Aquatic > Marine > Volcanic | place: Kolumbo... | reverse complement strand
CGGCGAATGTCGTCATAGCGATTCTGGCGCCCGTAGCGCGCTTCAGCCATGACGTTGGCGAGGATGAAGCGGGACTCCTCGCACAGAACTTCTTTGGTGACCTTGGTCCGCCCCTCCATGCGATGGAAATTGTAGATTTTCCAGGAGGCTCAATCAAACTACCGGCGCTTTTTCACGCGCCGGGGGTGGGCCTTGTCGGACCAAACGGTCGATCAGAGGCGCATCGGCGGGCAAAACGTCGTACCTTGCCAGCTCCGGCGGCAGGCACCACGCCAGGTCCGCGACCTCGACCGCCCGCGCGATCTGACCGGGTTCGAGGGTGCACCGATAGACCAGCATCACCAGCTCGAAATCGGGGTATCGGTGGTACAGAACCTCCCAGATCACGCCCACCTGGACCCGCGCGCCGATCTCTTCCCGGAGCTCCCGGGCCAGCGCCTCGGTCGGGCTCTCACCCGGCTCGACCTTGCCTCCGGGCAGCTCCCACTGCAGGGCCAGCGACTGGTCGGCCCGCCGCTGGGTCAAAAGCACCCGCTGGCCGTCGACCACCAGGCCGGCGACCACCAGGAGCCGCGGAACCGTGCCCTCATTCTCCATGGTTACCGACAGAGCTTAGCCCGGTTCGGACGTTGACAGCCCCCGGTCCGGCGCCTAGATTCCCCGAGCGCCAATGAAGCTTTACGCAGGCAAAATCGACACGATTGCGGGCGAGATCATCACTCGGCTGGTCAACGACGGGGACATCGAAGTGTCCGACCGTCACGAGGCCGAGCTCGACGTCGCCTCGGTGCTCAAGGAGTACCTGCGCGTCGATCGCGAGCTCACCGAGCGTGCCAAGGACATCCTCGAGATCCGCGGCCTGGGCTACAGCGCCCTGGGCCGGACCAAGCGCGGGCTGGCCGAACAGAAGGATTTCGGCCTGGGCGAAGAGGGGATCAACTGGATCGTCACCCAGATCCTCGAGCTGTTCATGCAGTCGGCCCACATCGAGGAGATCTTCGTCGAAGACATCAGCCTGCGCTGCAAGATGAGGGACGTCCTGCAGCGGCACATGGCGGTCGACGAGGAGCTCGATCGCGAGGTGCGCCAGCGCATCCGCAACCTCGAAGAGGGCACCAGCGCCTGGGACATCGAGTACGGCCGGGTGATGGACCAGATGAAGAAGAAGCACGGGATCGGCGAGTAGCACCCGTCTCCGCAGCGGCGTGCGAGCCCCGGATCATTCACGAGCGGCGCGCGCCCCCGAGTCGTTGACCCCGCGGCGCGATTTTCGCCCTTGCGAATACAACCAGTATTCGCGGCGATCGAGAAATCAAGCTGCAAAGCCGAATCCTTCGGCGATCTTCGCGCCCCCCGCAAATGATCCGGGCTAACCTTCCCGGCATGCCGCCCTTTCGCCGATTCGACGGCCGCGTGGCCCGCGGCGTTCCGGCCTACCGGCGCATGATTCCGTTCCTCATGCGCGGCAAGAACGAGTCCGCGGTGCTGTTCGAGCAGACCGTGGACCTGTCGAGCACGCTGCCGTGGCTCGAGCAGCGCAACCGCGACGCTGACGACCACGCGACCTTCTTCCACCTGCTCCTGGCCGCGCTCGGCCGGGTGTTGCACGAGCGGCCGCGGCTAAACCGGTTCGTGTCGGGGCGCAAACTCCACGACCGCGACGGCGTCTACATCTCGTTCGCGGCCAAAAAGCGGATGGACGACGACGCCCCGCTGTCGGTGGTCAAGCGCCGGTTCGCGGCGGACGAATCGTTCGACGACGTGGTCGCGGCGCTGCACGGCGGCATCGACGAGGCGCGATCGGATCGCGCGTCGTCGGTGGACAAAGAGGTCGGCCTGCTGCTGCGACTGCCGGCGCCTGTCCTCGACGGTGCCGTGCGCCTGGTGCGCGCGCTCGACGCGGTCAACCTGGCGCCGCGCGCTCTGCTCGAGCACGACCCGATGTACACCAGCGTGTTCGTCGCCAACCTGGGCAGCCTGCGGATCGACGCCGCCTATCACCACCTGTACGAGTACGGCAACTGCCCGCTGTTCTGCACCCTCGGACGCATCGAGCAGATGCCGATGGTGGTCGGCGACGGGCAGCTCGAGGCGCGCTGGGGGGTCAAGCTCAAGTTCACCTACGACGAGCGGATCGAGGACGGCCACTACGCGGCGCAGGCGATCGCGCGGCTGTGCGACTACCTCGAGGCCCCGGCCAGCTGGGCCGGGGGGCTCTGACCCGCCAGATCGGCACCGCGGCTGATCCGGATTGGTCAGTTCGATCGAATTCCGCAGCAATGGCGCGGGGTTTGTGGGCCGGTGCGTGTCCCCCCCGGGCGGGGCGGGGGGTCCCAGGGTTGTGGGCTGCCGGTTGCACCAAGTGTGCGGATCAATGGGGCTGGCCCGCGTGGCACGCGGGTTGCTCACCTATAGATCTGGATGAAGGACAGCTGGGGGTAGGAGCATGATGTACCGCTATGGCGACGCGACGCCGTTTCCGTTCGACGATAACTTCATAGACACGATCGTCGCGGCGACGGAGGCGTGCGTGGGGCTGTTCCTGGCGGACATGGAAGCCGAGGAGCGCCGCCGCAAGGTGGAGCAAATCCGCACCCACGCGGACCAGGAGCTCAAGCGGCTGGCGGTGCTGGGGCGGGCGGTCAACGCGAGCATTCGCCCGATGCTGCCGGCGGCCAAGGCCGAGCGGACCAGCGAGGCGACGGCGCAGCGGATCCAGCAGTCGACCGACGCGGCCGTGCGCCAGGCGACTATCGGCGTGGAGCGCCGGCGCGACGCGGCGATCCGCGGGGCCATGGGCAGCGAGGTCGCCGACATGGTCGTCGAGTCGCTGGCCAAGCTGCTGGCCGAGCACCAGCTGCCCAAGACCCGCTGGCTGATCCGCTGGGTCTACGACGCCGTGCAGGGAACACCTGCGGTGGTGTTGCGCGCGCTCAACCCGGCGTGCGATCTGACCGCCGAGTTCACCTGCGCCCTGCCCGACGGCCACACCTGGTCGGGTCCGGTCCGCGTCGGCGACCTGACGCCGCACCTCGAGATCGAGCTGCAGCGCGAGCCAACCCTTTTGCGGCGCAAGAACACCGGCAGCCAGCGCCTGCACAAGTACTACATCGTCGAGGCCGAGCACTCGCCCGAGCGCAGCTCGTTCGAGCTGCGCCGCCACCACAACAAGCCGTCCGAGGGCTTCCGGGTGGTCATGCGCGAGGAAGATCAGGCGTTGCCGCGGATCACGCGCCTGGCCGCCGACGGCAGCAAGACCGGCAACACGCTGACCATCTCCGGTGACAGCGCCGTGGCGCTGGACGCCCTGTGGCAACAGGTCGAGAAGGGCCTGCACGACCTTCGCCGCCACCGCGACGCACTGGTCAGCGGCACCTTCGAAGAGCACTCGCTCGAATCTACCGAGGAGCCCGCGCAGGTGGCCGAAGCAGTCCTCGGCACCATCGCCCCGGTGGTGCGCGAGATGCGACTGCGCAGCCGCGTGCCCGGCGAGCTGATCCTCAAGCGCGACACCGGCGACGGACGCCGCGAGGAGCTGTTCGTGCCCCGCGCCCAGCTCGAGGCCAAGTTCGCGCGGCTGCCCGAGCGCTATCAGCGGGTGTTCGAGTCGGTCGGGCTGTCGTCAGAGGCGACCACCGAGTTCATCGGCCGCGAGTTCCCGCTGGCGGTCCCGCGCGGCGCCGAGACGCCGCCGCCGCCGCCGCGCCGCCGCCGCGTCACCCCGGTGCACTCCGCACCGCCACCGCCACCGCCGCGGCCGCCGACCATGTCGAGCCTGCCGGACCTGCCGGTGCCGCCGGTCTCCGGCGCCATCGACGACGACGAGCCGACTGCGCTGCCGGCGCCGACCATCCCGGCCGAGCGGTCCGGGCGCATCGCCCGGATCGACACCGACGCGGTCACCGCGACGGCGTGAGCGCCTCGCGGACCTCGGTGGCGACCATCTCGGCGAGCAGCACCAGCAGCTGGTCGCCCTCCCCCGCCGTCGCCTCGGCCGGGGCGCCGGCGTAGGCGTCGGCCATCCCCATCTCGGCGAAGTCGACGATGCCCGCGCCGAGCTTCTCGGACAGGCTGATCGGCACCTCGGGCAGCGCGACCCGCGCCTGGTCGTCGACCAGCTCCGGCCGGGCGGCCATGACGATCGACGTCTCGTAGCGGCCGGCGTGACAGGCGCCGCTCTTGAACTCGGCGCTGAGCGTGCGTGCCCAGCGGCGGGTCAGCGGGCAAGCCACTGACGCGTGTCCCGGCGCCAAGCCCGCGATCGCCGCGCGCACCGCGCGGTCGTGCTCCGGCTCGAGGTGGTTGTTGACCAGGCAGACGTGGTCGGCGCCTGTCGCCAGGTAGCCGCTGACCACCGAGTGGAGGAACAGGGTCAGCGCCTCGCCCGGCACCGACACCGCGCCGGCAAATTTTGTCGCGCAGTGGGTGACGCCGTACGGCACGGCCGGAGCGATGCGCGCGATCAGCCCGCCCTCCTCCAGCGCCGCCGCCGCGCGCTCGGCCGCCGCGACGGAGATGATCGTGTCCGCCGCCAGCGTCATGTGCGGGCCGTGCGGCTCGACCGAGCCGACCGGCAGAAGGATCGCCAGCGGCCGCGGATCGGCGACCAGCGCCGCGAAGGTGCGCGTGTTGTCGGCCTCCAGCGCGAAGCGGCTCATTCGCCCGGATTCTCCCCGGCCGCCTCGCGCTCGCGCAGCAGCTTCTTGTTGACCTTGCCGCGGTCGTTGCGCGGCAGGTCGTCGACGAAGATCACCCAGCGCGGGTATTTGTGTTTGGACAGCCGCGAGCGGACGTGCTCCTTGAGCTCGTCGCGCAGGGCAGCCCCGCCATCGGACAGCCGGCCCCGCGAGGTCTCGGCGACCATGACGAACGCCTTGGGCTTGTCCAGCCCGTCGGAGTCCGACGCCGGAATCACCGCCGCCAGCGTCACCGCCTCGTGGGCGATGAGGCACTCCTCGACCTCGAGCGGCGCCACCCAGATGCCACCGGACTTGAACAGGTCGTCGGCCCGGCCCTGGAAGTAGAGGTAGCCGCGCTCGTCGACCGAGAACAGGTCGCCGGTGCAACACCAGTGGCCGTGGAAGGTCGTCCAGCTCTTGTCGCGGTCCTCGAAGTAGCCCAGCGCCACGCTGTCGCCGCGCACCCACAGGACGCCGACCTCGCCCCGCGCCACCGGCGGCGCGCCCGGGCCGTCCGCGCCCTGGGGCAGCACGCGCAGCTCGTAGCCATCCACCACCCGCCCCAGGGAGCCGGGGCGAATGTCGCCCGGCCGGTTGGAGCAGTAGATGTGGAACATCTCTGCCGAGCCGATGCCGTCGTAGACGTCGCAGCCGAAGCGGGCGGTGAAGCGCTCGAGCAGCGCCGGCGGCAGCGCCTCGCCCGCCGACAGGTGGAAGCGCACGCACGACATGTCCAGCCGCGGCTCCCCGGCGGCCGCCCGAGCGTCGTCGTAGTCGAGCAGCTTGCCCATCATCGTCGGCACGTTGGTCACCACGGTCGGCCGGTACATCTCGATCGCCGCGGCCAGGGTCGCGGGGGTCGGCCGCTCGGAGAACAGCCCCACGGTCGCGCCGACGGCGAACGGGAACCACAGGTTGGTGCCGGTGGCGTAGCCGAAGAACAGTCGCGGCACGCTGACGGTGACGTCGCCGCGGCGGTAACCGACGGTCGCTTTGGCGTAGACCTCGGTGTTGAAGGCGAAGTCGCGGTGGGTGTGCATCGCCGCTTTGGGCCGACCGGTCGACCCGGAGGTGAACAACCACACGCACTGGTCGTCGCGGCGGGTCGCCGGCAGCGCGGTCTGCAACGTGCGGCCGCGATCGATCGCCTCGGTCAGCGCCAGCGTCTCCCAGCGACGGCCGGCCAGCTCGGGCGGGACCACCACCGGCGCCTCCGGGTCTTGACCGGTCGCGGTCTCCGGCACCAGCAGCACCGCGCGCAGCTCGGGCACCTGCTCGAAGGCGTCGGCCAGGGCGACCGCCACCGACGGCGTGGTCACCACCGCGGCGGCGCGCACGTACTCGACCACGTAGGCCAGGTCCGGCTCCGGCGCCACCGGATTGCCCATGGTGACGACGGCGCCGCTGGCCAGGGTGGCGAAGATCGACCAGGCAAACGGCGGCGCGTCGGGCAGGACGGTGTAGACCCGTTGCTCGCGAGCGACGCCGGCGTCGACCAGGTAGCGGGCCAGGCCGCGAGCGCGCTCGGCGACGTCGCCGTAGCTCCAGCTGCGCTGGCCGTAGCGGATCGCGGCGGTGTCCGCCAACCCCTCGTCCAGGCGATCGAACAGCCAGTAGTCGGCCAGGTTGAAGCGTTCGGGGAACCGGGTCGTCGTCATTTGTCCGCACCTTTGGCCACCGCGCGGCCGATGATGATCCGCTGGATCTCGCTGGTCCCTTCGTAGATGCGCAGCGGGCGGATGGCGCGGTAGAGGTTTTCGACCACCGCGCCGGAGGTCACGCCGAGGCCGCCGTGGAGCTGCACCGCGGCGTCGATGATCCGCTGCGCCGCCTCGGTGGCGTACAGCTTGGCCATCGCCGCCTCGGTGGTCACCCGCTCGGCGCCGCTGTCCTTGAGATGCGCCGCGCGCAGCACCAACAGCCGCGCGGCGTCGAGCTCGGTGGCCATGTCGGCCAGGTGCGCCTGCACCAGCTGTTGCGCCGCCAGCGGCTTGCCGAACTGCACCCGCGCGCTCACCCGCGCCGTCGCCTCGTCGAGGGCCCGCCGCGCCATGCCCGCGGCGGCCGCGCCGACGCTGACGCGGAAGGTGTCCAGGGTCTGCATCGCCAGGGCGAAGCCGCCGCCGACCGCGCCGAGCAGCGCGTCGGCGCCGACCCGACAGCCGTCGAGCTCGAGCCCTCCGAGCGGATGGTCGACGCTGAGCTCGATCGGCACCTCGCGCAGCCCGGGGGCGTCGGCCGGCACGACGAAGGCCGTGATCCCCTTGCGCCCCGCCGCCGGGTCGGCGTTGGCGAAGACCACGTAGCTGCCGGCGATGCCGACGTTGGAGATGAGCGTCTTGCGACCGTCGAGGACCCAGCCGTCGCCGTCGCGGCGGGCGGCCGTAGCCAGCGACGCGACGTCGCTGCCGGCCTCCGGCTCGGTCAGGGCAAAGGCGCCGATCAGCTGGCCGCTGCGGAAGCGATCGAGCAGCACCTGCTTCTGGGCGTCGGTGCCGGCGAGCAGCACCGGGTAGCTGCCCAAGCCCTGCACGGCGAAGATGGCGTCGCCCGCGGGCGAGACCTGCCCGAGCATCTCTCGCACCAGACAGAGCGCGCGCACGTCTGCGGCGCCGCCGGCAGGAAGCAGCCAGCCGTACAGCCCGGCCTCGCCCATGGCCGCGGCCACCCGCGCGTCGGCGCCCTCGCCCACCGACGCCTCGGCGATGGCCGGCGCCACCCGCCGCAGCTCGGCCGCCAGCTGGTGGTGGCGCGGGTCGAAGAACAGCCCCAGATCGTCAGTCGACAGCTTCACGCCCGGCTACTCCTTGTTCGCCGCTTCGGCGCCTGTAAAGCGCGGATCGCGCTTGTCCTTGAACGCCTCGTGGGCCTCGCGGAAATCCGGGTACTGCATGCAGATCGCCTGTGCCTGGGCCTCGGCCTCGAGCGCCGCATCCAGCGTCATGCCGTGCTCGGACTCGATCATCTGCTTGGTCATGGTGTGGGCCAGCGCCGGTCCGCGCGACAGCTCCAGCGCCCACTCGCGCGCCAGCCCGAGCGCCGCCTCGCCGTCCAGCTCGATGCGGTTGACCAGGCCGATGCGCAGCGCGTGCTCGGCGTCGATGATGCGGCCGAGGAACAGCAGCTCGTTGGCGTTGCCCAGCCCGACCAGCCGCGGCAACAGGTAGGCCGCGCCCATGTCGGCGCCACACAGACCGACGCGGGGGAAGATGAAGCCGAAGCGGGCATTCGCGGCGGCGATGCGCAGGTCGCAGGCAGCCGCGATCACCGCGCCGGCGCCGACCGCCACGCCGTTGACCGCGGCGATCACCGGACGGCGGGCGTCGCGGATGGTGCCGATCAGCCGCCCGGTGGTGCGGGTGAAGTCCAGGAGCCTCTTCATGTCGCGGCCGAGCAGGCGCTTGATGATGTCGTCCTGGTCGCCGCCGGAGCAGAAACCTCGACCGCGCCCGGTGAGGACGATGGCGCGCACCTCGTCGGCGTGATTGAGCGCCTCGAAGGTGTCGGCCAGCTCCTGGTAGATCTCGAAGGTCAGCGAGTTGAGGCGCTCGGGGCGGTCGAGAGTGATCTCGGCGACGCCACGGGTGACCTCCATGGCAAACGTGGTGGGCGACGGATACATGCTCACTCCTGAAGCAGCGAGGCGGTGGCCTCGATTTCGATCATGGCGTCGGGATGGACCAGGTCGGTGACGCCGACCAGCGCCATCGCCGGGTAGTGCTTGCCGAACCGCTCGCGCCAGATCGGGCCCAGCTCGGCGGCGGCGTTGCGGTAGGCATCCATGTCGGTGACGTAGATGGTCATCTTGACCACGTCGGTGGGAAAGCCGCCGGCGGCGTGGACGACATCGATGACGTTGTCGAGGGCGCGGGCGAACTGGGCGCGGAAGGCGGTGTCGGCGAAGGTGCCGTCCCGCTCCCAGCCGATCTGACCGGCGATATGCAGGGTGCGCCCGCTGGTGACCACGCCGTTGGCGTAGCCGCGCGCGGGGGGAAAGTGCGCGGGATGGATGACCTTGTGGCGCTGGCTCATTTGAGAATCGCTCCTCCGTCGATGACGATCGCCTGGCCGTGGATGCTGCGCGCGGCCGGCTCACACAGCGTGGCGACCAGGTGGGCGACCTCGTCCGGCTGGATGACGCGCCCCTGCGGGCTCATCTTGGCCAGCGACGCCGCGGCGGCCTCGCTCGAGCGGCCGGTCACGGCCGAGATCCGGCTGACCGCCTCCTCGAACATCCGCGTCTCGACCCAACCGGGGCAGACCGCATTGATCGTGACGCCGGTGGGCGCCAGATCGATCGCCATCGCCCGGGTCATGCCGACCATGGCGTGCTTGGACGCGCAGTAGGCGGTGCTGTAGCGGTAGCCGGAGACGCCGGCGTTGGACGCCAGGTTGACCACTCGCCCCCAGCCGGCCTCGATCATCGGCGGCACCAGCGCCCGGATCAGCCGGAACGCGGCGGTGCAGTTGATCTCCATCATCCGGTCCCAGGCGTCGTCGGTGACCTTGCCCAGCGGCGCGCTCTCGGCGATGCCGGCGTTGTTGACCAGGATGTCGACCCGCCCGAGAGCGCCCGGCACCGCGGCGATCAGCGCGTCGACCGACGCGCGATCGGTGAAGTCGGCGGCCAGGGCGACGCCGTCGAGCGCCACGGCGACGGCGTCGATCTCAGACTGCGTGCGTCCGGTGACGCCGACCGTTGCGCCCATCGCGACGAGCCGGGCTGCGATCGCCGCGCCGATGCCGCGGCCACCGCCGGTGACCAGCGCGACCTTCCCCTCCAGGGACTCCGCCATGGCCGCGGTTTAGCACGAAACGCGGGGCGTTTCGCGCGGCCAGGGAGGGGGAACCAAACACGAACGCCTGGATCGGCAGCCAAATTTCGTCGCCCGTCGATCTGGCGAGCGTTCGTAAACCGGTCGCCGCTCGAGGAGGCTGCTGTTAAAAGGGACCGAGCGGCGGTTTCGAGGCGCGTCGCCAGCAAGGCACGAGGAGGAAGTGGGCTGTAGCCCACGCCCGACCAGTAACGCTGCTGGCGGTGATGCATCGGAAGCGCCGCGACGGGACGTTTGACACCAGACTCCTAGCGCGTGGCCGGCGCCGGCGCCGGTGCCAGGCAGGGATCGGCGGGCATCGCCGCGATCCAGTCGCGGATCAGGGCGACGCCCTCCTCGTGCACCACGTGGCGGCCGAGCTCCGGCATCATCACCGCAGGGTCGGTGCTGTCGATGCGGTAGACCAGGATCGAATGGTCCGGATCGCCGGGCACGATGTCGTACTGCAGCCCGCCCGAGCCGGGACCGGCCGCGACCGGGGTCTTGCAGATGCCGAAGTCGTACGGCGTGGTCTGCGCCGAGCGCAGGTCCAGGCCGCTCACCCGGGCGGCGCCGCCGGGGTTGTGGCAGTGGGCGCAGTTGATGTCGAGCCAGGCGCGGGCGCGCTGGTCGACCGTGCCGGTGGCGTCGTCGTCGAACACCGCATCGCGCGGTGCGTCAGCCGGGTCGGCGGGGGCGCCGGTCAGCATGCCCAGATCGGCGAAGTGGGTCAGCTGGTTCTCCGGCCCGGCGCCGTAGTCGAGGTCGCGGTTGATGTGCCGCGCCTTGGGTCCGATCGGTCCGAGCACGTCGACCGCTTCCTCGTGGCACTGCTTGCACTGGTTCTTGTTGGGGACGACGTAGTCGACGTCGCGCTGGCTGCCGTCGGAGTGGATCCAGCTGATGTGCTCCTGCGCGCCGGCCACCGACAGCCGGGCGTCGGCCTGGTCGTCGTTCCACACGTACGGCAGCCCTTCCCAGCCGTCGTTGCGGTGGATCAGCAGCCGGGTCTCGATGTGCCGGATGGGACCGTCCGGCTGGCGCATGTCGTCCGGGTAGGAGAAGGTCTTGAGGATCACCGCCCCCTCGGGCAGCGAGAACGAGTCGGTGTCGTCGTAGGTCATCGTCTGGCCGTCGGCCAGGTAGATGAACCGGCTCTTCCACGCGTAGTCCGAGAACAGCGGCGTGTTGAGGTCGTAGGGGACGACGCGATCGTTGGCCGTCAGCGTCGCCAGGTCGGTGCTGACGAAGAAGCGGTATCTCGACAGCCACCTGCACGGGTCGGCGGCCGGGTCGAAGCTGACTCCGTCGCCGGCGGCGACGGGGCAGACCTCGGCGTTGGGATCGCCGGCGTCCGGGCCGCCGCTGCCGCCACCGCCACACGCGGCGCTCAGGCCGAGCGCCGCCGCCAGCACCGCCCCCACGCGCATCAGTTGCTCCCGGGCAGGACCACCTCCGGCAGGGCCGGATGGCTGCAGTCGTGGGCCGCCAGGTCGAGGCTGACGCTGGCGTAGTCGTTGGGCACGTCGAGGCTGGCGTAGTCGGCGTCGCCGTTGTTCTGGATGCAGGTCTTGTAGTCCGCGGGGAGCTGGCCACCCACCGCCAGCTCGGGATCGACGTAGCCGTCCTCGACGATGTCGGGCACCAGGATCGGCGCCGGCATGATGGTGGTCAGCGCCTGCACCACCAGGAATCCGAGCCCGCCCATCGGCTGGTCGCCGCCGCCGCTGAAGGTGTTGTCGTGGATGTAGATGGTGTCGCTGTACGGATCGTAGTTGGCATCGGAGTAGTCGAGCATCAGGGTCAGGTAGCTGATGATGCCCAGGTTGACCGTGCCGTTGTCGCGGATGCGATTGCCGAAGATCTCGACGCTGTGGCCGGCCATGACGGCAATGCCGGTGCCGCGCGGGACGTTGCCGACGATGTTGCCGGCGGGCGCGAAGTTGTCCGTGCTGTTGTCGTAGATGTCGTTGTCGAAGATGCGGCAACGGTCGCCGCGCTCGCGCTGCAGGCCGGGCAGGTTGAACACCAGGATGCCGCCGGTGTTGTTGGTCGAGGTGTTGCCGTGGACGTCGGCGTCGCTGGTGTTCTCGATCTCGATGCCGGCGACGTTGTTGTCCGCGCGGCTGTCGCGGACGATGACGTACTGCGACTGGCCGACGTAGATGCCCGAGTCGGAGGCGCCCCTGGCCACCGAGCCCTCGATCAGCACGTGCTGGCACTGCACCGGGTACAGGCCGTAGCCGCCGTTGGACGACTGCGGGCCGTCGGTCCACTCGGCGCGGGTGCGGCGGAAGGTCACGCCGTCGGCGCCCTCCACCTTGATGGCGTCGCCGACCGTGTCCTCGACCGCGATCTCTTCGATGGTGAAGTTGTCGGCGGTGACCAGGATCCCCTCGGCGCCGTCGGTCTGGTTCTTGAAGCTGAGGATGGTCTTGTCCATGCCGCGACCGCGAATGGTCACGCCGGCGACGTCGAGCGACAGCCCCAGCGTCAAGTCGAAGGTGCCCTTGTTGAAGAGGATGATGTCGCCGTCCATGGCGTTGATCAGGGCCTCTTGCGCCCGGGTCTGCGCGTCCGGGCCGGGGTCGATCTCGATGCAGGGACCGTTCGGCCCCTCACACGGCGGCTCGCTGTTTCCACACGCGGCGGCCGCCAGGGCCAAAGCGCAGACTGCGTAACGTGATTTCATGTTCACCACTCCCGACCTGGTGAGATGAAGGTCAATCGCACGACAAGGCGCGGTGCGTCAATACCTCTGTTCTGAACCGGCGTAGCCTGTTAGAAGGATGACATGAGCACCCTGATCCACCCCGCTGACGCCCTCTTCGGCGGTGAGAGGCCGTTCCCCGTCATCCCCTCCTGCGAGCACTTTGCCGGATCGGAGAAGCTGATCGGCAAGGCGTTCGGGTTGCAGGAGAAGCTCGGTCCCATCTTCGACATCACCATGGACTGCGAGGACGGTGCTCCGGCAGGGCGCGAAAGAGAGCACGCCGAGATGGTGGTGGCGATGCAGAAGTCGGACGCCAACCAGCACAAGATGGCCGGCATCCGCATCCACGACTACACCCACCCTGCGTGGAAGCAGGACGTGGACATCGTGGTGCCGGGCGCCGGCGACGTCGCCGCGTACATCACCCTCCCCAAGCCGATCGCCGCCTCCCAGGTCGCCGAGATGATCGGCTACATCCAGGAGGTCGCCAAGGGCGCGGGCATCACCCGCGAGATTCCCATCCATGTGCTCATCGAGACCCACGGCGCCCTGCGCGAGTGCGAGATGATCGCCGCCCTGCCCTGGCTCCAGGTGCTCGACTTCGGCCTGATGGACTTCATCAGCGGCCACCACGGCGCGGTGCCGGCGTCGGCGATGCGCTCCCCGGGGCAGTTCGATCACAAGCTGGTGGCACGGGCCAAGGCCAACGTCGTCGCCGCCGCGCTGGCCAACGGCGTCATCCCGGCGCACAACGTCACCCTCGATCTGAAGAACGTCTACCAGACCTACGACGACGCGCGCCGGGCCAACCAGGAGTTCGGCTTCCTGCGCATGTGGTCGATCTATCCCGCGCAGATCAAGCCGATCGTCGATGCCATGGCGCCGGACTTCTCCGAGGTCACCACCGGCTGCGAGATCCTGCTGGCAGCGCAGAAGGCGAGCTGGGGTCCGATCCAGCACGCCGGCGAGCTGCACGACCGCGCCACCTACCGCTACTACTGGGAGCTGATCCAGCGCGCCCACCTGTCGGGACAGTCGCTGGCCAACGACGTGCGCGGCTGGCTCAAGTAGGTCGAACCGACTCGGCGCCCGTGGTTCGCCCTTCGACAGGCTCAGGGCGAACGGAATCGACAGGCTCAGGGCGAACGGAGTGCCGCGTTCGTGGGGCGCCCTTCGACAGGCTCAGGGCGAACGGAATCGACAGGCTCAGGGCGAACGGAATGCCGCGTTCGTGGGGCGCCCTTCGACAGGCTCAGGGCG
>Ga0114931_10007332_pt1 | contig 13468 bp, 12 predicted proteins | sample 2SBtaG_FD_89579 | JGI IMG/M metagenome (GOLD analysis project Ga0114931, IMG submission 89579) | Deep subsurface microbial communities from Kolumbo volcano to uncover new lineages of life (NeLLi) - 2SBTROV14_V59a metaG | ecosystem: Environmental > Aquatic > Marine > Volcanic | place: Kolumbo... | reverse complement strand
GCGTCGCTTGCTCAGCCAGCCGCCTTCACCCCCGTCGACCAGGCGATTTCAGACGTCTCGCCGTTGGAGTTCAGCCTGCACGATCTTCAGCCGGACGCCGGCCCGCCGATTGGCTTTGAACGCGTCTACACCAGTCCGGACTATCCCGGGCAGTTTCTCCGGGTCAATGGCGCCCTCGTCGCCGCTTTTCCGAAATCACAGTATGTCGCTGACCGCAACGGGATTTTCCCGATATTGCCTGAAAACACGACGTTCTACATCGGGCCGTCGCTCGATTCGTTTCTCAAGGCGCCTGAAATCCAGCCGCCCGATTCGGTCAGCCCGCTCTACATCAACGCCCGGATCAACAACCTTGCGACCGCACTGATGGCGCGCGATGTCAAAGCCCGTATTCCACATCAGCTTCGGAAGGGTCCGCCGCCACAGACCATCTGGTCCAGCGAGCTTCATCGCCAAGAGCGCGTGGCTCGGTGGCTCCACGTCGCCGCCAACGCCGACTCACGTCGAGATTGACGACTTCCGACTCCCTCTCCCCACGAGAGAGGGCTGGGGTGAGGGGCGCCGGGGTTGCGTGTAGTTTGCACACTCAACCACACCGCTCAGAGAGCTGTGCCACTCCGGAGGAAAGACGGGCGAGACGCCCGTCCCACCGCCTCCCTTTATTTTGATTCCGACTCCCTCTCCCCACGGGAGAGGGCTGGTGTGAGGGGCGCCGCTTGGAACGACCACGCAACACAACGTTTTCTTGTGTTCTGTACAAACTCGAGGCGAACAAATCGGAAAAACGTCGTAGAATGATGGCCGCGCGGTCGGTCTGTCGATGCAAATAGCCTGCCAAACAGGCTTCATCAAAAATGGAGATCCGTCATGGCTATTCGCCCCTCACTCAATCGCCTCCTCGTTGTCGCCACACTCGCGGCGCCCACGCTCATCCTCTCAGGCTGCATCGTCTCAGGCTCGCGAAACACGAAAATCAGCGGCGACTTCATCGGCGAACAAACCCTCGCCATGATCGAACCCGGCAAAACCGACAAATCCTGGGTCCTCGGCGTCATGGGCGTCCCCACTTGGAAAAAAGACCTCGCCGACGACAATCATGAAATCTGGGTTTGGGAATCCTCCCGAACTCGACACGCCGACACCAGCGTCCTTCTCATCTTCGACGGCGACAAGCACGTCGAAACCTTCCAACGTGTCTACGTCGAGTTCCAAGGCGACCTCGTCACCCGCGCCTGGCGCGACAGCACGCGGTAAACTTGAGGGCAACCTCTGTTTACGCCCCGGCGCGACCCACAACTGGAGCATTCCCCATGTCCCGACCCACCCGATGGACCTTCGCCCTGCTCGCCCTCGCCCTCGTCACACTCGCAGGCTGCGTCTCCGGCGGCGCCTACAGTGAATACGAAGGACCCAACATCGGCGATCGAACCCTCTCCCAAATAGAACCCAACGTCACCACCCAGGCGTGGATCCTCGCAGTCTTGGGCGAACCCACCGAGAAATCAACCGTCTCCGGCGAACAGGGCGATCTCGAAATCTGGAAATGGATCCGCCGAAAAACCGTCACCACCAAAGGCTCCGTCTTCGTCGTCTCCAGCAAAAGCAAAAGCGAAGAAGTCCGAACCGTCTACGTCGAAATAAAAGACGGCCTCGTCACCCGAGCCTGGCGCGACTAGGCTCGTTCTTGTTCGAGCGAGCAACCACGACCCCTCGCTCGCGCTCAGGGCTTTTGATTCTTACTCCCCCTTCTCTCTCCCACTCTGTGTTCTCTCCGCTTCTGTGGTGAATCTCCCTCGCAACCCGGACCTTCGCGTCGCTCAGGTCAGGCGTCCACGACCGCGTCCGCCAAGCCCTACCATGTCGCCATGCTCAGCCCGATCCCCGAAATCCTTGACGACCTTCGCGCCGGCAAAATGATCGTCCTCGTTGATGACGAAGACCGTGAAAACGAGGGCGATCTCGTCATCGCCGCTGAAAAAATCACACCCGACGCGGTCACCTTCATGCTCACCGTCGCCCGCGGCTACCTTTGCCTGAGCCTGACCGAGGCGGACTGTGATCGGCTCGACCTACGCCCTCAAGCGGCTGTCAACACATCCATGCGCACCACCGCCTTCACCGTCTCGATCGACGCCGACCCACGCCATGGCGTCACCACCGGCGTCTCGGCGCCTCAGCGCGCCACAACGATTCGCCTCGCCATCGATCCCAACACCAGACCCGACGACTTCGTTCGCCCCGGCCACATCAATCCACTCCGCGCCCGCGACGGCGGCGTCCTCGTTCGCACCGGCCAAACCGAAGGCTCCGTCGATCTGTGCCGACTCGCCGGCCTGCGCCCCGCCGCCGCCATCATCGAAATCATGCGCGACGACGGCGAAATGGCCCGCGCCCCGGACCTCGAAAAACTCTGCGACAAACACAACCTCAAAATGTGCTCCGTCGCGCAAATCATCGAACACCGCCTCGACCGTGAAACGCTCATCGCCCGCCAAACGCCCATCGCAGGCACGCCCATCGAAACCGAAGCAGGCCGATTCAATCTCATCGCTTACCAGAGCGTCGTCGATCCTTTGCCCCACGTCGCGCTCACCGTCGGCGGCATTGGCGATCTCGACCACACCGGAGCCGTCGTCCAAACCAACGAACCAACGCTCGTCCGCATGCACCGCCGAAACCTCCTCGGCGACGTCTTCGGCGACCTCACCTCAAGCCCCGACGGCGCCACCCGAACCGAACTACTCAACTCCATGCGGCAAATCCAAAAGGCCGGCAAAGGCGCCATCGTTTACCTCCGCACCGAAGGCGTCGGCGAGGAGCTCCACCAGCGCCTCCAGCGAATCCGTCGCGACCAAACGATCGACCCCGACCAACCCGACCTCACCAACCCCGACACCATCTCCCCCCAGCGGCAGTTCGGCGTCGGCTGCCAAATCCTTCGCGACCTCGGCCTGAGCCAACTCCGACTCCTCACCAACCACCCCAAAGAGCGCCCCGGCCTCGAAGCCTTCGGCCTTGACGTCGTCCAACACGTCCCGATCTCCACCGACTGACGCTCAAACATGCCCCAGGAAGCCCACCAAGGTTCTGTTTGACGGATCGTTTTCGCGTGTGCGCCGACACCAACTTGGACGGTGGAACGGGCGTCTCGCCCGTTTGTCTTCATTCGTTGACGAGTGAAACGCCCGTCCCGCCGAGCCGTCAAACAGAACCGCGAAGCGAATATCGCCGAATCACGCCCCCGCGCCTCGCAAACAAACCTTGTTGAGCGTGTAGAATCAGTGCAGCCCCAGCGCCCCCGCGCCGGGCGCCAGGAGACGCCGAACAATGGAAATCATCACAGAAGACGAAAAAATCGCACTCGAGAAGAAACTCGCCGAACGCCTCGCCTCCCGCCCGGTGATCGCCAATCGCATCGCCGAAGCCCGCGCTCTGGGCGATCTCAAAGAAAACGGTGAGTACCACGCCGCCCGCGAAGACCAGGGTCTCAACGAAGCCGAGATCCGCCGCCTCGAAGAACGCCTCGCCAGCGCTGGCGTCGTCGACAAATCAACCTGCCCCGACGACATGGTCTTCCTCGGCGCCACCGTAAAAATGAAAGAAGTCGCCACCGGCGAGATCGACGTCTACCGCCTCGTCGGCGAACCAACAGACAACGCCGACGACGATATCTTCGAAGTCACCGCGTCGAGCCCCATGGGCGAATCCATGATGAAATCACGCCTGGGCGAAATCATCCGCGTCCACACGCCCCGAGGCGTCAAACAGTTCGAAATCACCGAAATCCTCTAACACAACTCAATGTCCCACCCCCTCTCCCCACGAGAGAGGGCCGGGGTGAGGGGTCTCTGTTTTCCTCTTTTTTCTTCGCACATTCAACCCCACGCGCCTGGCTTCTCCCCCGACAGCGTGAAGCGATGTTTCAACAAACTCCAGCGCAGCGCGGCATAGTCAAGATCCAGTCGCCGCGCCAACTCGCGCACTTCGCTCGGCGTGAACCCCGCCTCGACGCTCACCTTCGCGTCGTGCCGAACCATCTCCGGCTGCCCAGTCGTCATAACTCGAATCGCCGCCACGCCGACGCGCGACCGCACCAGGTCGTTCCAGACGATCCCCGCCCGCGCCAGTCGATCCATGATCCGCAAGACTGTCATCACTTCGATCTCGGGAAGATGGTGCAAAAACATCCCCGCGTGAACGTAGTCAAAAGATTCAGGCTCAAACCGGTCAATCAGCTTCAGCGCATCCGCCTCGACCAGCTCGATCCCCCCCACGCCCTCGGCGCCCCCGACGTGCTCGCGCGCCAAATCAAGCGTCGTCGCATGTCGATCAATCGCGGTGATCCGCAGATCAAACCCCGCCCGCTGGGCCCATCGTCGGCACGCCAGCGGTATATCCGCCGACCCCGTCGCTATATCCAAGAGCGTCACCGGACGATCCGTCGGCCAACTCTTCGACCACCGCGCTAGCTTTCCGACCAGCGCCTGCGCCCCACCCAGGCGCACATTGATCTTGCGAATGAACCGCAGCGACGCCTCCAGCTCGGCCCGGTCGGCCGCCGGGTCGTCCATCATTTCATGAGAGAGTTTGCGTCGCATCGCGCTCCCGTGCCGACCCTTTCACAACGACCCATTCCCCGGTGGGACGGGCGTCTCGCCCGTCATCACTCCATCTCTTGGCAACAGTTTGAAAGGGGCTCGAAACCGCCCGCACTGGTTCAATCAAAGAGCGCCTCATCCGCCGACGCCGCCCGTTCCGACTCGGCTCTTTCGATGCGCAGCCCCACATGCCCGGCCCCCGCGTCGGTGATCATTCGCCCACGCCGCGTCCGCGCCAAGAGCCCGAGCTGCAGCAAAAACGGCTCGACCACGCCCTCCAGCGCCCCGGCGTCTTCGCCCATCGACGCCGCGATCGTCTCAAGCCCCACCGGTCCGCCTCGATACGTCGTCCCGATGATGCGCAAATACGTCCGGTCCAGTTCGTCGAGCCCCAAGTGGTCCACGCCTTCCAGCGCCAGCGACTCTTCGACGCTCGGCTCGTCGATCGAACCCGCCCGTTTCACCTGCGCGTAATCGCGCACCCGCCGCAACAACCGATTGGCGATGCGAGGCGTGCCCCGGCTGCGCCCCGCCACCATCGACAACGCCGCGACGTCCGCTTCGACATTCAGTATCGCAGCGCTTCGCACCGCAATCGTCAAGAGGTCTTCTTCGTTGTAATGCTTGAGATGGTGCGCGATGCCGAACCGACTCCTCAAAGGCGCCGTCAGCATCCCCGCCCGCGTCGTCGCCCCGATCAGCGTGAACGGCTTGAGATCAATCGACACCGTCCGCGCGTGCATCCCCGAATCCACCGCCACATCAATCCGAAAATCCTCCATCGCCGGATAAATAAACTCCTCCACCGCCGGCGGCAGGCGGTGAATCTCATCAATAAACAACACGTCGTTCGGCTCGAGCCTCGTCAGCGCGCCCACCAAATCCGACCCGCGCGTCAGCGCCGGCCCCGACGTGATATGAACCTGCGCCCCCATCTCCGCCGCGATCACGTGCGCCAGCGTCGTCTTGCCCAGCCCCGGCGGTCCATGCAATAAAACATGCTCCATCGCTTCGCCTCGCTGCCTCGCCGCCCGAACCGCGATCGAAATACGCTCGAGCAAATCACGCTGCCCGACGAACTCGCCCAGCGACCGCGGCCGCAGCGAAACCCCAAGCCGCTCCTCCTCGGGACTCCGGCTCGTCGGTGATATCAAACGCTCCGTCGCCATGGCTCCCCAGTCTACCGCAGCGAGACTCTTCGAGTTGTGCCTTGACGCAAAGCCCATGGATTTGAACCCATGGGCTTGGTCTGTGACGTTGATTTTTGCGAACGCAGCGCGCTCCTCAGTTCAGAGTGACAGTCGTTTCGACATCGCGCGCCTTCTGGGCCACATACCGCAGCGTCACCTCGTCGCCCGCGTCGCCCGTCACCAGGAACCGCACAATCACACCGCCCCGGCTTGCCACGCCTCGCTCAAACTGCACCCGCGACGGCTCGTGCCGCACCTCGTCCATCGTCGTATCGAGCCACGAATCCAGGAGACCCGACGTCACCACATGCTCCCCTTCGCCCGGTTCGCACAAGAAAAGATCGTTCCGTCCGATGCGCTCCCTCGCCGCCAGGCCGCTCCGCGTGGGGATCAGCCGCTCGTTGCGCACCTCGGCCGTCACACTCCACAATCCGTCGCGCATTTTGGTCGCTTCAACCCGATCAAACTTCAACCTCGGCATCTGGTCCGCATGAAACATCGTGAATCCAAAGTTGCGATGGCTGCTCTCTTCGAGCATAAACGTAGGAGTGTTTCGGCTCGACCACTTGTTCAACCCGCCCACGAGGATCTTCCCATACTGGGGATGCTCCACCTCGGTGTACCGCGTGAAGTCCTTGTCAAACTGCAACAGATCACGGAAACGCATCAACTCTTGGCCGCTGGGCGAGTCGTTGTCTCGCTGAAAATATTTGCCCGCGGTCCACAGTTCGTTGGTGAAGCTGAAAATTCCCAGCCCCTCGGCAGTCCAGTTCACAAACCCCCCATGCACCGTGTACAAATCTTTCCAGATGACCATGTACCGGTAGTAAGGCAGGATGTCCTCGCCGATGTGTCCGATCTCGTCGTACACCCGCGCGTCGGCCGACGGGTACGACGACGATCGGTAGTTGGCGCCCGGCCCGCGCAATATCATCCCGCCCGAGTTGTGGAACGACTGCACCGCCGCGATGTTGGGATGGTCGAGGATGAACAGGCCCACGGCATGAGGCTCGGGATCGCTGAACGGGTATTCGCCGGCGCCCCTCTGGATATGGTCCGGCTGCCAGTCACTGGGCCAGTTGCGATTCATGTCGTCGCCGCCGGGCGGGTCTTCGTTGATTCGTCCGTCGCCGTCGTTGTCGATTCCTTCGGAGCCAAGGTTGGTCCAGCCTCCAGGTTTGCCCGCGGGGGCCCGCTCGAAAATGCGCGGGTCGTCGACGTTGCGTCGCCAGCGACCATTGGGATCGCGCTTCCACATCTGCGTGATCGAACCGTCGCCGTCGAGGTCGTCGTAGGGGTCTTCGTCGAAGAGCCCGTCGCCGTCGTTGTCCACCGGCCGTTGGTTCTGGCGTGACGAGTGCTGGCTGTTGGGATGCGAGAACCAATAGTCGCGCCCATCCGGGTTCTGGCTCGGCAAGAGATACAACGTCGTATTGTCGAGCAGATCCGTCAGCTTGGCGTTGTGTCCGTATTCCTTGGTCACATGCCACAACGTGTACAAGACCGCCTCAGCGGCCTGCACCTCGTTGCCATGCACATTCCCATCAATCCACATCGCGGGTTTGTCGCGGTCGGACCCCGTCGCGCTGTTGGTGACGATCGCCACAAGCAAATCGCGGCCCTGACCGCTTTCACCGATCTTTTCGATCCGCACGAGCTCGGGATACGCCTTGGCGATTTTGCGAAAAAAATCATTCAGTTCCGAATGCGTGTAGTAGCGATTGAACGCTATTTCAACTTTGTTGGGCGCGAACTCTTGCGCGATCGCCTGCGTCGAACCCGCCGCGATCAGAGCCATCGCGCCAAACATCGCCACACACCGTTTCTTTCTTCCATACATCATTGTGTTGATCCTGAGATTAGTTGTCTTGGAGGGTGACTTGAACTCGGCGCTCGCCCAGCGTGGGAGAGCGAACCACGACGGTCGCCTTGGCGCCTTCGACGCCGGAGATCAGCCATTCGCCTTTCGCCGTCCCGCCCGAGCCGTCGATCCCGCGCGTGATCTGCAAGGGTTCGCCCGCGAGGATCGCGTCGGCCGGCAGCTCCATCACCATCGCAGTCCCGCTCACCCGCCGAACTTTCTTGGCGATCGCCAGCATCGTCGGGAAATACCCTTGGTTGACGACCTCAAGCGACACCCGCCACACGCCCGGACCGACGCGCTGAACGCTCGGCTCTTCCACCGATAGCCGAGGCAGCCGACCCATCAGGTCCGCTGCAAACTCCGTCTGTTCACCGACAAGTCGATCCAGCTCCTCGACCGGCGGAGTCATCTTGAACCCGGGAACAAACCCGCCAATCTCGACGGCGCCCAACTGCGGATGCTCGAACGGCGTCCACTTGATAAACCCGGCGCCATCACGATCGTCATCGCTGTATTTCAACCACTTGATGTCGTTCGCATCGGCTTTGCTGCTCTTCTTGGCGCCGCTGCCCGCCGCCCCGGGGTCGGGCTGCCCCTGAAACACCGCAAAGACGCGCTTCCTGACCTCCGGCCCCATTGCGCGAAGTTTCTGCATCAGCGCCTGCCTCGCCGGCCCCGACGCGGATTGAAACTCCGACACCATCTCCTGAATCTTCGCAGCGCTCACGCCGCCGGGCGCCTCTTCTTTTTTCTCCGCTCCGCCACCGGAGTCTCCGCCGCCAGCTTTGTCGCCGTCTTTGCCCTCTTTCTTGAGCGTGTCCGGTCGCACCCACACCGGCGTTGCAAACGTCGGCGCTCCGTACTGTCCGTAGGCCCAGGATGAGAACGCGCCTTTGTTGTCGCCGCTGGGCGCCGACGTCATCTTCGTCATCTTCTTGAAGACCTCGCCGATGGTGTCGTAAAAAGCCTTGTCGCCTTTCTCGATGCCCGTTGGCGCCTCGCCCGTCACGTCCATCTTGCCCGCTGTCGGCGTCTTGGCCAGCGTATCGTGCGGCCCGAACGTCAACACCGCCGCAATGTTGGGCCGACTCAGCATCCACCGCGCCAGCGCCCCCGACTCCGCCTCGGACAACTGGTACTCCCCGGCGCCCGCCTTGTGCTCGGGCCACAAGTGCGGAAAGTTTTTATCAATCTCGACGCCGCCCGGCCCGTCCTCCGCAAACAAACCGTCGCCGTCGTCGTCCACGCTTTCGATCAAGAGCGCATACTCCGCCCGCTCGCCCGCCTCGGGTTTGGGGGCGCGCATCAACCGCGGCTCGTCGGTGTCGATCACGTACTCTGCCTTGAGATTTTCAGGCGGATTTTTCACGCGAATCATCGTGATGACGCCGTCGCCGTTGACATCGTTGGGTCCGTCTTCGTCGACGCGCCCGTCGTGGTCGTCGTCCGTGGGCGTTGTGGAACCGGCGAACGATCGCGCGACCCCGTCGCCCTCCAGATGCACCGCGGCGCCGTCCGGGTTGAGCCGAGGCACGATGTAGACCGTCGTTGCTTTCAGCTCGTCCGCGTGCTCTTCGAGAAGCTTCAGGGCCAACCCCATCGCGACATCGGTCCCGACGAGATGATCCCCGTTGATCCCCGCGACGACAAGCAGCGCCGGACGATCCTCAGGCCCCGGGCCGCCTCGCGCGTCCTCGTCGGCGAGCCGAATCAGATGAATCGCTCGTCCTTCTCGGCTCTTGCCGATCGTGGACGTCTCGACCATCGACTTGTGCTGCCGATTGAGCCTACGAATCTGCTGATCCAGCTCGCCCGTTGTAGGCGACGCGATCGCCGACCCCGCCAGTCCAACCCCGGCGCCCATCGCCACCGCGCCCAACACACTCAAATAGTTCATCCGTTCCTCCATGGCGCACATTCGCGCCCGCACTCAGTTCTGCCTCTACGTTCTCGACCAAGCCCCATCTCACTGCCGGCGCAGACGCGCTGCGCCCGGCCCAGAGCCTACCCCAAGACACCCCATGGGATGCACTCCGACACTCGATTCACTTTTTTCAGGCGCCGCCATCCCACCGCCCTCATCGCAAACTCGGCCCATACACAATCGCGTTGAGCAGCAGCCGCATCCCCGCATGGTGGAAGCCGCGAAATGTTTGATCGTCGGAGAAACAAATCACGCCGCCACGCCCCAGCCGATGACGCGTCATGAACGGTGTGTTCGAGATTTTTATCGCGTTTGGTTTGGAGATGGAGCCTCCAATCCGCACGCCCTCGGCGCCGGTGTACGAACTGGCGAACCGCGCCACAACGTACCCGTCCTCCGCCACCGGCAGCGTCCGATCTCCTCGTTTCAACACCCCGATCCAGTCGCCCATCCCCGCCGCAAGAGGGTTGGTCGTGTCGATGTTCGCCACAAGCAAGGCGCCGGGAATACGATCGAGAATCCTTTTCTTTTTTCGCTCCGCATACGTCATGCCGCTGAGCTTTTCCGGCTTGTCACCAGCTTTTTTACTCTTGTCTTTCTTCCCAAGATCAAGCACGTGTTCGCTCGCCCACGTAGCCGCTCGTCCGGTCGCCACCAGCGTGCCGCCGGCGCGAACCCAACTTTGGATCAACTTGCTGACACCTTCACTCAGCGATCCCGAAAGATCGGGCAGCACAACGACGTTGTATTTTCCAAGATCAACCTATTCGAGTCGATCCGCGCTCACCACAGTGTGCGGGATCGGCTGCTCCACATCCAAAAGCCACCAGTGTTGACCAAAGCTGTTCCCGCTCGTCGGCGCCCCACGCACCAACAACACACGAGGCAACTCGAACAAACCATTGTCGTTGGCGCCCAGGACAAAACCCGCGCTCGTCATCCCCGTGCCAACGCGGTGCACATTGAGCCCGGCATCCAGACACCCATCAACAAACGCCTGCATCGACTCGGGCGAGTTGCGAATCGTGTGCACGATCAAACTGCCCGGACCAAACGTTTCGCCATCGGCCGTCGTGACGTCGCCGCCGGTGAACCTCGCAAATATGTTGTTTTTCACCGCAATCCCCACCGCGACGGGGAACCGATGTTGGTTCGCATCCACAATCACCGCGACTTCGCCTTCGCCGGTGAGGGGCGCTTTGGGCGCCGACCAACTCGTCAATCGTGTTGTCGCCGCATGCATCGGCTCGTTCGTAAACGACGCCCGCAATCCAAAGACCACAGGCAGGCTCCACGCCGTGATGTCGTAGGTGTCAGGATCGCTCACCACAGTCTCTTTTTCGAAGACCGCTTTGACCAAATGGCCCATCGGCTGAGCGGTTCGGATCACCCACGACCCTTCGCTCGCTTCGCCAACCTCGCCGCCGGGTTTGTACGACGTGAGACCTGCAATGGCGCTGTCTGTATCGAGCGTCTCAATCTCAATCCCCTGCGCAGCGCACAAATCCCACACCCTCCCGAGCAGCGCCGGGTCGTTCTCCGCGTCGATCACAAACGCGGTCGCCTCCCCTTCCTCAGGCTTCATCGAGTCCACGAAAAATCGTCGAAACCGTTCGAGCTGCGCGGTGCGGTTGGCCGCGGTCGTCTCGAGATAGCTCAAGCCGGTCAGGTAATGATGCAGTGAACGCTGCCGAAGCGTCAATGTAAAATCGCCCTCAATATCCACGGCCAGGCCCGCGGCGCCATGGCCCGCCTGCTCGCACAACATCCCGATGGCGCCGTGGTACACCGGCAGCACCTTGCCATACCCCGGGTACAAATAGTCAAATCGCTCCTTCGTCGCGTACACCAAGCCGCGAGCGTCAAACACTTTCGCATTGGCAGCGCCGTATTTCTCAACCCACCGCATTGTCTCATCGGGAATGTTTTGGTTGTGCGGCTCGGCGCCAACGCCAAAGAAATACGGACTCCGTGTCCCCTGCTCGTGGTAATCAATATGAAGCTGCGGCAAGACCGTCTGGTACACCGCCAAACGCTGCTGACTCTCAACTTGGGTCAGCCACAACCAGTCGCGATTGAGATCAAAGTAATAATGATTCGTCCGCCCGCCAGGCCAAGGCTCGAAGTGCTCCGCCGCATCGGGGCTCGCGTTGCGCCCCTGCCCGGCCGCGACCACCTGGTTGTACCAGTTGACGTACCGATCCCGACCGTCGGGATTGACCATCGGATCGACGACGAGCACCACGTCGTCCAGAATGTCGCGGATTTCCTTGTTTCGTCCTGCGGCCAGCGTGTAAACAACTTGCATCGCCGCCTCGCTGCTGGACGCCTCGTTGCCGTGCACGTTGTAGCTGAACCACACGATCGCCGGGTTGCTCGAGATGATCTCCTTGGCCCGCGCCGCGCTTGTGCCGCGCGGGTCGGCCAGCTCTCGATTGCGCGCCAGAATGTCGTCCAGCCTCGCCAGATTCTTCGGCGACGAAACAACCAGCGTCATCAACTCTCGCCGCTCGTTCGTCAAACCATACATTCGCAGTTTCACGCGATCCGACGCCGACGCGACCGCTTCCAAATACCGTCGAATGTTGGCCGCGGGCGTGAATGCATCGCCGATCTCGTATCCGAGAACGCTCTTGGGCGTTGGGATGTCGGGGTTCGCGTCGAAGTCGTCGAAGTAATCAAACGCGGGATGCGTGCTCAACGGTTGAATCGAAGTCGCCGACACCCGACCACTCTGCGAGTCAGTCGCCACCGATTGGCCAGCCGCCGTCATCCCTCCCTGCGCCCGTGCGTGCGCACAGCCCAGCGTCGCCAGCGCCATCAAACACGCGCCGACCGCAGCGCACCGACGAGTCAATCGAAACATGAGAACTCCTCTTTTTCGAGTGAAATCCAACATTGCAGGCGCCCAAGAGCGTCTTGAGTGGTACCATACACGATGATCCGCGGCCGATGGCGCCGCGACGCCCTCCCGGAGAACGCCCTTGGCGAACTTCCTCGACACACTGAAATCCATCCCGTCGTGCCACCGGCGAATGTTGCGCCATAGTCATTCGGTTCGATACGCATATCGACTCGCCAAACGTGGCGAGCACCCGCCCAACTCAATCTGGCGCCACGGAATGCTTATGGATCGCCGGTGCATCCTCGCCAACGCCTTGATGGCGATCCCAATGACGTTGATCTTCATGGCGCTGACCGCAGCGGTGATCGCCGGCGTCCCGCCTTTCCGCTTCACGTCGATGTGGGGCATGCCTATCCGTGTCGGTACGATCCTCATTCTCAGCGCCATGTGCATCGCTTCACCCATAATGGCGTGGCGAATGTATTTAATCCACTCGAAAAACCCTCGTCGCATGGCGGCGCGCGGTCTGAGAATCCAGCGCCGTTGGCTCCGCCGCGCCGAGGCTCGCTCCAATGGCGTCGCCCACACGTCCTTCGAGCAATGGTGCGTCCAACATTTCACACGAGACGTCGGGCGTACCATGCGACTCGCTGGCAAAGCGCTGTTTTATGTGTCTCTCCTCAGCTTCGTTGTCGTCGGAGCGCTGTTATACATCATCGCGACGGGCGGTCGATCGGCCGTCCCCGGCTGGCTCCTCACGCTGATGTTCCTGTTTTTCCCAATCTCCAATATGCAGTCATTCTATGGGACGTATATTTTCATTTTTTTCACTGCCTTTCTCGGCAAGCGCCTGACCTCCCTCGGCGCCATGATCATCAAACATGGACAGGGGCCTCTTCGGGCGGACGAATTTTTTCTCAACTAATCCCGCCCGCCTCTGTGGTACGCTGCGTTCATCATGGACGACACTTCCCAACGCTGCCAACGCGAGCGACTTCTGCTCGCACTCACTTCGATCCCAACCGCCTCGGGCAAAGAGAGCCGGGT
>Ga0114931_10007331_pt1 | contig 13469 bp, 9 predicted proteins | sample 2SBtaG_FD_89579 | JGI IMG/M metagenome (GOLD analysis project Ga0114931, IMG submission 89579) | Deep subsurface microbial communities from Kolumbo volcano to uncover new lineages of life (NeLLi) - 2SBTROV14_V59a metaG | ecosystem: Environmental > Aquatic > Marine > Volcanic | place: Kolumbo... | reverse complement strand
GCTCAATTAGTTTATGCTTGCCGAAATAGGAACCGAAAACATAAGCTGCTGTGTCACACACCCACGTCGCCAGAATCATCATCACAATCCATTCGCCGCCGGATCGATAGGACAGTCCCAAATTTTTCGGCAATTCTCTGATTAAAACAAAACTGCCGAAGAGCAAACTGAAATAGATTGCGCTGAATAAAGTAACTGCTGTGTTGATAGTTGGCGATCCTTTTTTTCGATACAATTCTACGAAAAGGGAAATGATGACTGTAAACAATAAAACCGGAATTAACTGCGATGGCTTGTTCTGATAGAATGAGATAATGATGTAAATACTTGCCGCCGCGGCAACCAGCAATTGCGAATAGGTGTTTTTATTCTGCGCCATCATTCTATATTCCCTGATCGAAAGCAAAACGATGACCAGGATGAGAGCAAGCCAGAATGGGCCGCCAACCAGCGCCGCAATAATAATGAGGGGAGCAAATACAAGCGCAACGAGTGAGCGGATGGCAAATGATTTCAAGTTCAAAATAACCTCTGGTTTTTGGTGTGAATAATTATGGCGAGATAACAGGGTCTACCGTCCCATTTTAACAATCTCTAATTCCACTTTTGCAGTTCCTTCCTCAACAAAATCCAATTTTTTTGCCGCTTCAAAGGAAAGATCAATGATGCGGCCGCGAACGTAAGGTCCGCGGTCATTGATGCGGACAACCACAGTTTTCCCGTTTTTCATATTTTTTACTTTGACCAGTGTGCCGAAAGGCAGCCTTTTATGCGCTGCAACCATTTCGCGCATATTGTAGATTTCGCCGCTCGCCGTTCTTTTGCCCTGGTTTTCGTCGGCTGTAAAAGAGGCAATTCCCTGTTCGTAATAATCAAACTTGCGTTTTCTGCTTGTTGTAGCGGTGTTTTCCTTCGGGCTGGTAATGTTTGTTTCACTGTTCAAGTCAGTATTCTGAAAACGAGCTTGCGGCGCGCATGCGACCATAAATAAAAAAGTTAAAAGAATAGTTGTGATGAAGAATCGTAATGGCATGCAAGTTACCTGGTACAGAATTATTTAATTTAATCTAAATCAAGTTTTTATTGATCCAATAAAAGTAGAAATTTCGTCAATTCGATTTTTGTCAAAATAATCCCGAATACCCTCGAGTATATCGAGAGGTGCACGCGGGTTTATGAAATTTGCGGTGCCGACCTGAATGGCCACGGCGCCAGTCAGGAGAAACTCCAACGCATCGGTCGCATTCATAATGCCGCCGATGGCAATGACGGGAATGGACAGGTTTTGCACAAGTTCGAAAACTTTGGCCAGCGCCACGGGTTTAATGGCCGGGCCGGAGAGTCCGCCGGTGATAGTGGAGAGTTTCGGCTGCTTTTTCCCGAGATCAACAGCCATACCCACCAGTGTATTGATGGCGGAAACCGCATCGGCACCGCCATTTTCCACGGCCTTGCCGATTTCACTTATCGACGTTACGTTGGGTGTGAGTTTGGCGATGAGAGGACGATTTGTTACTTTGCGAACATTGCGCGTCACCTCCTCGGCAATCGCGGCGTGGGCGCTGAATGTCAGTCCGCCTTCCTTAACGTTGGGGCAGGAATAATTCAATTCATAGGCGTCTATTCTTTCAACGTCTTCCAGGCGGGCGACCGCTTCGACAAAATCCTCGCCCGTTTTTCCGGCAACGTTGACAATGATTTTTGTGCTCAGGGGTTGGAGAAACGGCATTTTTTCGATGATGAAATGTTCAACACCCACATTAGGAAGACCGATGGAATTCAACATGCCGCTCGCCGTTTCTGCAATCCTCGGCGGCGCATTACCGGGCCTGGGTTCAAGTGTTACCGTTTTGGTAATTATCCCACCGATTTGGTTCAGGTCGAAAAAATCCTTAAATTCTTCGGCATAGCCAAAAGTGCCGCTGGCCACCATCACCGGATTTTTCAAAACAAGAGAGCCGATTTTTACGGAAAGGTCAGTCATCGAGTAATATTTCATCCATGTTAAATACCGGACCGTCCTTGCATGCCAAAAGAAATTGTTTGCCGTCATCAAGCGGATGCGCCAACTGAACCGGACAGCCCATGCATGCTCCAAAGCCGCACGCCATAATGTTTTCCACCGAGACCTGCGCATCTATTTGAAATGTTTGTGCGATTTCCTGCACCTTGCGGAGCATCGGCGTTGGCCCGCAAACCAAAAGTTGTCGATGCGAAAGATCAGGCAATTTCCTGAGGTAATTTTGCAAATCATCTGTTACGAAACCACGATAACCCTGGGAACCATCTTCTGTAGAGATACGGCATTCTGCTCCCAAACGATGGAATTCATCCAGACAACATAAATTGGATTTTGAAGAAACACCGAAAAAGACAGTCTTTTTCAATTGCCGATTCAATAAATTCTGTAACATCAATTTGAATGGCGCAATGCCAAGACCTCCGGCCACAATAATGATTTCTTTCAGGTGATCCGGGTGATTAAAGGTGTTGCCGAGCGGACCGACAAGATTGAGTTTTGCGCTGTTCTTAACTTTTTTGAGCACCTGCGTTCCGCGGCCAACAGCATTGAAGAGAATTTCGAAAATGCCGCTTTCCGGCCTGGTACCGTGAATGCTGAAAGGACGCCGCCAAAAAACGGCCGCCTCTTTAGGAATTTGTATGTTCACAAATTGCCCGGCATGTGATGTTTGCGCAATGTGTGGTTCATAAAGGTGTATGCGATACATGTCCTCGGCCACATTTTCCAGATGCTCGACCGTCGCTTCAGTAAGGATTTTATTGCCGGACAAACTAAAAACCTCCATTTGGGTCGGGCTTGGATTCCCCTTTTTGTTCTTTTGGCTGACTTGTTCCTTTTGTTGAATCCGGTTTGGTTTTTTGTGAGCTTTTGCTGTCGGGCGTTTTTAAATGCTGTTTCTCTTTTTGCGAATTTAAAGATGGCTGCGCCGACTGTGGATTCTTGTCTTTTGCATCCACGTTCCCGGCGTCAGTCTGTTTTCCCGCTAAAGCTTTATTGCCTTTCTGCTTTTGCTCTTTCTGCTTTTGCTCTTTCTGCTTCTTACTTGCTTTTTTAAGAGATGGCTGCGGCGTTTGCTTCAGCGGCTGTTTTGCGGTGGCTCCTTTTTCCTGCCCTCCACCGGGGCTAGGTGTCTGTTTTCCCATATCCGGTAGTTTTGTTTGCTTAGTATTTGGGGGAACGTTTGTCTCAACAGGAACTGCACCTGCTTTTTGTTGTTCTTTGCCCGTCTGAACGATTTGCTTTCCTGTATTCGTAAGTGTGTCGGCTTTTATACCTGCGGCCGTTGAATCTTTTGGCGATTTTATCTTTGCAAGCGAGTCCGCCTGGGCTGCCGCAATTTTGGCCAGCGAGTCGGCAACAGCTTTTTTTCTCGCTTCTTTCTGTTTTAATACTTTTTCTACTGCCGCCAGTTCCGGCTGCACTTTTTTGGTAAAAGGCGAGTCCGGGTATTTTTCGACAAGAAGTTGATATTCATTCTTTGCCTGATCAAGATCGTACAAAGTGCGTGCGTAATGCCAGCCTTTGGCGTAAATTGCTTTTGGAGCATATTCCGATTCGGGATACTGTTCGATAATTTTAGTGTAGAGATTTAGAGCTTTGTCTACATCGTGGTTTTCAAAATAGGCGTTTTCAGCTTGTTCGTATATGACTTTGGCGGAATCCACCTTGTTTTGCACCAGGGGTAGTCCCAGCATTTTTCGCGCGCCGTCTGCATGTTGGGATTCCGGATAATTTTCTATCAAGCGATTTAAAACAGAATCGGCTTGCGACGTATCATGTTTTACAGACATGTAAATATAACCCAGCGAATAAAGCGCACGAATTGTTGAAGAACTGTCAGTACTGTCATTAACGACTTGATTATATTCTGCTATTGCAGAATCGACTTTATTGAAATTGAAAAACAAGAGTTCGGCTAGTGCGATTTTCTTTTCAGCGAGCTGAATCTTTTTGTCCTTTTCCTCTTTTTCTTTTTGGGCTGCGAGGGCCGCACTATCCAGGACTGCCGTAGTTTTTCCTGTTGCAATAGAATCCGCAGCACTAACTGCGGCCAGTTGCTTTTCATTGAGAAGCGTGGCGCGTTGTTTGTCAACCTCTGTCAACTCGGTGAGCGTTTTCGGCGGCGGACGATCCCTGCCCGAATAATTCATCCACATTCCGTCAACGCCGAGATCAATGGGTGCATCGTCTTTTTCGTTTCTTCTTCCTTTGTTCTTGCCGTCCTTTCCTGCCGACGTCGAATCCGTTGCGATTTCCCGCCCTTCCAGTTTCGCAATTGTTTGTTCAAGTTCAAGTAACTGCTTGATGTTTCCGGAACGCTCTTTGGCAACCGGAACGATCGGAGAACTGGCAGATTCACTTCTCACAAGATCATAATCTTCTTTGGCTTTTCGGTAATCGTGATTGATGTATTCCTCAATTTCACCAAGGGCAAAATAACTTCTCGCGGCCGCATCCGTCCGCTTGTTTTCCTCGACAATATTGTTGTACCATTTGACGGCTTCCGTCAGATCGCCGTTAAGACGAAGATTATTAGCCAGTGCAAGTTTGATTCGTGGAATCCGTTTTTCGTTGTATTCTTTGGAAAGAAGCCTGGAGAAGGTGCGGATTGCCTGTTTGTAATCTTTGCGTTGACTTTGCGCTTCGCCCAGTTTAAAAGTCGCTTGTGATTTGAAATCTTCATTAGGACTAACTTTGACTGCTTTTGCCAGAACTTTTGGTGCCTCGTCATAGTTTTTTAAATTGAGATAGCATTCTCCCAGCCGGAAAAGTGACATGGCCCGAATTAGTTTATCGCTTGAATTTTTCGCAGTGCTCTTGTAATGCTCGGCCGCAAGTTCATAATCCTCGCGTTCAAAATACAGTCCTCCCAATTCATATTCGGCTTCCTCGCGATACTGTTTATTGAATTTTTCATCGATAGTTATTTCTCTGAATCTGCGTTCCGCTTCCTGAAATTCACGAAGTCCCAGGAACGTTTTGGCCATCAATAATTTTGCCTTGGGAACAAACTTGCTTTTGGGATAAAGTTCGGTGAGTTCTTCAAATTTTCGCTGCGCTTTTTTATATTCACGCCGGTAATAAAAACATTCTCCGAGAAGCATAAGGGCGTCATCAACGTATTTGCTTTTTGGATAAAACTCCAGGACGCGGGAAGCCTTTTCAATCGCATGTTGATATTTTTGCATTTCCGAACCGGACGCACGATTGCGATCACTGGCCGTTGCATAACCGCTGCGTTTGAGTCTTGCTTTTTCATCTTCCGATAGTTCGACAACCTGTGTACGGAGACGCTTTTTGCGCTCTTTTTCTGCGTCTTTATAAAATTTCTTGGCGTTATAAAATGTATTATAGTAGGCGCATCCCGAGAACAGGACCAGCGTGATGAGAAAAAATATTTTTAAAAAGGGATTTTTCATTGCATTTTTATAATTGAATGTTGCATTACTAACGAAATGTCAAATAGATATGTTCCCCCTGTTATTAGAAATCCTTTGCAAACCCGGGATTATTTAAAACGATTCAATGCCTCCAGACGATCCTGTGCTCGTTTTTTGTATTCCAGCGAGCCCTTGTGGTACGGATTGATCTTTAGCGCTTTATTCCATTCATCAATGGCCAGTTGGTATTTTTCTTCTGTATAGAAACGAATGCCGCGATTGAAAAAATCATCCACCTTGTCGTTCAATTTGGATTGACACAGCTTGCGGTAATCCTGTGCGTCCTGGTTGCTGGGGTCATTTTTTAGAATCTGATTAAAGGTTTCAAGGGCATCGAGATAGTGTCCGCTCAGATATTGAGATTTTGCATTCTCAATGAGCTGGCTTGAATTCAACCTCATGATTGTCTGATTTTTCAGGTCTTTCGCTTCTTTCAAGTTTGGATTTACACTCAAGGCGGAATCAAGGATGGCAATAGCTTGCTGTAAATGACCTGCGGAAATTTCCTGCCTGGCACGGTCAACATACGCATTTGATTTGCCATACGACGCTTTGGAGATGAGCCGCAGATAGCGCCTTGCGCCACGGTGCCCCGGCTCGATTGCCAAGACAGCCCGAAAGAATTTTGCCGCGGATTTATAATTCTGATTTCTGTACTCTCGCTCCCCGCGTCGGTATTGATTTTTAATGTATACATTAATTCGCTTGTTGAGAACATTTAGTTTTTGCATTACCAGCGGATCACCGGGTTCGATGTTTAGCGCTTTTTGATACCTGACTTGTGCGCTTCTCAGGGAACCCCTTCTTTCGAACCGCTCAGCATCTGCCAGAAGCGTTGCGATTTGAGACCTGTTTTGTTTTCTTGCCTCATCTATGCGGTCGAGGTATTTTTGCGCATCATTATATTGGGGGACAATATCCAGAGCGGCGCGAAATTCTTCTTCCGCTTTGTCATAATTTCGTTGGCTGAAATAGCCAAGTCCGGTGTAATAATGATCTTCAGCCTCTTTTGCGTAAATGCCTCTGATCTTTTTCAGATATTCCTGCGTCCCCTTGTGTTCCGGACGAACCGAGGCAATCGCAGAGAAAATATTTTTCGCAAATTCAATCTTGCCGTCATTAAAATATTTTACTCCAATCTGAAAATATTTTTCTGCGTGGACATTGACTTCATTGCGGATTCTTTTAATTGCCATTTTAGCGCGAACATTATCCGGGTCGAGTTTGAGTACTTGCAAGTATTCACTGGCGGCGTTGATAAACCATCGTTTCTGTTCGCTTTCTTTTCCCATTTGCAGCAAAGAATCAACCTTATCATCTTCGGCTTTTACAATCGGAAAAACCGTCCGCACCAGTTCCAACGCTCGTTTGTTTTTCGGATTAAGCAAGAGCGCTTTTTCACCTTCAACGAGCGCAGCTCGCTTATCGCCGGTATTCATTAATTTTCTCGCTCGTTCTACATTTTGCTCTGCGAGCCGGTCCGGTTCCGTGCCAATACGTATTGCTGCTGAGAATACGACACGCTTTAACTCGGTGTCATAAGCCATATTAAATGCAAGGTTGCTGATCTTCAGACCTGCACCAAACGCGAACGACAGCGAGTCGGCATCGTAATACTCGGCGCCAGCAAAAAGATTAAAATGCTCGGAAGCCAAAACCGAAATGCCATAGTGGGACGTGTCTTTGTCGCGATGAAAGTGATGCGCATAATTAATTTTAGGCCCGAATTTTGAAAACGAGTAAGAGGCGCCAAGCCGAATCTGGTGATCATAATCCGACACGACGAGTGGAATGTTTTGCACGCAAAGACCAATGGCCAGACGATCGGCGATAAAGCGCGAGGAAAGAATGCCGCCGGCTTTGTTTATTGCCGCAACAGGGCTGCTTTCCGGTTTAAAAAGAAAGCCGACTCCAAGGGTCGTCCACCCTTCGTCGCGAAGCTGAAGTCCGCTTAGAGAGACGCCGGTCTGAAAATGACGCCCCAGCCGAAAGCCCATACCAAAACTTGCCATTTTAATTGCGTCTTTTGTTTGATCGGTTTTTGCAAAATTAACGGCAAAGGCGCCGCGCATGGGAAGATATTGAGCATACCCTGCAAAATTCATCAAAAAAGGGTCGTGAACTGCAACCATTCCCTGGCTGGAGCGCAGAGCAGCTAATGAAGCAGGATTCCAATAGAGTGCGGAGGGATCATAAATATCGACGACGCCCGATTGTCCCAATCCAAGAGATTTGGGGCCGGGCGCAAATTCAAGCAGACGTCTTTGTGAAAATGCCGACAGGCTGGGAATCAGAAAAAGAAGCAGAGCAAGTATGTGTTTCCTTTTTGTCAAGTCAGGTTCTCCGATTCAAACTACATGATGATAGCATGATCATAATCGACTTCAAAAACTTCGAGGGGTTGACTTCTTCCCTTAACCCAAACGGGATTGAGCCGGATTGTGGGATAATCACCGCTCAATTTATCCACCATTTCAATAGGCGCAATGATTTGGTCGGGTTTTGCAATGGCACACAGCCGCGCAGACAAGTTGACGACATCGCCGATAACGGTATAATCAAGACGGCTTTTCGATCCCATGTTTCCCATGACGACGTCACCAATGTTTACTCCACAGCCCACACGCAGGACGACCTCGCCTCGCTGGCTGCGCCGTTTGTTCAGTTCACGGATTGATCTTTGAATTTCCACGGCCGTGTGAATAGCCCTGTCTGCCTGGTCTTCTCCGAGAAATATAGCCATGACCTGGTCGCCTATGAACTTGTCCACGATGCCGTCATTTTCTTCAACAATTCGTGCCTGGAGGTCAAGGTAAATATTGATCAGCTTGACGATTTCGCCGGCGCCGAGTTGTTCTGTCAGGGCGGAAAAACTGCGCACATCGGAGAAAAGCAATGTCACGACCCGGTTTTCACCTTCCGGTTGCAAATTTTCCAACTGAGACTTTTTTTTAATCATCTCCACCGTGAGCTTGGATACAAATTTTTGCATTTGCATCTTTTCCCGCAAATGAATAGTCATGATGTTGAACTCTTTGGCAAGACGTCCCAGTTCGTCCTTGGACATAACCGGTATTTTTTCATTTAAATTGCCCTGGCTGATTCTGCGGACTCCGGCGGTCATGGCATCAATTTGTCTGGTCATTCTTCTTGCAAGATAGAAAATAATGGCGACAGCAAGAAGAGTGATTAAAATTGTTATCAGCAGAATGCTGCGTGTTGCCTGCCGGATCGGTTCTAGGATAATATTTTTGGAAAAACCAATGATAGTGACGCCCAACAAAACAGGATTGTCCGATGTTCTCAGCGCAAACAGGGGACGAATATATTCAATGATCGTATTATTTTCCCGTACAAAGGTTTTTGCTAATCCGCGAAAAAGAATACTGTCACTCTTGGTTACTTTTGCATTGATACGATCCAACTCAGTGTGAGCAATGATGATGCCGTTCCGATCTATGACGCCGGCATAAGCCAATCCTTTTATTTTTTCACTCAAAAGTCCCAAAATTGCTTCGCGGATATGGCCGACGTGGCCTGACCGGCTGTTTTCATCGGCGTCAGAATTGTTGTATAAAAACAAATCCTCTTTGATTTCCTGTGAAACATGCAGCAGGGTTATTTTGCATGTTTCTGTCAGGCGATCGTTGAGGATCATTTTTCCTCTTTGCACCAGGATGAAACTGAAAATAGATGTTAGCACGATAAAAAGCAAACCGATAACAATGACCAACTTGATGCGAATCGGTAATGCTCCGAAGCGCCATTTGACAAGGCTGAGGAATTCCCCTACACCCTTAAAAAATTTTAATACATTGCTGGTCATATTTTCTGGCATGATTAGACTAAGAGATTTCCTTGCACAAATAATAGATGGTTTTTTGCGGTATCTGCTGGTTTGTTTCTACCTGCACGCAGGCTCTTCAAACTTTGTCATTTCATCTTTTGTTTGCGTAAAAAATCAGAGTATTACATCAGGTTTAGTCAACAACTATGATTTCTTCCACTTGGATTTTATCAGAATTTGGTGCTGTTGCATTCTGTGTATTGATCGCCGACTTTTTTAAAACAAAAAAAAGATAGACCAGGAAGATAAGTAAAAGTACCATTCGCAAAAGTGATCCTTTTCGTGAGTATCTGCCCGAGCGAAAGCTTTTAAATTCTATACGTTTTTCTTTGTCATTTTTTTGTTTGTAAAACCGATAATTATACTCGAATTTTCTTGGTTTTTCAATTTTGAAAAACATGATACATCACCCATAAGCCTTTCAATAAAGGGCGTTATTTTTCAAACGAACTCTAATATAATATCTTTTTGCTAAAATTACAAGTGTTTATCGTCGAACAAAATTGGCAAGCCTTTCGCACATCGTATCTTGAATGCGATTGGCAATGCTGTGGGAAACTTTATAATTATTGATCAAAATAGAGAACACAAATTGTTCACCATCTCTACTCGTTACATAACCGGATAACGCCTTGACGAAATCCAATGTTCCGGTTTTAGCGTGCACGTTTCCCGCTGCCGCAGTTCCAAGCATTCGTCGTTGCAACGTTCCATCTGTTCCCGCAATGGGCAGCGATTCGTAAAATATTTTTGCAAATGAATGGCGGGACATAAAAGTCAGCAGGGTAACCACACTCATCGGCGTGATAAAATCTTTGCGCGAGAGTCCTGATCCATCCTTAATGGAAATCTGCGTTGTATCAATGCCCATGCCGGTTAACACTTTACAGGTTGTTTTGATCCCGGCTGCCGCATTGCCGACGCCGGTGCTTTCCTTGCCCAGTGTTCTGAGCAACAGTTCCGCGTAAAGATTTTTACTTTCTTTAAGCGTGGTCGTGATGATTTCCCGGAGCGGCGGGGAATTGTATTGTGCGACTCTTGTAGTGGATTCCCGGGAATAGTTGAAATCATGTAAATCGTCGATGTCTGTTGCTTCGCCATGGACTGCTATTCCACGGCGTTCCAGCATCTCTCTAAAAACAAAAGCAGAATAGAGCGTCGGGTTTTCGACTGTGACGGCCTCCTGAACTTCTTTTTGATCCGAGGCAATGGTTCCGCTGCAAATTATTTTGTTTTCCTTGCGGATTCGATGCACATTGATCTTTGTTTTTCCTTCCGGTACTGTTATCAGCTTATTTTCGATCTGCACATAATCAGTGGCAGGGATTGTGGAAATTCCGGCTAAAGCTCCGGCGGAATCCCCCGGAGTAATCAGGAGGTCGAGGCAGTTATCATTCAATGAAAGCGCGGAAATTTGCGCTGCGTAATAATCAGACTGGTAATCCCAGGCCCAGCCGGCACCCAGGATCTCGTCGTCAAAATAGTTATCGTCACCGATAATACGGCCGGAAATTTCTTTAACGCCCCTTCTTTTTAGACTGTCGCAAAAGTTTTCAAATACTGCAATGCTATTTCCCTGGTGAAACCCGGCGCTGATCGAAGGATCGCCCGTACCTAATAAAATGAGATCGCCATTTAAAATTCCATTTTTCTCCAGATTTCCGTCCCTATAAAGATCAGTATGAAATTGATACAACGGGCCTAATTCCTGTAACGCGGCGGCTGTAGTGAAAAGCTTCAGGTTTGATCCCGGGACAAACGCTTTCCGGGCATTGCGAAAGTAAACGATTTCGCCCGTTGCTAATGATTTTATTGCAACGCCGCACAGCGCATTGCCGATGGATGGATCAGAGAAAATCAGATCAAGTTCTTTTTGCAAACGGGAAATTGAATCCGATTTGGAAAGCAAGTGCAGATTGTGCGAGCAGCCCGTGAAAAGAATAGCGAGAATAAAAAGTTTGAGCAATTTGAAAAAGAGATTTTTCCTCATTCTGAATTCTGTTTTGTTTGAAGTGCAGGAAGAATTGGATATTCATTTGAAGAGAAAAATATTAAATTCTCGAAAAAGAAGCAAGATTTTTCCCTTGTTTTAAAGTTGCTTTTGAATCGCGAATTTTCTACTTTCTTTTTCGTAAAATATCTTAAAAATACTTGGAGTTTTCATTGTCTGACATTGATAAAAAATTTTCGCGACTGGTTGAAATTATGTCCATCTTGTTGAGTGAGGATGGATGCCCGTGGGATCGTAAACAGACACACAAATCCTTGCGTCAGCATCTCTTGGAAGAGGCTTATGAGGTGATTGAAGTTATTGATGAGGAAAGGTACGATGATTTGCCCGGAGAATTGGGTGATCTGCTGTTGCAAGTAGTTTTTCACGCACAAATGGCGGCTGAAAAAAATCTCTTTGATATGGATGATGTTTTGCAAGCCATTAATACAAAACTGATACGACGGCACCCTCACGTTTTCGGCGAGGTACAAAAGATTACTGCCGAAGAACAAATTGTCATGTGGGAGCAAACCAAATTAAAAAGCGAAGGCAAAAAATCCGCTGTGGACGGCGTCCCACGCGAACTGCCTGCATTGCTGCGGGCCTATCGCATGCAAAACAAGGCGGCAACCGTTGGTTTTGACTGGCAAGAGATTGAGCCGGTATGGGACAAGGTGCATGAAGAAATGGAAGAACTGAAAGAAGCGGCTGCAAGCCGTCAGCAAGAAAATATTGAGGAAGAATTAGGCGATCTCTTGTTTTCCATTGTTAATTTGTCACGGTTTCTTAAAGTGAATCCGGAGGATGCTCTGCGCGCGACCATTGCCAAATTTGAAAAACGATTTAAAAAAGTTGAACAAGAGTTTAAAGATCGAAATCAGGATATGAAGGATGTTTCTCTGCAAGAAATGGATAAAGTTTGGGATAAAGTAAAAGCGCGCGAAAGGGAAAAGACTGTTATAAAAGATGGGTAACGGTGCTATGACGAAAACGGGTGTAAATTGAATGGCTCCTCTTTGATGCAAAAAATCATTACCCATCTTTATTTTTTATGACAAATTCGCAAAAAGTCGAAAAGCTTGTCATCGCGAGGAGCGGAGCGACGAAGCGATCTTTATAAAACAGCACGTTAGTCGATATCCAGATTGCTTCGCTTCGCTCGCAATGACATTTTCGGACTTTTTACGAATGACTCTTTTGTGAAAAAAGCTATATTGCATCAAAATGCGGTTTGAGGAAATCCCATGATTCCATCAAATCCTGTGACAGCACTTTAGTCTGGCCAATGACCGGCATATAGTTTGTGTCTCCATTCCAGCGTGGGACGATATGAAAGTGCAAATGTTCGTCGATGCCGGCCCCGGCAACCCGGCCTAAATTCATACCGATATTTAATCCTTCGCAATTCATCGTTTTTTCCAGAATCGTACCGGCGCGGGTGACAATCTGCATCATTTCAGTCTGTTCCTGAAGAGACAGCAGATCGAGTTTTGCAATGTGGCGGTAGGGCACAACCATAAGATGCCCGTTGTTGTAAGGATAAAAGTTCATTATGACGAAACAGGTTTTGCCTCTGTAAAGAATCAGGTTTTGCCTGTCTTGCTCCTGTTTCGGTTTATCACAAAAAATGCAACCCTGCGGTTTAGGCTGAAGTATATATTCCATTCGCCAGGGAGCCCAGAGTTTCTTCATCACTTTTCCCTATAGCTAATCCGGACAAGCCGGAAAAGAAGTGAAAAAGATTTCAACGCAGAGCGCGCCGAGAAAAACGATAAAGACCTTTGCAACCTCTGCGTTTAATCTTAGTATTTAGGAGTAATTCGCAAAAAGTCGAAAAGCATGTCATCGCGAGGAGCGGAGCGACGAAGCGATCTTTATATAACAGCACGTTAGTCGATATCCAGATTGCTTCGCTTCGCTCGCAATGACATTTTCGGACTTTTTACGAATGACTTATTTATAGTTCTAATTATCATTACAGCGCAAGATAAACTACTGATGACTATCTTATCCAATCATGTCATTCTTAAAGAATCTTGTTAAATATGCAATGAAATTAAGAAAATACTATTTACAGATTTGTCCTTACAAGATTCCTGCTGAATGACACGATGTTTTCGTTATCGTTAAAAATATTTACTGACCGCAATATATCATTTTGAAAGT
>Ga0114931_10007330_pt1 | contig 13469 bp, 11 predicted proteins | sample 2SBtaG_FD_89579 | JGI IMG/M metagenome (GOLD analysis project Ga0114931, IMG submission 89579) | Deep subsurface microbial communities from Kolumbo volcano to uncover new lineages of life (NeLLi) - 2SBTROV14_V59a metaG | ecosystem: Environmental > Aquatic > Marine > Volcanic | place: Kolumbo... | reverse complement strand
TCACGATCTCATCAATGAACTGGGCGTAAAGGTTCTGCCAAACACAGCCGGTTGCCGCACAGTCAAGGAAGCGATCACCACGGCGCAGATGGCACGCGAGTTGTTTGAAACCAATTGGATCAAGCTCGAAGTTATCGCCAATGACGATACGCTGCAGCCCGACTTGTTTGGACTAGTGGAGGCTGCCAGAGAGCTATGTGCGCAGGATTTCTGTGTGTTTCCCTACACGACGGAGGACTTGGGCGCAGCCGATAAACTCATGGCGGCAGGGTGCAAGGTGTTGATGCCGTGGGGTTCGCCAATCGGCACGGGGCGGGGACTTGAAAACCGCTATGGGCTCGTCACCTTGCGAAACTACTTCCCCGGTATTGCGTTGATCGTTGATGCCGGCGTGGGTGTCCCTTCGCACGCCTGCGCGGCCATGGAGATCGGGTTTGATGGTGTGCTTCTCAACACAGCCGTCGCCAGGGCCGGCGATCCTGTTGCCATGGCCGGGGCGTTTGCCAAGGCCGTTGAAGCGGGCCGGACCGGCTATCTGGCCGGCCAGATGGAACAACGCGACATGGCGGCACCCTCGACACCGGTTGCCGGGACGCCGTTTTTTGATTTGGAGAAAAGATAAGAGATCCAATCGTCGATCTGATCTCCATCATAAGGTTAACGCGGCCACATCCATGATAAAACCACATGAGCGATCAAAGCCGCATCCGGCCCGTTCCCGCAAACCGTGCGCGCCGTCTTCGACGACCGGCCTTGATGTTTTCTACCCGATCGTTCCCGATGCGAAATGGATTTCGCGTGTCGTCCCTCTGGGCGTGCGAACCATTCAAATTCGCATCAAGGACGCCTCGGCGCATGTGGTTCGCAGCAACCTGGAACAGGCGCTCGATATCTGCCGCGCTCATGACTGCCAGCTCATCATCAACGATTACTGGCAAGAGGCCATTAAGCTGAAAGCCGACTTCATCCATCTGGGGCAGGAAGATCTGAAAAGCGCCGACGTTCAGGCAATCAAGGCGCAAGGTCTCAAACTTGGCATCTCAACCCATAGCGAGGCCGAACTGGCAACCGCATTGCAGGCAAAACCCGATTATGTCGCGCTCGGCCCCATCTATGAAACCAAGCTAAAGGCCATGGCCTTTAAACCCCAAGGTTTGCAGCGTGTTAAGCAATGGAAAGAGCTTTTGGGAAACATTCCGCTGGTGGCGATCGGCGGCATCACCGTTGAACGCGCGCCCTTGGTCATCAAGGCCGGTGCCCAGTCGGTGTGTGCGATTACTGATTTTGTTAACCATAAAAACCCGCAAAGGCGTATCCATGAATGGCTTTCCTGGGCCCAATCCGTTTCAAAGGGGCGTTTGCACGGAAACCCGCATTGACCAGCATTGGTGCCCTATGGTCTGATGTCCCATCGGCCTAACGAATAAGTCCTATTCGAAAGCCAGCTCACCTTGCGGGCCGGCTGTTTTCTGTTCAATTCTGCCAGCGATTAAAGACATTCATGAGCTTTCAATTCTCACACGATGAAACCTTCGAGGCAGCATTCCGCCGGCTTATCAAGGAACAGATCACCAAGGCTCACAAGCACCTGGCCTTAAGGGATGATCCGGCCCGGTCTGTTCATGAGCCCAGGAAGTGCATGAAACGGTTGCGGGCATTGATGCGTCTTTATCGCCCGGCCCTGGGAAAATCGGATTATGCGAGCGAAAACGCGCGTTATCGCGACATGGGCCGGTTGTTGTCGGCCTCTCGTGACCGGCAGGTCATGGCAGAAACCGTTTCTGCACTCATTGATGACTTTAAGAAAAATCACAAGCCCGGAAAGTCCAAGTCGCTGCGTGATGGGCTTGCCGCGTTGAGCGATATTCTTGATCAAGAGACCGGAAAAATTCAAAGTAAAATCGACGACGTGCGCGGGCAACAAGCCTTGAGACGACGTTTGATCTTGATGCTCGACGAGGCACAGCAGGAGCTTGGACTGCTGCGGCTTGACGGGCATGGATTTTCCATTGTAGGGCGAGGACTGGAACGCAGCACTCAGCGCGGATTGCGCGCTTTCTTAAGAGTACGCAAATCAAATGACGATGACGTGCTGCATGATTGGCGCAAGAGCGTTCAGGTGCACTGGCGGCACATGGCTTTATTTCAACAGGCCTGGCCGGACTTTTTCGCGTTTCGCATCAGGGCTTCAAAGCAGCTTTCCATGATACTGGGAGACCATCAGGATCTGTGTCTTGTTTCGGATTTCATGCGCTCCTTGCCACCCCACCTTCTTCATCCAAAGCAGGCAAAAGCGCTTTTAAAGGACATAAAGAAACGCAAACAAGTGTTGCGTGATAAGGCTCTGTTAGGCGGTGCCTTGCTGTTTGCCGATGACCCGAAAGTCCTATCGCTCCAGATCGAGAAATATTGGATGATCTGGCGCCAGGATCCACGGCAGATTGGACCCAAAACGAGCAAAACCAACCGCCATTCCAAGCGGCTGCCTTTGAGGGATAAGAAAGACCCGTTCAAACTTGCCGGTGATCTTTGATCTTATGGCCTGAGGGTGCCTGGATGTGGCTCTGCAAGAGGTTGTACCTGGTCGGGCCGTGGGTTTGAGCTTATTGCTACCATTTTATTTTTGTAGATGTTTTTTCCCATTGGCAATGGAATAAATAGTCTTCACGATGAACCAGAACACCAAGAGAAGCGCAGGCCAGCTCGTTCCCACCTCGACCCCAAACAATCACCCCGATGTTGAACACGGCAAAATAGGCGTTCTGCTGCTCAATCTGGGAACGCCGGATGGGACCTCGTACTGGCCCATGCGCCGCTACCTGCACGAGTTCTTGTCCGACCGGCGCGTTATCGAGGAACCGCGCTGGAAATGGTGGCCGATCCTGAACCTCATGATCTTGACAACACGGCCGTCGTCGAAGGGCCGCGACTATGAAAAAATCTGGAACAAGGAACGCGATGAAGGGCCGCTCAAAACGATAACGCGCTCCCAGGCCGAACAGTTGTCAAAAAGGTTGACCACTCAGTCGCGTGTTATTGTTGACTGGGCCATGCGTTACGCTACCCCATCGACCGAAAGCCGCATTAAATGGCTCAAAGCCCATGGCTGTGACCGCTTGCTGCTGGTACCGCTTTATCCCCAGTATGCCGCCGCAACCACGGCGACGGCCTGCGATGGTGCGTTTCGGGTCTTGATGAAAATGCGATGGCAGCCCAGCGTGCGCGTGGCGCCTGCCTACTATGATCATCCCGTCTATATCAATGCTCTGGCACACTCGATGGCCGATCACTTGAAATCACTCGATTTCGTACCAGACAAGATTATTGCAACGTTTCACGGGATGCCGGAAAAGTGTCTTACGCTCGGGGACCCTTATCATTGTCAGTGTAAAAAAACGTCGCGTCTGCTGCAAGAGCGTTTGGGTATTGGCGAAGTTAAATGGTTGACGGTATTTCAGTCCCGTTTCGGCAATGACCCATGGCTTCAACCCTATCTGGATGAGACGGTCGTGCGTCTCGCGAAAGAGGGTGTGAAGAAAATCGTCCTGATCGCACCGGGTTTTTCCGTCGACTGCCTGGAGACACTGGAAGAGATCGAGGGTGAAAACCGCGCATATTTCATGGAAAACGGCGGTGAACGGTTATCCTATGTCCCGGCATTAAATGACAGCGCGTTGGGTCTGGATGTTATCGAGGCACTCGTTCGAAACGAATTGAAGGGCTGGATTTAATTATCAAACAGTTCACCTGGAGCACCATAGTCTTCCGCCCAGGTTTCCCACACGACATCGGTGGCGCCGATATCATAGGTGACAACAAGCCATCCCGAGCCTTTATTACGCAGCAGGGCTGAAATGCTGTCATCGAACATGCCGATTTTCACGTCTTCTGCATAAGGCGTATTTCGATAATCAATCTTCTTTCCCGAAGGTTGTTGCGGGCGCCCAAAAAGGAAGGCCCAGCCTTCCCCGACATTCAAAATATCGACAACAAACACGACCTTTTGTCCGAGTACTTTTTGGACAGGTATGCGCAGCGCATTCATTATGGCTTTGCGTTCCGGCGACCCGCGTTGCGGGGTCGTGTATGTGCCGGCATATGCGGCGCTTAAGGATGCCAGGAACATCAAGCCCAGAGCTATGGCAAGAACAGATTTGACTCGAGATTTTTGACGCATGACCACCTCTTAATTTGATCGTGTTGTCGTTTTTTTATAAACTGGATTACCACAAGACAATCAACAGTCGAACATTCGTTACGGAATACCTAACCAATATTAAGAGTTATTTTTGGAAAACTTGCAATTGTTTAGCATTGGGAAACCATCTGTTTACCAATTCTTGGCGGCTTCATGAGTATTTAAACATAAATGTAATTCCGGCCGATAAACGGCCTCATACTGACTTTGGAGATATCACCATGGGTTTTTCTGAATTCCAATTTCTTGGGATCATGCTTGTCGCGCTTGCTGTGTTCGGGCTTTGGTCGACCGTCAAGATCGTGCCTCAGGGCTATGCTTATACCGTTGAGAATTTCGGCAAATACACCCGGACCTTGAATCCTGGGTTGCATATTCTGGTACCCATCATCGAGCGCGTCGGCTACCGCATGAACCTCAAGGAGCAGGTTCTCGATATTCCCAGCCAGGACGTCATCACAAAAGACAATGCCATGGTGCGCGTGAACGGCGTCACGTTCTATCAGATCATCAACGCACCGGAGGCGGCTTATGAGGTTAATAATCTTGAAGGCGCCATCGTCAATCTGACAATGACCAATATCCGTACGGTAATGGGATCGATGGACCTGGATGAGCTGCTGTCCAATCGCGACCAGATCAATGCCAAGCTCCTGCATGTTCTCGATCAGGCAACGGAGACATGGGGCGTGAAGGTGACGCGTATCGAAATCAAGGATATCGAACCGCCGCGTGATCTCGTCGACGCCATGGCCCGGCAGATGAAGGCCGAGCGCGAAAAACGTGCGCAGATCCTGGAAGCGGAAGGCTCTCGAGCCGCAGCGATTTTGGAAGCCGAAGGTGAGAAACTTTCGACGGTTCTGGAGGCCGAAGGGCGTCGCGAGGCGGCTTTTAAGGATGCGGAAGCGCGCGAACGCCAGGCCGGAGCCGAGGCCAAGGCCACCGAACTCGTGTCCGATGCCATCGCCAAGGGCAACGTGCAGGCCATAAACTACTTTGTCGCCAACAACTACGTGAAGGCTTTGGAGAAACTAGCCAGTGCTCCCAACCAGAAGGTGTTGATGATGCCGCTTGAGGCGTCCTCGGTGATCGGATCGATTGCCGGTATCGCAGAACTTTCCAAGCAGGCATTTGGTGGCTCGGGCGGCACCAGCGGCGGCGGCAGTTCCGTGCCACGGGTATGATCTGAGCGAAACTGAACTTCGATAGATTTTAAAAGCTTCCGGTGCCGGCCTTGGTGCCGGGAGCTTTTTTCTCTGTTTTATTCTTAAGAGTGCGACATGTCCTACCGTTGCCTCATCCTATTGCTATTCTCATATTTGAATGTGATACAGATTTAAAAAACGATGCAGACGCTGAAAGGAAATGTTCGATGGGTTCTTGGAACAAATTTGCGGCCACATTCGTTATTGTCGGGGGAATGTTTGCCCTTCCCTATTGCGCACCGACAATGGCTGGCGATGAACCCAAAGCAGCGGACGCGTGGACGAAAATAGAAAACGACCAGCTCGGTCTGGCGATGGCGCAGCTCCTGGATGACACCAAACAACTGGAATTCCGCAAGGCGGCGCAGAGTCGTTACGGACTTGATAAGGAAGGTGGCGAACGGTTCATGATCTGCATGATGGGCTTGGGCGGCCACCCCGACTACACCGCAGCCAAGGTAAAAGAAGCCTTGGAGTTATGCTCAAGAAGCATGACTGAAGCACGATAGAATGTAATCTATTTACCAGGCCAGCAACACGGCCGTGGATGGATTACTTCACACTATCGGCGCGAACAGTTCGCTGGAGATGTAGCGCTCCGCCGATGAAGGTGCGAGTGTCACGATCATTTTTCCGGCCATGTCGTCGCGTCTTGCAAGCTTTATGGCTGCGGCCAGGTTGGCGCCGCTCGAGATACCACCGGGTATGCCCTCTATCTTTGCGAGCTGCCTTGCGGTTTCCATGGCCTCTTCATCTTCGATCGTTATAACACCATCGATAAGGCTGACATCAAGGACGCCAGGCTTGAAACCCGTGCCGATTCCCTGAATTTTATGTGGGCCCTTTTTGCCTTCGGTAAGAAACGGACTACCGGCAGGTTCGACGGCAATAATCTTCAAATCACTCTTGCGCGGTTTCAAGGCTGATGCGCACCCTGTCAATGTGCCGCCAGTGCCCACCGCAAGCACGATGGCATCAACCTTGCCGGCCGTATCGTGCCAGATCTCCTCGGCTGTTGTCAGCGCATGCACGGCAGGATTTGCCGGATTATCAAATTGGCCAGGGATAACCGCATTGGGGATCGACTTTTGAAGTTCCCCTGCCTTTGCTACTGCTTCGGCCATACCGCCGGCAGCGGAGGTTAGTTCAATTTCCGCACCGAGATACTTGAGAATGGCACGGCGTTCCAAGGACATGGTTTCGGGCATGACAACAATCAGGCGGTAGCCGCGTGCGGCGGCCACAAACGCCAAGGCGATACCGGTGTTACCGGACGTTGGCTCGATGAGGACCGTCTTACCCGGGGCAATGTTTTGAGATTCTTCGAGTACCCGGATCATTGCCGTGGCGATTCGATCCTTGATCGAGGAGAGCGGATTAAAGAACTCCAGTTTGAGAAGTATATCGGCGTTGATACCGGTCTCTTGTTTCAACCTTGACAACCGGACCAACGGTGTCCGGCCAATGGTTTCGGAAAAATCATTGTAGATTATTCCGCGTGCCCATGTCTGGGCAAAGTTCTCGACGCTTATGTTCTGGTCCATGACTTACTGAGGTCCCTCGTTGCGGCTCAGTACGATGCTTGTCTTGTTGAAACTCCTGACACCCACGCTCACACCGGCCGACAGTTATGTCGTTATGTCTAGTGAATACATGTCCCTCCGTGTGCCTGCTAATAGCACTCTTGCACCATCAAGTCTGTGATTTATTCCCACTCTTAATTCGATTCATTGGAAAAACTCTTTCGCGCCATGCGGGCACACAATGCCGGACCCAGCTCAACTTATGGGTAAGCTTTATTTTTCTTATTGCGAAAGCTGCCACAAAGCGCGTTGTTTGCAGGCTCCCGTTTGCCACCCTGAGAGCATTTCTATCATGCAGGTTGCATCACTAGTTTATCTCAACCAGGTGCAGGTGCCCACTACACAACACCGGTACGAAGGAAGTCGTGAACATGGACGATGCCGACGGGTTTTCCTTTTTCGACAACGAACAGGGCTGTGATGCGTGACGCATTCATCAGTTCGAGCGCAGCGGAAGCGAGCATGTTAGGTTTTGCCGTTTTAGGGTTTTTGGTCATCACATCCTTGGTTTTTGCGCTCAGTAGTTTTGCACCCATGTGACGCCGCAAATCGCCATCGGTGATGATGCCCTTGAGCTGACCACGCGTGTTGATTATGCCCACACAACCAAAGGCTTTGGCGGTCATGGTAACGAGCACATCGGCCATCGGATCGGTGTCGTGCGCCAAAGGTAGATCTTTGCCTTTGTGCATCATGTCATTGAGATATTTCAAATTCGCGCCCAGTGAACCGCCGGGATGAAAAACCTTGAAGTCATGAGCCGTGAAACCCTTCGCCTCCAAAAGCGCGATGGCGAGACAATCACCCAGCGCGAGCTGCATGGTCGTCGACGTTGTCGGCGCGAGACCGTGTGGGCAAGCTTCTTTGGCGCGCGGCAACTCCAGACAGACATCCGATTGGGCGCCCAAGGCGGATGAACGCGATGACGTTATGGAGATTAAAGTGACGGAGAACCGACGCGCATAGGTGATGACGCTCTTCAATTCCACCGTTTCTCCGGACCACGAGAGCGCCAGGATGACGTCATCGCGCGTCACCATGCCCAGGTCTCCATGGGAGGCTTCGGAAGGGTGGACAAAGAAAGCCGGTGTGCCCGTCGATGCGAGCGTGGCTGCAATCTTCTGGCCGACGTGGCCGGATTTACCGATCCCCGTCACGATGACGCGGCCCTTGGCGGTCGCAACCAACGCGACGGCTTTTGCAAACGGCTTTGCGAGGGGCCCATTGAAAACGCGTCTTAAGGCGGCCAGTCCCTCGGCTTCGAGCTTTAGTGTGCGCAGCGCTGAGTCCACGACCGAGTCCGTCTTGGTTTTTCCCTTGCCACCCTCGATGGCTTCCAGCTTCGGCTTGGACTTGGCCCTGGCCTTGGATTTTGCTTTTGCTTTCTGGCTCGCTGCCATTTGTTTCTCTCAAGCCTTCAATGTCTCTTCTTGAAACAACTCACGTCGTTTCGGTGAAAAAGGGATGCCGGTTCATCCTGCCTGCCCATCGAGAAACAAATATTGTTTCCAGCCGGACTGGATACAGCCTAGCAGAGCCTCAAGGGCATTCCAATGTGTTGTAGGGGATACTCTTTAGAGCTGATGAACGATTGTAAATCCGGCATTAACCCTGAGGCTCTACATTTCCGGTGTCTTAGTCTTAGGTCTTGCGTTTGCTGATGGTTTTTTAGTCCGTTGGGAGCGCTGGAATCGTGCGTCGGAGACAAAATTACGGGTCTGGGGTTGGCTGGCATTCGCGCTGGTCCGCCTCATCGTACGACCTGCGCCTCCTTCTCCACACCATCCTGGCGGCCGTTTTGCTGATTTACAGCCCTGCGGCTTGGGCCCAAGACAGCCGTTCTGGTTCTCCAACTGTGCACTCTTCGCCCCCCTTGTTGCGAAACGGAACGTTCTGGCCTGAAAACATTACAAGGCCGGGGAGTCAAGGCGCCGTCGGCCGTTCCAATGTAACGCCTGTTTCTCCTGTTACGATAGACCCTCCGGGAGCCGGCAATGCGCGCTCACGCGCGGCTTTACTCTTCATCGGTGCGCGCCGGGTTGCGCGCGATGGGGACCTTACCGTGCCTGCCGGCCCGAGCGCGCCCATTGATGGGGTAATGGATACGGGAACAAAACCGGTGATCCTGGATGGTGTCGATCCGCAGGCAGTTGATACGCGTTCCGATGAAGACCGTAATGCTTTCGACGCCCCACCTGCCGGATATGACCCGCTTCTTTTTCAAATCGAGGAGATCGCACCAGCCAGCCCGAGTCTCAACCGCGCTCCGACCCGATTGTTCACGCGCGAACCTTATGACCCAATCGGTGTGAGAATCGGCAGCTTCGTTCTTTTTCCACAAAGTGAGAGCGGAATATCATGGTCGTCGAATGTGTTTGCTTCGCCCAATGGAGAAACCGATATCTCCTATGTCACCCGCCCTTCCGCACGGCTTGTGTCCAACTGGCGCTCCCACGCGATCGAATTGCGGGCCACCGGAGAACTCAGTTCGTTTGACACGTTCAAGACCGAGGACGCGCGCGGCTACCTTCTGGAGGCGCGCGGACGGCTGGATGTCACGCGCTTTACAAACGTGCAAGGGCTCATCAGCCGGCAGTTGTCGCAAGAAAGCCGCTCTGCGGTTAATGCTTTGAGCGTCGGTGATCGGGCCGACATCCTTGTGTATAACGCAGCACTCAGTTTCAATCATCGCTTCAACCGCCTTTCCGTGCAGCTGCGTGGTGCGATTTCAAATTTTGATTATGGCAGTGTCACGGTCCCGGGTTCTCAAGGCGGCGGAGGGAACGCAGGCATCCAAGGCACGATCAGCAATGATGACCGTGACTACCTGGAAACACGCCAGGCGGTGCGTGCGAGCTGGGAATTCAAGCCGACATTTCGCGTATTCACAGAAGCGGAGTTTATTCAGCGCGACTATGATGTTGCGCCTATATCCGACAGTATTTTGCGTGATTCACAAGGGGGACGTTATCGCGTCGGATTTGATTTTGGGGCCACCAGCGACATTATGCGTGGCGAAATCAGCCTTGGATATGGCGATCACCGGCCCGATGACGAGAGGCTTTCGTCAATCGATGGGCTTATTGTCGATGCCAACCTGGCTTGGCGCGCGAACGGGTTGACAACACTCTTGTTGAGTGGGCGATCGGATGTCAGCGAAACAACAACGGCGTTCTCAAGTGGCGTTTTCGAGCGCCAGGTGGGCGTGAACGTTCGTCATGCCTTTCGCCGGGATCTGATCGGCTTGGCCGGGATCTCGTATCTGACTCGCAATTATGCCGGGATCGATATTGACGAGCACGATGTTTTATTCAGTCTGGGAAGTGAATATTTTCTCAATCGAGGTATTGTTCTGTTTGGCAACTATGGTCACACAATCTCAAGGTCAGAGTTCGCCCAATCAAACTATGATCTTGATGAAATCCACATCGGTGTAAGAGTGCGCAGATAAGTTAACTCGCGCAAGAACCGGTTCATAGAGCCAAAGAATTCCTAGTTGATTCCATCCCGCCCTCGCATCTGCCAACCGTATCAAAGAAACGCCTCTCCACGTCGCGCCGGAGACGCGCCCCACACAATGAGGGGAGAGGCCGCGAGGCCATGACTGGCGCGTGCAAGTCATCTTGGCGTCGCCGGTGAGGGGTGAATGTTGGACAGCGCAATCATCTTGGGCAAACGTGTGTCCCACACGATGCGGGAAGAGCGAGCACCAATGTGAATTGATACCCTAACGGCAGCAGGTTTTCTTGAGGCATGGATGGGATCTTGGTCCCCTAGGCGACAGCCCTGTACTTTTTCATCAAAACAGCAAGTTGCTCGCGAAAATCGCTGCTGAGATCATCATCGGCCAACGCGTAAGCGATATTGGCCATCAGGAACCCGAGCTTTGATCCGCAATCATAGATGTCGCCCATGAACCTGACGGCGTAAAAATCCTGATCATCCCGTGACATCATCTTGATCATCGCATCGGTGAGTTGGATTTCTCCATCCGCTCCCTTCTCCTGCTGCTCAAGAAGATCAAAAATCTCAGGTTGTAAGATATAACGACCGGTGATGTGCAGATTGCTGGGCGCCGTCCCGGGGGCGGGCTTTTCGATCATCGCGGTAATCTTGGTGACGTCGGCCCTCAAGCTTTTAACACCAACGATACCGTAGTTTTGAGTCTGCTCTTCGGGGACGGCGGCGACGGAGACATGGTTGCCGCCGTGGCTGTCAAACGCAGCGATCATGGACGCCAGACACGGCGATCTTGAAAAATGCAGCATGTCAGGCAACAGCAATGCGAACGGTTCATCGCCAATGATGTCGCGGGCGCACCAGACCGCATGCCCGAGCCCGAGCGGCGCCTGTTGACGCGTGAAACTCGTCGCGCCGGGTTTGGGCTGTCCGGCTCTCAGAGCCTTAAGAGCACTCGTTTTGCCACGCTCCTTTAAGGTGCGTTCCAATTCGAACTGCGTATCGAAGTGGTCCTCGATGACACCTTTGTTGCGACCCGTCACAAACACGAAATGCTCGATGCCGGCAGCGCGGGCCTCATCGACCACATGCTGGATGACCGGGCGGTCCACAACGGTAAGCATCTCTTTTGGTACGGATTTGGTGGCGGGCAGAAATCGCGTTCCCAATCCAGCCACGGGGAACACGGCTTTGCGAACGCGCGATTGCGATTTCGGCATGTATTTGAAGACTCCCTTGTCAAATTCTGGGACAATATCCAGAAAACAGGTCATGAAGGCGATAAGGTTGCTTAATGGAACGGCCTGCCGTTTGACAGGCATGGTTGGAGCTGATTTTGGCCTCTTGAATACATAACTTCGGTATTAAGTCCCACAAAGAGGTGGGTTGAATCAATGGTGAACCATAGTGATGCACCATAATATCGTCCAACAGGTACAATTCTTGCTTTAAATCGGAGCATCCTCGCAGCGGCCGGAAAGTGGAAAAAGTTAATATGACAGTTCTTGTAACAGGCGGGGCCGGTTATATCGGCAGCCATATGGTCCTGGAGCTTGTTTCCTCGCATGAAAATGTCGTCGTTTTGGACAATCTGTCCACCGGGTTTCGCCGTGCCGTTGCACCTGAAGCGAAACTGGTTATCGGCGACATCGAGGACCAAAATCTTGTGTCCAAGATCATACGCTCGCACAACATCACGGCAATCATTCATTTCGCCGGTTCGATTATCGTCCCTCAGTCGGTCGAAAAACCACTGATGTACTACCACAACAACACCGCCAAGACGCGCACCTTGATCGAAACGGCCGTTTTATGTGGCGTGAAACACTTCATCTTTTCATCTACGGCCGCCGTCTATGGCATGCCGGGCCGGGAACCGGTGAGCGAGACGGCCCCCCTGAAGCCGATGTCACCCTATGGCACCTCAAAGCTGATGAGCGAGCTGATGCTAAAAGATACCGCCACGGCCCATGACTTTCATTACGTGGCCCTGCGTTATTTTAATGTCGCGGGTGCCGATCCAAAGGGCCGCTCAGGCCAATCGATGCCGCGGGCCACGCATCTCATCAAGGTGGCGTGTGAAACGGCACTGGGCAAGCGCTCCCACATGGAGGTGTTCGGCACCGATTATGAAACCGAGGATGGAACCTGCATTCGCGATTATATTCATGTCACGGACCTGACGCGTGCCCACATGGATGCGCTTTCATACCTACGAAAAGGCGGAACGCCGGACGTGTTCAACTGCGGCTATTCCCGGGGCTATTCCGTGTTTCAGGTTGTCGATGCGGTAAAGCGCGTCAGCGGTGTTGATTTCAAGGTCAAGATGTCACAAAGGCGTCCCGGCGATCCTGCCGCCATCGTCGCTGCTTCCGATAAGATTCGCGAAACCCTCATGTGGTCGCCCAGATTCGACGATATCGATACGATCGTCTCTGATGCGCTGGCGTGGGAGCGGAAACTCGAAACGCTGAAAGAAACGGCGTAGTTTTGCAACCGATACCTTCGAACCAAGCCGCATTGTTGCCGTTAAGTCCCTCCAAGTCACGTTGAGAACCAATGGAAGACTGGCAGGGGTTTGTTTTGTGGCAAATGACTTTATCTATTGCGCTCGTAGCTACGTCTCGTTGCGTGGTTTGCTCGGAGGGCCTGCGGGTGGGCCTAAATCCCCACTTGAAGAGCGGCGCATTCTTTATCCGTTCGCTCTGAGCCTGCTGATGTTAGCGCTTTTTTCGGCAATGCCTAGCCCGGTACTCGCTTCGCAGACTTTCAGGGCCTTTATTGCAGGGCTTTGGCCAGAAGCCAAGGCATTTGGAATTTCAAGGGCTGTTTTCGACCGCGCGTTTAAGGGTCTTACGCCGCAACTCAACCTGCCCGATCTGGTGTTGCCCGGGCGCATAAGGCCCAAAAAAACCAGACAGGCGGAATTTACCCGCCCGCCTCAGAAGTATCTTGATGCGGCATATCTCGGCCGGCTCGCAATCCGCGGGCGCGCACTCGCGAAACGCTATCAAAAAGAACTTT
>Ga0114931_10007329_pt1 | contig 13470 bp, 9 predicted proteins | sample 2SBtaG_FD_89579 | JGI IMG/M metagenome (GOLD analysis project Ga0114931, IMG submission 89579) | Deep subsurface microbial communities from Kolumbo volcano to uncover new lineages of life (NeLLi) - 2SBTROV14_V59a metaG | ecosystem: Environmental > Aquatic > Marine > Volcanic | place: Kolumbo... | reverse complement strand
TTCCGGCCAACTAAGGTATTCTAACAAAAAAGATTTACGATATACATATACGCCAATGTGGCGGAAAAGCCGCGGTATTGCTCGAAAATGCGCATCCCGAAAGTGCGGGATCGGCGCACGCGAAAAATAGACCGCATTCATCTGTCCATCGACGACCACTTTTACAATCGCGGGATTTTTCCAATCCGCTTCATTTTGTATCGGGAATCCCAATGTAACAATATTAAGCCGTGGGTCAGCGGCGAGCGTGTGAATGGCTTTCGCCACATCATCCGCGGAAATTAGCGGCTCATCACCCTGCAAATTCACGATAATTTCGGCATCCAAATCTTTGGCAACAAACCCCACTCGTTCGCTGCCATTGGAAATGTTTTTAGGGGTGATCACAACATTTCCCGAAAATTTCGTTACGGCATCAGCGATTCGCGAATCATCGGTCGCGACAATAATTTTCTGTACGCCGGGTATTTGCCCTGCCCTTTCATAAACCCATTGAATCATGGGCTTATTCGCCAACTTTACAAGCGGTTTTCCGGGAAAACGTGTGGATTCGTATCGTGCCGGAATGACAATAACAGAACGCATGTTATTTGATCACCTTCGGTACCTTAAAAAATGTTCCCTGGCTTTCCGGCGCATTTTTAATGGCATCCTCCGGCGACAAAGAAGGCGCTACGACATCCTCTCGCATAACATTAGAAATGTGGATCGGATTACTCAACGGCTCAACGGTTTTCGTATCCAATTCATTCAGTTTTTTAATATATTCCAGTATTTCATCAAGCTCTCCGGCAAGTTTTTGTAACTCTGTCCCGGAAAACTTTAACTTAGCCAATTTGGCAATATGTTCAACATCTTCTATTAAAATCGGCATAAATCAACTCTCTTTTTGTAAAGAAACTTTGGGATAACAAAAAAATCGTGTTTGGGGCACGATTTTCTTCAACAAGACGCCAGGGTTCTCCATAACCACCATCTTTAACATACGTTTATGGACGTATCCCAATTTACCTAACGTAGAAAAATAATGAATCAGCGACGAAAAAACAAATGATATTATACCATTTATCACATCGCCATGAAGGCGGTATAAACAAATAAAAAAGCCGGAAGAAAAATCTTCCGGCTGCAAAATGTAACGCGCTATAATGCAAAAAATCACTTACTCATTAAAATAAAAGTTTATTGGATTAAGCGGTTTACCTTTATAATAAACCTCATAATGAAGATGGGAACTTGTTGCCAACCCGGTATTGCCAACTTCTCCAAGTTTATCTCCACGCTTAACAAATTGTCCTTTACGGACGTAAATTTTTTGCATATGACCATAACGAGTCTTAAATCCATATTTATGGTCAAGTAGCACTGAGAGTCCATACCCGCTATTCCGCCCGGCAGAGATAACCTGTCCATCCGCGGGTGCAATGATTGGGGTACCACGCATGGCAGCCAGGTCAATGCCACGATGAAAATGCCTTACTTTTCGGATTGGGTGCATTCGCATTCCAAAGCCGCTGGAAAGATACGCACTTGGGACAGGTTTAAGCACAGGGAGATATCTCAGCGAGTCTTGTTGTCTTTCCACGGTTGTTAACAATTTCTGATAGCTCTCTTTTTCCAGCCGCACTTCCCGCTCTAACTTGTTTAAAAGCTTGCGGTTATCAAATAAATTTTTACTAAACAAAAACTCATCCGATTGCATGATATTGCTCATATCCGGATCCGTGCCCCCGACCCCAACTTTACGGACATCGGAATTAATCGGCGGCAAATCTAATAATGCGCGAAGCTGATCATCCTTTTCTCCCAAAATATCAACGCTGGAACTAAGGGTCGATATTTTATTTCGCATTTTGACCAATTCATCCTGCAAAAATCCGTTTTCATTGTTGAGCTGAGTAATTTTTGTGTTCTGACTATAATCCACAATCAGATCAGCAGAATACTTCAGCGTTAAGACAGATAAAATAACAAAGGCAATGATTGAAAGGATAATCTTTTTGAAAGAAAGCTTGAACTCTTTTACACCTGACGCTTCAGGATTAACATAAATCAGTAGAGGTTTCTTCTTCATTAATAGCTCCTGTTTGGCTTATGAAACACAACTGTAACAATCCTCACTGAAAACATAAGCCGAAGTTAGTTAAATTAAAATATTTTGTCAACACATTACTTACAGAATTTACATATTTCTATCACACAGAGTGACTTCTGTAATAATCGACAAATTCATCAATTTCAATGAAACAGTTATTTTGTGGTTTTTATAACGCAGCTTCCTGTTTTTTAATATCTATTAACAATATTTTTTTGCTCTGTTTTAAATCACATATAGAATTGTAAGGATAAAGATGAGAAAGATGAGGCTGGATTATTGGAACAAGGCTTTGATACTACCCCAGGTTTTTGCAAAACTGCTGATTTTAGGGATTACCGTAATAACCTCGGTCATTTGAAAAGTGCCGTCTGTTCGACGAATACGCAGGCGATAATAATATGTCGCTTGTACTGTGGTGAGATTTGTGTCCTCAAATTGATAATCGCTATTATCCCCCTTGGCAGCGATTTCGCCAATTTTAGTAAAAATTTTATTGTCATTACTTCTCTCTATCAAAAAGATATTAATATCTTTTTCTTCCCCGGTTTTCCAGTTAATGACAATCCGGTCCCCTTGGGGCGTCCCCATAAACTCTTTAAGAACTGCATCCGCGAAGACATTCGTGAAAAGAGATAAACCGAACAAAATTGTAAAAATCAGTTTCGCCATAATATTATTTATCGTTTCGACAAGCGAAATTAAGAGCTTTAAGTGAAAAAAGCAAGCAAGTTGTTCGATTTTTAGATTTATTCGGTAGGGAAAAAGCTGTTAATGCATCACGGTTTTAATTCGGACTGACGGGAAAGAATGTCGTAATATGACTTAATATACGCTTTATATTCTGAGGAATAGCCCTCTTTCAACGCTTCCAGCATTTCTTTGCGGAGTTTATTTTCCCGCTCGATCATTTCTTTTTTTAACTGCGGCGGCGATTTGGTAATCACGTTTTTTTCGTGCTCTGCCAGTCGTTTTTTTGAGTGTTCCTTCTCCCGGACAGATTTTTGCGCATCCAACATTCGCGACAAAATTTTCTGCTGACGCTCAATCACTTTTGGATCAAGCTTTTGCTTCTTCAAATCAGCAATGACCTTTTCCATTTCTTCGCCCAAGTCGTTCAAACGCCCCAGCACATCCTGGCGGTTTCCCATTTGTCCGCTCATTTTTTCCAGCGAATTTCGGATCATCTGTTGTTGTGCGGCTGCCTGTGCCAATGACTGACCGGGCACCTGCCCATTGGGACGCTGACCCTGCTGGAAAAGCCCCATGGTTTGCTGATTAAGCTGCCCCTGCTGACCGGCCATTTGCTGAAGTTGCTGCATAAACTGCTCAAATCCCGTGCCTGATCCTGATTGCATCATGTTATTCATCGAATTCTGCATGGACATGATCGCCTGGTTAAAATCGCCCATTGCTTTTTGTTGCGAACGGGCGGCGCTGCGCGGATTGCGATTGGCCAGACTTTGCAGCGCTGATTCCATACTTTCCATCAGAGACGACATGGTTTTGCTCATCTCCGGCGAAATAAAAAATGATTTCTGGGAAATACCGACCATCTGTTTAATAATATTGCCGGCGTTCTCCCGTAATTGCGATTGTTGCCGGGCCGCATCGGTAAGTTTTGAGGACGCCATGTCCATTTTCCGAGATTTATCTAACAATTTTTCCTGCTGAAATGAGGATCGCAGCAAGTCCTGCTGAACTTTTTGCATGGCTTGCATCAATTCTTCTTTTTGCTGTTGCTGCATATTTTGTTGAGCCTGCTGCATCATACTTTGCAGCATTTCTAATTGCTTCTGAATTTTTTTCCCGCTTTGCTGCGACTGCTGTTGATCGCCCTGTTGCATCTGTTGCTGCATCTGCTGCATCTGCTCGCTGATCTGCTCATTTTCCATAAAATTTTCAGCATTTTCGAGCGATTTGGCAATCTCATCCATCATTTCTTCAAACGCTTTTTGGGCGTTCTGCAGCTCATTTTTCATATAATCCGCGTTCTTGGATAAATCTTGTTCTTTATTTGCCAATTGTTCTTTCTGTGTGTCATTCAGATTTTCCTGCTGCAATTCTTCATTAATTTTCTTTTGCTCCTCCAGCATTTTTTCAGCCATTTTGTTCAACTCATCCATCTTTTGTTCCAGTTGAACCCGCTTAAACAGCTCGTAAGTTCGCTCGATGCGCTCCTCAAAGTCTTCCATGGATAACTGAAACCGCTCCATCGCTTCACGGACCTCGTCCATATCCGCGTCTTCTAACGCTTTCTGCAATTCTTTCATCGCCTCCATCATCTCGGGCGTTGCCAAATCCTGAAACATTTTTTGCAGCTCAAAATATTTCTCCAGCGTTTCCGGGCTGAGCATATCCTGCTGATCCATTTGGTTGACCATTTCTTCCAATTCCTGCCGAACCTCTTTGAGCTTTTCCATATTTTGCTGCTGGCGATCCACTTGCTCCTGAATTTGCTGTTTTCGCTCCCAGGTCAACTCCTCTTCCCGTTTTAATTCGCGATTAATTTCCTCTAATTTTTCCTTTAGTTTGCGGGATTCTTCGCTGACATCTTCGGTGTCATCCAGCTTTTCAGTCAAAGTTTCCCGGGTTGATTCAATCACATCCATCAGCGAGGGCAGGCGGATAATAAAAGAGCGGCTCCGTGCCGATTTCGGTCCGCTGACAGCATCGTTATCGCGAACCTCGGCATAATATTCGATGTAATCATCCGGGATGAGATAAAACGGCGACAAATCCCAGGCGTACTCTGAAATTGCCCGGCTCCGGTCAAGACGTTGAAAAGGAATTTTAAGCGAAAAATAACTGGTGTCGCCGCTGGAGCCATTTTTAACGTGTTTACCTTTAAGCAACAAACGGCTAAAACCGAAATCATCGCGCAGGTTGATCAGCAACGGCAATTGCAACTCATCGCCGAGATCGAGATCCTCGCCCGGCTGGGTAATCTCCACAAAGGGATTCTCATCCCGAAGCGCAAAAATTGAATATTGAACCGGTTGATAATTTTCAATATCATCGGCATCGCGAATGACGATGCGATATTGATCGTCTTTACGCACCACAAATTGGCCGCGGGCGCGATTTTCGGTAATCTGCATCAGCTGCCGGGTGGAATCTTTAAATTCAATCCAGGCTGCGTTCAATGATTTATTCGATTCAATATTTAATTCAACCGAGGTGCCGGCCAACGCGGTTATCTCCCCATCATTGGGAGGTAATAATGCCGGGGTCATGCGCGTATATTTGGGAAACGTTAATTTAGCCTGTAAATCCCGGATATACGGACGCGCTTTAACGATGATCCGGCTTTTTTTGCTGAAAGCCATTCGCTTGTCAAATGCGGCAATATTGACGTTTGCCTCAAACCAATATGTGAAGTCATCCTTAACGTGATTTATTTCGTAATCGAATGATTTTCCGGCGTTTAAAGCTATTTTCAAACGTTCAGTGGAAGTCGAATCCCCGGCGTCATTTTGGCTTTGCACAACCAGCCACAAGCTCGACGGCATGATCCCGTTGTACTCTCCTTTTAGCCTGACCGGATCATTTTTCAAAACAATTTGATCGCCGGAAAGATTTGCCAATGAAACCGGCAAAGGCTTCTCAAATGATTTTGTGGGATGCAGCATTTTTAAAAACGTTTGACTGGTCGAACCCGGGAAAAGTAGAAAAACCAGTAAAAAAATTGCCCCGGCCGTCAGCAATCGCAAAGCAGGGGTTCGCAGCCCTTGAAGCGAAATAATTTTGAAAAAATCTGTGTTTTTGAATCTTTTATAAAGCTGTTTCAATGATAAATTCTTAAAAGCAGGATGGGCGGCAATGCCTTCGTCCCGATAAATTTGCAAAAAATTGATCAGCGAATCTTGAATCTCGGGATCACTTTTGCCGATTTCCCGGGAAATATGATACAAATCTTGCTCGGCCGGCGAAAAAGCACATCGAAGATTCGGGATAATCTGTTTGATCGACACAAATATAAACAGACCGAAAAGCACTGCCCACAGCGCAAAACGAAGCGGAGTAGTTAAATCAAAAACGGCCTCAATCAACACCGCTCCTGAAAAAATAGCCATGCCCCAAAAAGCAAGCCACAGCAACGCCTTCAGTATATAAATCAGGTGATATCGGCGATTCACCAACATCAATTTATGATGAGTTGAGTTAAATTGTGGATCGAGTCCGGGGTCTTGCATTTTACACTCTTTTGAAACCGATTGGATGAAAAATGTTCAAATTTGTCTTTATTGCAACAATGCCCAAATCAGGATATTCGTCCCCATTTTTAAGGCTTCCCTGCGGATTTCCGGCGGATCGTTGTGAATGCCGGGGTCTTCGCAGCCATCGCTGATGTCCGTATTAAAGCTGTAAAAAGAAACCATGCGTCCTTCAAAAAATAACCCCAATCCTTTCGGCGGGCCGCCGGCATGTTTATGCACCTTTGGCAAACCGTTGGGAAATTGATCATTGATATGATAAATTGGATGGGAATAAGGCACTTCGAGCCAGGCCAGTTCAGGAAATACTTTTTTCATTTCCCGCCGGAAATGTTTATCCATTCCGTAATCATCATCCGCCCACAAAAAACCGCCCTTGATCAAATACGCCCGCAAGCGGCTGACCTCTTCGTCTGAGAATTTAATGTTGCCGTGCCCGGCAATATAAGCGATGGGAAATTTAAAAAAATCTTTATCGGAAATGCTCATGGTAACTTCGCGCTCTGTTGTCGGAATATTGTTTTGCTCCCGCATAAATTTGAACAAGTTGACAAACGTGGTGCGATTGCCGTACCAATCGCCGCCGCCGTCGTATTTAATTCGAACAACGCTTACCGGGCTTTGTGCAAATCCTGCCAGAGTAAAAAACAGGAGGACAACCGATATAGAAATAAATCGGTATGATTCAAAATCAAATATCTTGCGCCTAACAATCTTGTTTATCATTCCCGCATGTTTTAAGCGGGAATCCACGCCGGATATGGATTCCCGATAAAAGCAGTCGGAAATGACACAGACAAAACAGTTAGGTATAAATTGAAACATTTCACTATATCGCATTTAAAAATTTATCCGGATTTTTTTGGATTATAATGATAAAAAATCATTGCAGTAAACATCCGTTTTTCACTGATATATAATAACAGGAGATTTTTGCAGTTACAGCGATCTATCAAACAATGTTACTGTTTTCGAGCGGATAAAGTTTCTGAGCGGTATTTTTAAAATACTTCGTAAAACAAATAAAGACAGGTTCAAAAAAGCCTGCCTTTATCAAAAATAAGGGATTTGTCAATGTTTAATCGAAGCGTTTTTTTCTCAATTATCCTCGCCGAAGAATCAATTGTTATGTTGATAAATTTGCGCAAATTTGCGACGTTTTTGGCGATTATTCAATCCCAGTTTATTCAACCAGGTCCGAACGCCCCACCAGCCAACCCGGGTAAAGCCGAAATCAGCCGAGCCCAATCGTTTATTGATTTTGAACGCCCCCATATCGGGGTTTTGAGCGATGATATACTTTATCTTTTCTTCATCCGACATATTCACCAAATCCATTAACGTCTTTTTGCGCTCACTTCCCTGGTCAGCGACACTCTCGAATTCGGGTTTCAACGAGGGCCGGGAAGGCTGCGGAGATGGGGATGCCTGTAACGGCGTTGCGGTCGTTTCATGTTTTGGTTGAGGCGCGGACGTTTCCGCGGCGTATTGGGGTTCAGACCGTGGCGTTTCTCCGGATGTGGGTTGGGGTTTAGAAACCATTTCCACGTACTGAGATTCCTCAAATTTACTTACTGCCGCCTGCACCGAGTCGTAAACATCAAGGATATGATGAAATTCCAGCAATTCAAAAATTTCATAAACATCCGGTATCATGTTAACCAATTTTAAATCGCCGTTGTTTTCACGGATCGCTTTAATTTCGCTAATAAAAATACCCCACCCGGCACTGCTGATGTAATCTACATTGCCGAGATCGATAATGATTTGGTAACGTCCTTGTTTCAACAAATTATTTAATGCGCGTTCAACTTCCGAAGAGGTCGTCGTGTCAATATATCCACCGACTTTGATGATGGATATTTGGTTTTGCGAACCCGCCGTTTGTGTTGAGACTTGAATACCTTCCATTCAATCCTCCGTTGATGATTTTGAAAATACTATAATAGTATCGAACGATTTCCGTGAAATATACAGAAAAAAATAATATTCATACAATATTTGGTGATGATGTGTCTCTCAAAAACAATTTTTCTTAAATAATCGGTTTAAGAAGCGATAGTAATTATCTCAAGATTATCTATATTTTTGAAATCAGCCGAATTATGTGTAACCAGAGGAAGATTATGTTGCCTTGCTGTTGCTGCTATCCATGCATCCTGTGCTGAAATGGGCTGACCCATTTTGATACATTTTGCTCTTATATCGCCCCATATTCGACATGTGTCAATATCGTATGGGAAAATGATATATTTTTTAAGCTCTTCTTCCATTTTCTGTTTTCTTTGTTCTCCCCAATTACGAACAATCGCCCACTGAAACAGCTCGGCAACCGTCATAAAAGAGGAAGTTAATATGTTACTTTTTAGATATGGCTCATAAGATTTTGCCCTGCTATCTTTTTTGAAGATAAATGAAATGATATTCGTGTCCAATAAAACTGCTTTCATCAATTTCTCAATCGATCTTCGTGACGTTGTTTATGCACAAATTCATTAAATTCATCTACTGACTCTTCCTTTGGCCAGAAATCAGCCGCAAAATCAAAAATATTTTTCACTGCCTGAACTCGCTGCTCTTTATAAAGCTGATCAAAGGATTTCGGTTGCCAAAAACCACTGTTTATTTCTAATAATTTATTAGTGTTTTGTAGCAGCCGGGAAATAACAGTGATCAACTCTATTTGTTCTACAGGCGTCAATTCCTGTGCTTCAGTTATTATATCTTTTAATTGAGGACTCATTTTACTTTCCCTCTATTATTGACGTTATTAATTCAATTACCACAAGTAACATAATTATGCAAATAAAACGACGCAACTTTAAACTGTCTCACCAAGTTCTATCGAAAAACTTTCTTTTGATTTGGCAATATCGATTTAAACGATTTCCGTAATGACTACCCGGATGTTTTACCGCTCTCCGTTTCAGTAACGCTGACTTCTTCGGTATCCGGTTTTTCATTCTCCGATTTATTTGCCGACGTTTTTACCGGTGGCGATGTTTTCGGCGGCTGTTTATCAGCAGGGAAACTTTTCAAGCCCTTGCCACGGGATGAAATGATTCTTTCCTTGCGGCCTGATTTCGAATCGATTGGCTGTACCGGAAAAGAAAATGCGTCGTCTGCCTGGTCTTCGCTGCGAAATCCAACCAATACCTCTCCGTCCAAAGTGAGCAACGGCGTGCCCGGCGGTTTTAAACGACGTTTGCCGCCGCGTTTTACAAATGCTTCCCGACGATCACGTGTGTTCAGTTTGGCGCGACGCAGTTCTTCGTAAATCAGCAATGGCGAAATTTCCGAAAAGCCGTATTCGCGGGTATTCAGTTTGTCGCTGATTTTTTTCGGCCCAAATTCCGGATGTTTTTGGATAATATCATACATTTTTGTTTTCAACTCGACGCTCATGTGCCGCAAGCCTAAATTCGTGTAGCCGTGCAGCATCTCACGTAAAAGGTCATATCCGCCTTCTTCATAAATTCTGCGATAGCGATAAAAGGTGGATTGCGATATTCCGACATTATTACAGGCCTCGGAAACTGTCATACTGTTGCCTGCTTGAATGCCTTCGAATAATCGTTTGAACATATCCACTTTAACATCCACCGCCGCCATGTTTTCTTTAATGGCAACCAGGGTAATGTCGTCATTTTGCTCAAAGCCGCCGGTGAATGCCAGAATATCACTTTTGATCGACTTAACAAATTCCACCACATCCAAATGCCCGTATTTGCGAATCGCCGCCAAAAACCGTTCGTCGCCGTACAATTCCCGCTGCGGGTTCATGGCTTCGGTGATGCCGTCTGTGTAGAGCACTAAAACATCATCCGGGTGCAACCGTATCCGATCGGCCTGAATGCGTTCGCCGAACAAATGGATTTCCGGCAAAGTAATACCCACCGGGAAACCCGACGGGTTTAGATAATAGGTTTCCTTGCTTTTACCGCGAAAAAGGATCATGGGATTATGCCCGGCGCTGGCAAATGAAACCATCCGTTCGCGGGAATCCAGAATGACATAAAACATCGTCACAAACATGCCGCGACGAATGTCATCGGTGACAAATCCATTGACTTTGGTTAAAATATCCGCCGGGTTTTTGTTGCCGCGGGTTTCCAGGCGCAGCGAGGTGCGAATCATGGTCATCACCAATGAGCCGGGAATGCCCTTTCCGGAGACGTCCGCCACGCAAATACCGATACTCTGGTCATCCACTTCCATAAAATCGAATAAATCTCCGCCGACTTCCTTGGCGGATTGGTAATAGGAGGTAATGTCGTAGCCAACAACGTCCGGGAAATCAGTGGGCAGCAACATTTGCTGTATTTCCTGAGCCACCTGCAACTCTTTTTTCAAGCGCTGCTGTTCAATCACGGAGGCCTGCGCCTCGCGAAACTTGTTGGTGACTTCGCTAAATGCCTGGGCGATTTCGCCGATTTCATCCCGCGAATCGATATCAATTTCATCCTGATCAACTTGGCCGCGGGCAACCTGGCGAACCCACTCGGCAAGCTTATGAAAGGGTTGAGTGATCCGGGTGACCAGCCAGTAAAGTCCAACGGTGCCAACGAGCAACATAATGCTTAGAAAAATAAGCCAATCCCGTCTTTTGCTGTTGGCTTTTTTAGCAATGTAATTCGCATTTACTTTTAGCAGTGCATAACCAATTGGATTAATTCCGCCGGTTTCGGGCTTCACCGGGGCGGCGAAGTAATAATAAACGGTATCAGCCTGTTGGGTTTTATAAATTGTTAATCCGTTTTTAGTCTCTTCCCGCACCAATGTTTCAAAATGTTTTAGATCGAGCTTTTGGTTGATCAAATCTCGATCGATTGGATATACTGTAACCACTTCGCCATTCTCTTTGGTAATCAATGCGGCTTGCACCATTTCCGGGCGGGTTTCCTGGAATGATTTTGCATTTTCCGCCAAAATCAAATCCTGCTCTTCCCGCAACGGTTCGTAATTGATCTTTGAAAAATCCTTGGTAATGGCTTCGGCGGCTGTGAACACTTCTTCCCGCACATCGCTTTCAATGCCGCGGAGGAAGAAAAAATATGACCCTATCATAAATAGCGCCATGATCAGCGATGTCACCATAAAATATTTTTGGCGCAGGGAACGCGAATTAAACCACAGCATAAATTTCGGTTCTTCCACGGCTTCACGCATTTTCATCAGGCGCAGCTCATTCCCCTGGCTGGTCAGGTTATACTGGATATCATCCATCAGTTTGCGCATCATAAAGATGCCCAGACCGCCTTTTTTGCCAATTTTAACGTAATGTTGTAAATCGGGATTGCTGACCTGGCGGGGATCGAAACTTTTGCCCTGGTCGATAATTACGACCGTTAGACTCAGCCTGCGTATGATCGCGCGAATGGTTATTTTGCCATCCTTGACATTTTGATAGCCATGGCGAATAATGTTTGTGCAGGTTTCATCAGCGACGAGCTTAAACGAGTTGACGATTTTATCGGCAATTTTATACTTTTTGCCGATATGCTCGATAAAGTTCCGCACTTCGACAAGCTGGGCCATGGTTGCCGGAACCGAAATTTCTTCCTTGGAAATGTTTTTAAACATATAAATTTATCGCTTTAAACATCATTTATACAAGTTATGTTTATTATCGATCAATACCAAACTTTTTTCTCATTGCGATGCATAATTTACTGATTCTTTTGCCGCTTTATACGATCTTCGGTCGTCGTTATCGCATCCTGAAGGCGTTTATTATATGGATATTTTTCCACCAGTTTTTGCCATATCTCCAGTGCTTTTCCATACCGCCCGGCTAAAAAGTGCTCTGTTCCCTCTATGTAAAGCCGCTCTGATTCCGGATCCATTTTCGCGCGCTTTCCGCCCACTTCAATCTGTGTCTGCTCATAATATTGCCGAATTGCATCATTGGTCGGATCAAGCGCCAATGCTTCTTTGAAAACTTCCAATGCTTCCTGCAATTCGCCTACTTTTAGCAATGCCAGCCCGCGAATGGTATATTGCTGTAATTTAATTCGTTTTGTTAATGAATTAATTTCATTTTTTAGTGCCAGGGTTCCCGGCGCATCCGCTTCCGGCGACAGGATCAACGCTTCGCTCAATACCTGCAATGCATCGGAATAATTCCCCTGCTGAAACTGGCTACGCGCGGATGTCACCAGAGTTTTGATCTCCTGGCTCAATTGCCGCTGGGTTGTTTGAACGGCGTTTTGGAGCACCTGGTCATCCGGGCGACGCTCAAGCGCCAGGTTAAATTGGATCAACGCATCGGTGTATTGCTTATTTTGCAGATAATTTCGTCCCCGCTCAAAAAAGAGATCGATCAGGCGTTGGTTTTCTCTCTCCATAACCGAGTCTGCCGCCTGGGCAAGGGCTGTTGACTGGCGTTTTTGAAACTCTCGTTCGATGGCAACCTGAGATTCATCGAATAAGGCCTTGGCGGTTTTGTTAAACGGGTCTTCCCCGATCACCTGCTGGAACTCTACCGAAGCGTCGAAATATTGCCCGCTATCCAGGTATTCCTTCCCTTTGTTCATGCCTTCGGCAATGCGACGCTGGCGTTCCCCCTCAACAGTGCTTTCCACAAGTTGCTGCTCGCGTTTCCGGCGGGCTTCATTTGCCAACAGCACTTTTTCTTCGCGGGATTTGCCGAGATTAAATGTCAGCGAAAAACGATGCTGGGCGCTAAAACCGACGTCCGCGCTGGTGCTGCCGAAAGCATAATCAATGTTGACAAATTTATACCGGATGCCCGCGCCAAACGACGGCACATCGCGGTCATAGCCCACCCGAATAGTGCCGCGGTTGCGAAAGGAATACTCCGCCCCGGTGTGAATGCTTCCGCCTTCACCGGTGACCTGATCATAGCTGAACAACAGATTCAATTTTCCGGCCAGACCTACCGGAAAACCTTTCATCACCCCGATCGAAAGCTTCTTGGGAAGCGTATCGCTATTTGCGCTGAAATTGATTTCCGGTTTGATGAGATTCTGAAAGTGAAAACCCACCGACAAATTGCTCATCAACCCGTCTTCTGCGTGGGGGCGATACAACAACCCGCCGTCCAGGCCAAAGGCGCTGTTATCCTGCCCGTTAAATGAGAAAGATTGGCGATGCACTTTGAAGGTAAAACCGGGCGTCAGTCCCCAAAATATTTTT